>TARA_R110002012_G_scaffold85141_7_pt1 | contig 11724 bp, 11 predicted proteins | sample TARA_R110002012 | Tara Oceans TARA_R110002012 (sample SAMEA4396515) | marine metagenome | biome: Westerlies Biome; feature: [DCM] deep chlorophyll maximum layer (ENVO:01000326); material: water (ENVO:00002006), including particulate matter (ENVO:01000060) such as... | depth 40 m
GGCATTTTAATTCAAGCAGATAGCAATGGAAGCGCACCAACAACAGGAACGCTGAGTAGCGCAACAGGAAATGTAGGTATAGGTAAAGGCGTATTTACTGCATTAACAAGTGGAACATACAATACAGGCATAGGTCATGCTGTAATGGATGCTCACACAACAGGAGAGGACAATGTAGCCATTGGCGGCAGAGACACAATGGGTGCTAATACCACAGGTTCAAGAAATGTAGCACTTGGTTCATTTGCATTATCAACTCAAGATACTCATAGCGACAATGTAGGTATTGGCTACATGGCTTTGAGAGTAGCAAATGGGGCTGAATACAATGTGGCCGTTGGTAATAATTCATTGAAAGCAGTAACAAGTGGTGGTGCTAATACTGCAATAGGACATGATGCTTTAACAGCAATATCAACAGTCACAGACAATACAGCAGTTGGATTCTATGCAGGGAAGGGTATTGATAATGGCGGTAATAACACTGCTATTGGTTCAAATGTGTTAAGCACAGCCAACTCAGCAACACAAAATACAGCAGTTGGGTCTAATTCTCAAAAGTCCAATTCAGGTGGTAATAGCAATACTTCTCTTGGTTATCGCACTCTTTACGGAAATACAAGTGGAACAAGAAACATAGCCATTGGCGTTCAAGCATTAGATAGTGCAACAACAGAAGCAGATAATATCGCAATCGGTTTTGAAGCCATGTATAATCCGAATGGCGGCGAGAAGAATGTCGCAATTGGAAACTATGCCGGAGATGCTTTGACTTCGGGAGATTATAACGTATTTGTAGGGCATAAAGCCGGAACAGGAGTAACTACGGGTCAAGCAAATGTAATAATTGGTAATCAAGAATATACCTCATCAACAATGACAGGTAGTTTCAATGTTCATGTAGGTCAAAGAGCAGGTGAAGATACAACCGATGGAACTTACAATACTTTGGTTGGGGCTTCATCAGGTTCAAATGTTAGTTCGGGAGATTACAATACTACATTAGGAGTGGATGCTTTATTTAGAGCAGATACTCAACATGGTAATGTTGCTTTAGGCTACAAAGCAGGTTATCAAGCAAAAGGAAATTATAACATTAGTATTGGTTATCTATCAGGGCAACAATCAGGAACATCAGGCACAGGCACTAACAACATTTTACTCGGTGTAAGCGCGGGCGACAACATTACTAATGGTTCAAACAACGTAATGATTGGTGGAGCAGATGCAGCAAGCGCAACAGATGACGACCAATTATCCATATCATCAGGAGATGGCGGCACTACTTGGATTACAGGAACAAGTGCAGGTGTTGTAAATATACCCGGCTCTTTGACCGTCGCTGGTTCAGCAGTAGGTGGTGCTTCTGTAATCGGTGACTTAACCGATGTATCAATGGATATAACTAACTTCGTTGATAGCATTCTAATTCAGACAGATAGCGATGGTTCAGCACCGACAACAGGAACATTGAACACCGCAACAGGCAACATCGGAATCGGAAAGGATGTATTGGAATCTCTAACCGAAGGGAAATACAATGTCGTTTTTGGGTATGATGCTGGTGACTCAATAACCTCTGGTGAAGGTCATGTATTCATTGGCAGAAACGCGGGTGGGGCCGCGACAGTAGGTTCAACGGGTTCAGTAATGGTTGGTGATAATGCCGGTGCTGAGTTCGCTACTTCGTCGGGTTGGCCTTTGACCGCAGTTGGTTCGCAAGCGGGACAGTATATGGCGGGAGCAAACAACACATTCATGGGCCACCAAGCGGGGATGTCTGAAAGTGGAACAACTAACAATGTCCAAAATGCGGGGTTCGGTTATGCCGCACTTGCCAAATTGAATGATGGTGGAAGTTACAACATAGCGATGGGTGGGTATGCGGGCTACAAAGTCACTACCGGAGATTCAAATGCCTTCTTGGGTAATAGTGCTGGCTACAACACTACTACGGGCAGGTTTAACATCGCTATTGGCGATGGAGCGATGCATGGCACAACAGGTAATGCGAGTGAGAGAACAGTAGCCATTGGATATAGGGCGGGCTATGTTCTCGATGGTGGTCACGACAACATTCTGTTAGGATTTGAAACGGGAACAGCCATAACCTCTGGAGGTTCCAATATCGCATTAGGAAAGAGAGCCGCTAAATCAATCACCACAGGCTCAAGGAATATCGCAATCGGACAAAGTGCATTAGACCTCGCAGATACAGAATCAGATAACATAGCAATTGGCTACGATGCCCTCGGCGGTTCTGTTGCTGGCGGTGAGAAGAATATCGCTATTGGAAATTACACCCTCGATGCTTTGACGAGTAGCGACCAAACAGTAGCAATAGGACATGAAGCAGGTTCAGCGATAACAACCGGCTCATGGAATACAGCAGTTGGAGATTCCTCGATGAAAAGCATGAGCAGCGGCTACAAGAATACAGCACTCGGTTATCAATCCTTGAAAGCAACAACAGGCAGTAGCAATACAGCCGTTGGTTCAGAAGCAATTAGAGGTTCGGGAACCGGCCCTCAAAATACTGCTGTCGGCGCACAGGCTGGTTATGCGATGACCGATGGCTCAAATAATACCCTTCTCGGATTCCAAGCCGGAAATAACATCACTACGGGTTCTAACAATGTCGTCATAGGAATGGCTGATGTGACGGCAACAGGTAGCGACCAATTATCCATATCATCAGGAGATGGTAGCCCTGTGTGGATTACGGGCGATTCAGCAGGTAAAGTCACAATGAATAGTGTATCGCCAGCAGCATACAATTCTTGGGCGCAATTTGCTTATCAACGAGATGCTATAGGAACAAGTGCTGTTACTATCTACACAACTGCTGCTGCTGGTGCTTCTACTACGGAAGGTAGTTATCCCGTTCCCGCCGCTGGTGTAGTAAAGGCAATGTCTATACTTTCAACGGGTGCTTCTATTAGTGGTTCAACCGACCAAACATGGAGGATTAGAAAGAATGGTTCGGCTACTGGTGGTGATTATGAGGATATTACATTCTCACCCGCAGATATGGCTAACAATCAAACAGATAAATACTCCTATACAGCGACAGGATTATCACTATCCTTGTCTGCTAATGATTTATTACAAGTGAAAAGACAAAGCGGTTCAGTAAGTTATGGGGCCATAAAGGTAATACTTTATGTGGACTTTAGTTGAGGTGAATAACATGGATTGGGATGAATTAAGAAATATCAGAATGCAAAAACTGTTGCACATGGACAGGTATCAATTATCAATACGATATGATACGCTTACAGACGCACAGAAAACAGAACTACAACAATATAGAACAGACCTTCTTACCCTACCACAAGATTATAACACGCCGCAAGAGGCGTATGACAACATTCCCGTGAAACCCACTTGGTTTGATTAAGGAGGAAAAAGAAATGGCATTAACAATAGAATACGAAACAGCATACGGAATAACCTGTGAATACGCGCATTGCGTGGTAGTCAACACTAAATGTGATAAAAATATAGAAATTACTCTTGTTGATGGCGAAGAAGTTGAGACAAAGACATTCCCAATTAACTTCAATGGAAAAATATACGCTAATGAAACTGCGTATAGCAATGGGGCTTCACCTATCGGTGGATTCAACGGTCACTTTGAATTAGATGATGCTGGTGCTAAGACACAATACAACATAGTGAAGCAATGCTACAATCATTTGAAGACGGTAGATGGTTTTACTGAAGGCGTAGACTGTTGAGTGACTATTCTTTGAGATTCCTAGCCATTTGAGCAGCGAATCTAATCTTCTGTGTGCTTTGAAGATTCCAAAAAGCCTCATTAGGTAACTCAAAGGCTTCTTCTAATTTAGCACATAATTCGTATCTGCTTTTGATTTGTAAGTCATCGTCTATTTTTAATCCAAGCACATTCTTTATCTCATCTTTTGAGTATACTATCTTTCTATCTAGATAGACGTATGTGCTACCCATTGTTGCTATTAAACGTCTAATTATTCTTTGTTTGAGTTGAGTGTAAAATCCCATATGGTGTGGAAAACACACTTGGTATTTTTAATTTACTTCTAATTGAATCGGGGGAAAACGGATTGGGGGCGATTGACCCCTTTAGCGAATGGAATGAAGGAATGTTGGAAAGAGAAACCAACTACCGCTTCAGTTGCAGCCTTAGCGGATTACCAATGAACGTAGGACTCATCCGTTTTTATTTGCAAACCCCCAATTCATGAAGGCTGCTACGTTGGCTATAGTTATTTCTTCTTGAAAGCACTATCAACCCATATATGTTGACATTTTTTGCATTCCCAAAGATGAACCCTTCTTCTAAAACCATCATGATAACGAGCAGAAAGTCTTCTTGGTATATGCTCGTGATTGCATCGTCTACAACTAACTTTTAATTTATCCATGAATCTACCCAAGATTATTCCCCTCTCTTTACCACGATGTCATCTATTTTTAGGATAGCGGTGGTTACCTCAGTTGCACTAAGAATGGCCTGTCTTATCAGTTGAGTTGGTTCAACAACGCCTATTTCCTTCATATCAACCACCTCATTGATGTTTTCAACATCAGGGCCGTGTGTTAGGTTGCCTTCTGCAATGGCGTTACGGAGAGCAAAGACACACTTCAAAGGTGTATGACCTGCTACTTCCCCTATGGTAGCGGGGATTATCTCTAATGTGTCTGCAAATGAGTTAATTGCCATTTGCTCCATACCCTTTACCTTAGGCGCTTCTGTTCGTAAATGACTTGCTATTGCTGCGTAAGCAGAGCCGCCCCCTGCGACTATGTTGCCACCATTCAACACAAGCGATACAACACCTAGGGCATCATCAAATCCTCTCTCGACTTCTTCTAGCGTGGTGTGACTAGCCCCCCTCACTATTAGAGTAGATTGTGTGGATTGTGCTTCTCCTTTAACGAATAGATAATACACATCGTTGTGTTTTTCTCTGCTGACTGTGCAGGGCTTTGAACTTTCTAGGTCATCCACATCGTGTGATACCCTAACACCCAAAGTTGATGACAACCCTCTTAGTGTGCTTTCTTGCATTCTCTTTACTACTGCTATGTCGTGTTTATTCAGATATGCAACTACCGAATCTTCCACATTGTCTCTACAGAAAAGAATACCACCTTCAGGTAGTAATTCCTGTATTTTCTTAGCATTGTTTGTTAGAACTCTTGAACCTCTACCTACTATCTTCTCGTAATCATCTAGGTTACTAATACTGATTTGTTGTTGTCTGTCATCCTTGTCGTCTTTGGTTAGACCGCTCATCAATAACACTGCTTGTGTTTGTTCGGGCATGTCCATCTCTACAACGTAATCTTTGTTGACTACAACACCTGTAAACATGTATGAGTCTGTTAGAGAGCCGCCGGGATATGTTAGAACGCTTACCTTTTCGGCGTTACCTGCAATCTTTACTGATTCAACACACAGTTGCGACACTATATCCTTAGCAGATGCTAGAGTCTTTCCCGAAATAGCCGTTTGAGCAACTTTGATTAAATCTTCTTCTGTTGCTTCATATGACAATTCGCTCTCTAGATAGTCTACAGCAATCTTGGCAGCCTTGATATATCCATCACACACAATAGTGGGGTGAACACCCTTACTGAATAGATTTTCAGAGTCAAATAGCATTTGACCTGCTAATACTACTGCGCTTGTTGTGCCGTCATAACACAGACTGTCTTGTGTTTTACTGATGTCAATTATCATCTTGGCTGCGGGGTGTGCTGCTTCTATTTCACGGAGAATTGTGGCCCCGTCGTTGGTGATGAGGGTGTTACCTGCGGCATCTACCATCATCTTATCACGCCCGCGCGGGCCAAGTGTGGTTCTAACCGTATTGACTATCGCTCTTGCTGCTCTTATGTTGTTGTGTAATGGGTCTATCTTTTCATCGCTCATTCTTGTTCATCTCCTTTTTCCTTGATTACAGGGAATATCACATCGCTTATACGAGCACTCTGTCTCATTATATCGCCTAGAGAATGACCTTTGGTTATAAACTCGGTTAATCCCAATAACAACCCTTCTAAATAATTCACTCTTTGCATTAATTCTAATTCACTCTTTTTTACCATTCTAAAATCACTTCCTTAATTTCTCCTGTGTCCATACATCTTGATTTCAACATGGAGTTTTCTTTACCTAAAATATACAAGTCATAGGTTAATTGTGTGTCTTTGAGGCAGTATTCTACAACCTCTTGGTATTTTCCATCTCGCCACGCAGTGGGAGCATCTTCGCTCTTCATCAGTTTGGTAGCATTTAGGTTATGCTTCGCTAAATCATTCAAGGATGATTGTAAATTACCGTATGATAGTGAAGACTTTGAGAACAATATCTTAGTGTCAATAATTGAGTCCTTCTTGGAGAGTATGTCTCCCGCAGCCCAACAGTCCATTGATTCTCTAATTACAGGTAAGTCAAAACTAACTATGTTGTGGCCTAGTATTTTACCACCCTTTGCTATGTGATTGGATAAGAAGTCACCAAGCACTTGAGGGTGCAAGTCGTGTTTGTTTACACCTTCTATGTCATCAATCTCGGCTTTAGTGAATACATTACCTTCCTGTCCATCCCATGTTGCCACAACTGTAGGCTCAAACAAAGATAGGTTGCCCCAACCTCCTATTTCCCAAGAGAAGTTTGCTGTTTCTATGTCTATTGAAAGTATGTCACTCATGTTTCCTTCACCTCTAATCCTTCTTTCTTCCTAACGAATACCATTCTACCGTCTTTTGCTTCATCGAACAGTTGTCTGCCCCATTTATCATAGTTGTTGTAAGCACTTCCGGGTGAACAGTCAGTTTGTGTTTCGTATGACTTCATCATTTTAGTTTTCGCTCTCCAACCATCGCCTCTATTACTCAGTTCAATTCCGGCGACAGCGTTGTATGCTTTGAGCCATTTGCTTCTGTTGATTGATTTCTCCTGAAGTTTTGGCCCTACGTCTACCTCATCCTCTAACCATAGGATTAGATTCTTGAAGATGTCATAGAGGATGTCTTTTGCATAATCCACATGTCTTCCTTCAACAACCCAACTATCATCCATCATAGCAAAATGAGTTGCCATAATCAATGTGTTATTCTCCATAGCAGGTATGAAAGAGGACACAACCTCTAGGATGCTGGGGTTTAGATTCCCTAGTAGAGAGTAGTAGTCGTCAATTGCATCGTATAGAGCGGGATAAAATGTATTATCATCTGCTGAAAACATGTCAACCATAACAGATTGAACCAACTCTTCTTGTTCTCTGCGAGACATACCATCCCATTCTACAAACGGTGTTTCACTGATTGAAAGAACTTTATCTCTCAACCTCTTTTCTAGGTTTGTAAAGTAATCAACTATCTCAGTGTAATCCACCGACAATGCTTCGGTTCTCTTGAATGCAGAAGCGGCTCTGTGCTCACTCACTTGTTGCCTTCTCTCCCTAGTCCAAGTGCTCCAATACAACAAAACTCTTTGGAAGATACCCTTAGTCAACACATACTCTTTCACACCATTAGGTGGGTATGTAGTAATCCACAACGACACTAATGACTCTGTTTCTATTCTACCCATCTTTGTGTGTTTGACTAAGACGTTGTTGTTGCTTCCTACGGGGTTACAGGCAGACTGTAGATACAACACGGTTTCCTGACTATGTTTGTTTGGGTTGAGGATGATTGACCCCTCATCGAAGTTGAGAGCCTTTTGACCTGTTAGCATACCTTCCTTGAGTGTGCTTATCTTGTTACCTTCACCGTCTTCTTCTATTTCAAAACCACCAATAAGACCCGCATCGGTGCCTGTGGTATACAAATCGCTTTTGATTCCAGCATCTTTGAGGACATCGCCAATAAACTCCCAAGCAATTGACTTTCCTGTTCTACTAGACTGAATCCAAAATGAATGAACACGAGGGTCGAGGTGTGTGCTACCCCAAGGTATGCGAACATACGGCACTGCTATCTGTCCTTGAATAAAGAAGAATGATAACATTCCCGGTATCTCATTATCAATCGAAATTGAATTGAAGTGGTCTAGATAACCCTTGAACAAAGGGTAGTTTTGTGTCGCTTTGTATTGGTCAGCCCTACGCATAAGTTGACCCCTACTGAGGTCAGCCTATATATGATTCCAATGTTTTCATTATTATCTCCATAAAAATTAACTTTTCCTTTTACGCTGAATTATCACAGGTTCTTCGCTTGTTATTACTTCAACGACTCTTCCTCTGAGAACTTCCCCCAAACCCTTAATCATTTTGAGGGATTCAGGGAAAGCCATTTCTTCTATCGAACCACAGTTTTCCAACAACTTCTCAGCCATCTCTCTGCCTATGCCGGGTATGCTTAACAGCATATCCAAACGAACATCGTTTGTGCTCACTCTTTTGATTGCCTTAGCCCCGTGTCTTGATGCAGGTTTATGCAACTTGTCGTGTAATTTAACAATAAACATGGCGGCTTCTGATGTATTTTCTGTGAAGAAAACTTGGCAATCAAAATCAGACATCACTCTAGCAATCGTGCCTAGTAATTCGTTTTGCACCCTAGAATAACTAACCCTCTTTCCATTGTTCTTAGCCATGGCAATATACTTCGCTATTGAACCATGAACTAATAGAAAGAATCTTTCATAGTTCATATCCATGTTTTCTAATTGTCTCCATAGATGCCCACTATGGCTTGAAAGGAATAAATCATTGATGCTTTTGGCTTCTATACAGGCCGCTCCTGAAAGATAGTCACCCACCACTAATTGTTTCCTAAGAACAACCAAACCATCTCTTTGTGCTCTTCTAATTACCGAGTCACACAGAGAGCCTCTTTCATTGCTATCAATAATTAAATCCGGTTTAGGCACGGTTAATCGCTCCTACTGTGTAAACTACAGAACTTTTTGAACTTGCTCGTAACCCTTAATCCACATCTAGTGCCCTTCGCAGTGGTGGCGTTACACCTATATTTTGGGGGTGGATGAGAAAAACACTGTTGGCACAAATTAGTAAATTGCTTCTTTCTTGAAGAGAGGTTTCTAGTTGATAGTTTTGCACCACACTCGGTGCATTTGCGAGAGTTACCAGCATAGAACATAAATCACATCCCCGCACAAGCATCGCATTTATTTCTTCTATCGTGGCCCCAATGTGTTTTTGTGCCACACCACTGACATATTAGATTGTTTTTCATTATATCATCTCCCCTGCTGTGCCATCATAATACATGCAAATGCCACTGCACAAACCCTCGTTAATTAGAGTCTTGCAACTACTCAAGGAATAACCGCCATTTACTATGCTGCTCACCTGTATGGAGGTAATATCTTTATCAAAATCAACCCACCCCTGAGCCTCACAAATTGATACAATCTTTTCTATGTGCTCTACTTTGTCTTCATCTGTAACGCTCTCAGGGGATAAAAACCATCTTAACCTAGCCGCTAGATAATTCACTAAGTGAAATCTTGCTTTGTGTATGGGGTTTCCTTCCCCCAATGCTGCTTGTGCTAAACAGGGAAGAATCAACATTTTACCAAAAGAGACATCAGGCATATTCCTTTTTTCTTCTCTTTTCTTGAACACAATTGCTTTTTTCTTTGGAAGTTCTAGATGCAATGGCTCCCCGTTTTCCACCAATTCGATATACCCAACTCTAGCCTCTTGAGCCACATCTAGATATTCATAGTGGTTTAAATCCATTATTTCATCCGATGTTAAGGGAATCATCCAACACTTTCTTTTGAAGTTGTAAGAATTGGGTATTCTAATCATACCAGCGAAATCGAAAGCCACAGTGGGGTCGCAACAAGATATGTTTAGTTTCTCATTCCAATTTGCTATCAGTGTCTTACCTGCTGTTTTTATTCTACTTACTTCTAAACCTGAGTTTGGTAGTATTCTGTCCTTAATGGGAATCCAAAAGTGAAAGCCGCCGCCTGAGAACCAAATATAGTGTTCAATGTTGTTTCTAAGAAAGTGTTTGTGTAACCTTTTTACTTGTTCGTGCATGAATGCGAACTCGACATCCATGCCTTTGTTTCTGAAGTCCTTACAGTCGAAGTCCAAAACAAAATGCCTAACTATGGGTGTATTGTAATCAACTCTGTGATGCTTAGGGGGAGTTGTGCCTCTATATCCATAAGCAGTGAAATACACATTGCCTAACCCATTCTTACCTTTCCAATATCTTTCTAGGTCTTTTGCGTTATGCACTATACGACGAAAGCCCTTTTGCCCGTTGAAGCCTATTTCTAAGACCTCTCTAGGGTAGTCCAATTCTACGAAAGCCATGTAATCACTTTCGTATCATTTTCATATATTTCATCATGGCTTTGTTTGCAATAATAGATGGCGCATTCATACCGTATTGTATGAACTCTTTTGGGTTCACCGCTACATCAAAAGCATAGAATCCGCCACCATACAGGTCTTCCTGATACCCATTAGCAACCCTAACTCTTTCCTTACCATCCATGTTGAGGTATATGTTCACTTTGGGTAGTTCAGGAAAGTCTTGCACCAATGTGTCATTAGCCAATATCATTTTGTCTATTTCCTTTGTTGTGCTATCTATCATTTTATCTAAGTCAATCTTGTGTTTGTGTAAATCTTTTTCATTATTCAATACAATATCTTTCCATTTCATAGTGTCATCTCCTTTATCATGTTCCAACCCGGACATATATCCACATAATCACACCAACCGCAAGGCATTGTGGTGCAGCGGCAGTATGCTTTACAGTTTTCTGTATGTTTTGGTGGAAAATCATTGTTTAAATGTGCCCTAATCAGTTTCTCACTGACCGTTTTTATTGATTTGGTGGCATATCTTGAGAGTCTTTTGGTGTCTTCAATAACCCAAGTAGCACCATCGCCCCCATTGACTTGGCCGTAGGGGTATTCCCACGCCCATTGGGTCACAGGTAGGTATTTTGAATGGTCGGACTTAACCAACATTTGTCTATAGAACTCCATTTCAAATCTCATGCCTGAATACTTGTAAGGTCTTTCCATCCACTTACCTGTCTTCAATTCCATCAAGATAAACCCACCTTGTCCATCTGCAAACACACGGTCCACATATCCCTTGTAGTGGATAGGGATTGTTTTTCCATCCACTTCTAGAGTTTCCATAGCGTGAACTTCTAATTCATTACCAACGGGTTGCCAAAGATGTATTATGTCCTCTGCATAACACACCAACAACCTCATCCAATTCCAATCAAACCATTGTTCTATGACCACCCCTTCATTGTAGTGAAAACCACTCTCGGGTTTAGTCAAGAAGCCTTCCAATAATTTCTTCGCTGTTATTTGTTTGTTTTCATCTAACAACTTTTTTACATTTTCTAAGACTTCTTCATTTATTTGTTTCCAAAAGTATTCAACCACGTTATGCACATTAGTTCCTCTAACCATAGGTATGGTTTCACCTTGTGGTAATCTGAGGATATACTGATAGTAATACTGTTTAGGGCATATTTTGAAAGTGCTTAGTGTGCTCTTAGTCATTCTCAACTTCATCGTGTTACCATCATCATCAACCATACCGGGTTGCCAAGCATAAGTGCTTAGTTTGTAAGATTCTTCTAACTCTTCATTGAGATATGTTGCTTCTTCTGTGAAGCCTTTGTCATTGGGATTAAACTTGTGTAGACCCATCATATCCACCCGAATAATTTTGCTAGCACTACTATGGAAAGTAATATGTTGA
>TARA_R110002012_G_scaffold76571_6_pt1 | contig 11720 bp, 24 predicted proteins | sample TARA_R110002012 | Tara Oceans TARA_R110002012 (sample SAMEA4396515) | marine metagenome | biome: Westerlies Biome; feature: [DCM] deep chlorophyll maximum layer (ENVO:01000326); material: water (ENVO:00002006), including particulate matter (ENVO:01000060) such as... | depth 40 m
TTTTTCAGACACTGATGGAAAAGCCTTTGATGTAGAAATAGAGGAATGTGATGAATATTAATAAATTTTTAAATAATAAATGGATTAAACTATTGTTCAGTCTTTCAATTATGTTGTCAGCTGTACCATCTATCTATCAGGACTTTACCTACGGACATAGTGGTGAATGGACCCACTACGGTATGATGTTAGTTGGTGTCTTATATTTTATAGAGTCACTCTTATGGACATTAGACATATGGAAGAAATAGTAAAAAAAGAATTATGGGACCATTATTCAGAATTACCTAACCCATCATGGTACGAGTATAAAAATAAAAAAAATATGGAAAATATGGAAAATATGAAAAACTTAGAACAAGAATTAAAACAATTTGAGGAGGATATCTTTGCAGGTAAGGATATAGACATAACAGAATTTTATATGTTAAAAAAGACATTACTAGATATTACACTGAGTGGACATGTTGTGGAAGAATATAGAGGTGCCTTAGAAGTTCATCAAGTATTAGAAAACATGTTAGATAGACGTCATAACGAACTTATGAATAAAAGATTAAACCTTTTAACTATTTGGTCCACAATCTTTTTACCTCTTTCATTCTATACTGGATTATGGGGAATGAATTTTGATGATGTTCCTTTAATCACAGACGATAATGGATTTTGGGTGTTCATGGGATTGACGATAATAACTATCGGAGGTATGTGGATATACTTTAAAAAAAATAAATGGATATAACTTTATTCTGTTCCCCAGATATCACTTAAACTTAAAGAATCTAAATTACTTTCACCTTCTTTATTGGCTAATTCACAATCAGAAATGGTAGCATATTTACAAGCGTCCTCTCTTTCATCGTGACATCTTCTCCACCAACCCTTTTTCTCTTCACATGGTTCACAACATGGTGTACCACCTAATTTTTTATTAATACCATCTGGAGAACCTTCACCTTCAGGACAACAAGCTGGATGATAAACATTACCCCAACCTGGACCAGCACCAGTACTGTTTAAGTCTTCTAATTGCCAAGCTTCACAAGGACAACCATGACCGCCTGGTATTACGACATCGTCATCACCACTTGGGTCTCCAGGACCGTCATCAACTGGGTCTCTATCATCACCATGACCATGGTCTCCGTGAGGGTCATCACCATAAGGAAGTTCACCACTTTGTGGATTAAAACCAACACCCTGAGAGTGTGGGTTTATTAATAAATCATCAAGTACATCGACTATTTCTCCAGCTGGGTCATCACCCATAACATCATCCACAGTTAATGTGACAGTTTTACTGTCTTGAGTGATATCTACCTCTACTGGTTTTTCACCTATATCATCTTTTCTACCGTCTTTAGTTAAAATCCCACCTTGTTGCCATGCGTGTGCAGACATATATTGTCCGGAAGAATTAGTACTAGTACCTCCACCACCAGCAGGTACACCACCTTCACCACCGTGTTGTTCACCTAGTAATTCTTTAATTCGTTTGAGTTGTTCGTCTAATCTATTCATGATTTGTTTTATAATAAATATTACTAAAAGTATAAAGAAACAAAGTTGTATTAATAGGATTTTTTTTGTATCTTTGTATAGAAAATAAGTCTAACACAATAAAAAAAGAAATAATGGCGAAAAAAAGAAAATTAAACTCAAACAATCCAAAGTATTGGACAACAGAAAAAACTAACGAACCTGTAATAAAGAAAAAGGTTTTAATGTGTAATGTACCTATAAGAAACGCAAATAAAGAATTAGTACCTGGAAAAACGGTACCAATGTACGGTGTGTGGTATGAAAATGATTTAAATTAAAATATTATGAGAAAATTTATAAGAGAAGAAGGGGACGGTTCCGTAACTACTACTTACGCTACTGAAATGCAGGGAAAATTACTTACCCACAACCATAAAGGACCTGCGATAGTAAATAAAGAACAAAAAGTAAAAGAATATTATTCCTACGGTGTAAAATTAAGTAAAGACGACTGGGAAAAAAGAAAAAAAATCTCCTAATGGATGGTAAAGAAATGATTGACCGTATACTTGAGGTCATCCGATTCATTAAAGATGGTGAAACAGATAAAGCTGTATTATATCTAAAATACCTAATGGAAGATATAGAAATGTACAAACGAAATAGTTTATAAAAAATTTAATTAATATTAAAAAAACAGAAATCATGAGTAAAAGAAAAGGACGTACAAACGTTAAACTAGAAAAATTAAACGGAATCAATCAGATTGACCGTAGAATAAAAAAAATAAAAGGTAACGAAGAAGAAATAGAGAAGTTACTGGGAAAAAGAAATCAATTAAGACAACAACTTAAAACCACAAGGTAGTATTTGAATTGGACCCGTAGCTCAGCTGGATAGAGCAACAGCCTTCTAAGCTGTAGGTCATAGGTTCGAATCCTATCGGGTTCACTAAAGAATTATGGAAGAGAAAAAAATATTAGAAGACCAAATTATTATGGTCATTAAAACAGTGGAAGACCCGGAAATTCCAGTCAATATCTACGAATTAGGGTTAATCTATTTTATAAATATTAAAGTCTCAGAAGTGCAGGATAAATTTGATGTCGAAGTGGAAATGACTTTAACAAGCCCCAATTGTCCGGTTGCGGAAAGTCTACCAGAAGAAGTTAGAGTGAAAGTAGAAAATTTAGAAAAGGTTAATAAGTCTGAAGTAATTATAACCTGGGAACCTACATGGGATTCAAGTTTTATGAGTGATGTGGCAAAATTAGAATTAGGGATGTTATGAAAATAAAAAATTTAGAGTACGTACATGATGACGGAGAAACCGTCTACCTAACCGATGGGGTTAATTATTATGGGTTAAACTACCATAACATAGATAAATCTGAACTAAGAGAATACGCCAACATAGAACCAACTGAAGTAGAAAAAGATGAGGATGGTGATTTATCTTATTATTATGATGATGATAGTTGGGAGGTTGAATTTGAGATGGTGGAGGAATACATAAAAGATTATATAAAATATGATTGTGGAATTTCTGAATCGGGAGATTCAGTAGGAGCTTTACAGGGTGGTATGTTTTACATAAAAGAAGGCGACAACGGTTGGCATGAGAGCTTAATGGAATATTTAAAAAAATGATAATAATGTTACCAAATAATATGGGAATGAAAAAAGTAGCAGTAACTGGAGGTGCTGGTTTTATAGGTTCCCATCTTGTAGATAGATTAATTTCTTTAGGAGTTGAGGTTGTTGTTTTAGATAATTTATCTACAGGAAAAAGAGAGAACGTTAACCCTAAAGCTAATTTAGTTATATGTAATATTCCTAACTCTACTACAGATTTTTTATGTGAACAAACTAAAGATGTAGATGTAATTTTTCATTTAGCAGCAAAAACAGCAGTACAAGAATCTATAGAAAATCCCGAAATGTATAATGAAATAAATGTGGGTGGTACCCTAAAAATGTTAGAAATTTGTAGACTTAATAACATTCCTAAATTTATTTTTAGTTCTACGTCGGCAATTTACGGTAACACTAAAACCCCAACTTCAGAAACCAATCCAGTAAACCCCATTTCTCCATACGCTACAACCAAGTTAATAGGGGAAAAATATTGTAAACTTTATAATAAAATTTATGGTATAGATACTGTGTGTCTAAGATACTTCAATGTTTATGGTAACCGTATGAATAATGAAGGTGGTTACAAGTTAGTAATGCCTATTTTTAAAGACCAAATATTAAACAATAAACCCTTAACAATTAATAATGATGGAGAACAAAGAAGAGATTTTGTACATGTAGAAGATATTGTAGAAGCAAATATATTATCTACAATCCAAAAAGATTCTTGTGGAGAAATTTTTAATGTAGGTAGTGGGAAAAATTATAGTGTAAATGAAATTGCTGACATGTTTGGTGGTGAAAAACAATATGGTAATAAAGTTATAGAACCAAAAGAAACTTTAGCTGATACAACAAAAATAGAATTAGATTTGGGTTGGAGGGTTAAAAAAGATATACGTGATTGGATTAGGGGCTATATTAAGTACTAACTCCAGAATATTAATTTACTAAGAATACCTAGGACTGCAATCCATACAGACCACAAAGCACCATTAGCTTTTTTTCTAAAATCAGTATTACGATTAACTCTTGCAATAGTACCCTTATCTGGGTCCAATAAAACTTTTTTAATCATTGTAATATCTTCTTGAATCTTAATTTGACCCTCTTTTAGATATCGCATGTCGTTTTTTACAATTTTAATCTCACTGTGTAAGTGTTCGTTTGTTAATCTAGCCATTATATTTTATTTAATTTTTAATCGTCAAATCCGCAAAGCGTATGAGCGTAGTCAGCTCGTTCTTGCCACACACCACCTCTTTTTCTACCTTCCTCAATACATGCTTCAGAACAACCATTTTTATAGCCCTTACTTCTACACCAGTCACCGAAAGCACCTTCAGTACCGTCCTTTTCACTTTCTTTATTTGCTTTCTGAATCCAGTTCTTATCTTCACTTAAACGACTTTGTTCTTTTACAACTTTTTCAATTAATGAAATAAGTTCTGATTCTTTTAATATTATTTTTCTTCCCATTGTTTTATTTTTTGAGTTTTTTATTATTTTGTAAAACCTAATAATTTTGCTAAAGTTTTTTGGTTAACAGTAAGTTGATTAAATTGTTTTTTACCCTCTTGGAAAAGTTTAACGGCTGTTACATCTTTATCACTAAATTTACCACTACCATCAATCGCTGGTGATGATGTTTCTGTATCGTCATCTGATTCATCCTCTACTTCATCATCCACTTCAGCATCGTCTTGTTCACCTAACATCACATCTTCATCCTGTATATAATTTCCGTATTTTGCTTCCATAGGACTATCAAACCCCATACCCATACCATTTAAGTCAGCAAAACCTAAATTAGTGGTCTTGTCTCCACACTGTTCTTTAATTACTTTTTCCACTAACCTACGTACATCTGCTTCTGTTAATCTTATTTTTTTTCTCATTATTTCTTATTTCTTAATTGTTCACGTAGAACTTTATTTGCGTCTGCAAATTGTTTCTCAATTCTTTCATGAATAGTTTTAGGTTCCTTTGATTTTTCTTCCATTACTCTAGTAATTATTTTCTTTAAAGTAGTATTAGATAATGGTATAATATTTTGTTTTGTTTTTTTCATAAGGATTTTCTTAATAAATATGTTTAAACCCGCGTTTCTTATGACTTTATTAAAATTTATTGTCTTAAGTTTGTATTAGTGGAACATTTTTAGTATATTTGTGTATGCATTTAACTAAAAGACAAATAAATAACAAACTTAAAAGTAGGGTTTTATCTCCTATTAAAACTAATGAAAATCATGAGTATCTTAAAGACTTTGAGATAAAAGTTATAAGAGCGAGGGACGTTTCATACGGATATTGGGCCGGTAGAAAAAGAAAAACAGCTTTTAAAACTTTAGTGACTGTAGAGGTTAAAGGAGAAGTACTCTCAAGTGTAGGTACTTATTTACCGTTATATTATTATGGACCACGTCATATAAGAAATTATTTACGTAAAAAACATAACGGTATAGTGGGTGCTGTATCATCCTGGGTAAAATTATGGGGATTCGACAATAATATTGAACTAGAAAGAATTAATTTAAAAGAAAAATAAAATGCATAAATTAGAACAGATACCCAACCTATTAAAAGATAAGGAAGATAAAACACTTTTTATTGTAGGTGGAGGACCCTCCCTTATTGATTTTAACTGGTCACTTCTAAAAGATAAAAATGTTTTAGTTCTTAATAGAGGATTCGAAAAAGTTCCAAACGCTCTAGGGTTATTATGGAATGATGTGAAGTTCCATAAAGATAATGTAAAAAATATTGAAAACTTTAAAGGACTTAAGATATCTACAACTAGATATATACCACCTGGTGGTTCTCACCTTTGTGAATGTGACATTATTTGGGTTAAGGGTAAAAATTATTGGTCTGATTTTAGTGGTTCCATCGAGGAATCACCTTACGTTATTAATCAAGGTAGTAATACCGGGTATTCCGCATTAAATGTTGCTTATCACTTAGGAGCTAAAACAATTTATTTATTAGGTTATGATATGAAATTAGATAAGGATAAAACAAATTGGCACGATGGTTACCCTAATCAAAATCCTCTTGTTATCGAAATGATAGAAACTTTTTCACAGGTGTTTATGGGTGCAGAAAAACTATACAAAGAAAAAGACATTAAAATTTACAATGTTAATAAAGATAGTAGACTTACAGAGTTTGAAACTAAAACCATAGAAGAAGTTTTTATATAAAAAAACCCTCCGAAGAGGGTTTTAATTTTTACAGACTCAACTAATCTTTAAGTAATTGTTTATCCGGGTTAACTTTTGAATCCAATTTATGAATATCAGTCCACACATTATCAAAACGTTTGTCTAAACTTCTATCCAAACGATTTAACGAAGACTTATTCATGGTTTGTGCATCATCAATTCTACGATTTAAGTCGGTTTCAATGGAATTCATTTGTCCACTAAGACCACTCTCCACACGTTCAATAGCGTCTGCGAGTCTACCTTCAATATCAATAATTTCCATTCTCATCACTTCTAAATCTTCAACCTTTCTATTCAACCTTACCACTCCCACAACTGATGTAACTAAAGCAACAACCCCAAGAGTAATTAGCACTGTAATAACGGTTCCTAATTCTACCATAATTTAATTTTTTTTTATAATAGTTTATGTCTAAAAGACAATTTAAATATAATAAAATAAATTTGTAAGTACATTGAACTATTAAATAATTTTACTTATCATTAATGTATGAATAAAACAACAACATTAGACAAAGCGGTAGACGCTATTATAACAATGATAGATGGTAGACTTGCTACCTGGCAATTAAATGAAAAAATTGAAAGTAGTCATAATATGATGGATTTAATGAAAAGAGATAAAGAAAAGTTAAGAATGATGACTTATAACATTCTTAGAGATGATATTATTTCAAAACCATTAAACCAAGATAGTATTTATGTCCCTTCTGATGAATGGGTAGATGAAGATGAAGACTAATCTATTTGCATATTAATAACCCCACATAGTGAGGTTATTTAATATAATAGTTTCGTTAATTACTAAGCTTTTTCTTCAGTAGTTACTGGTACTTCCTCAGTTGCTGTAGCTTCGTACTCTCCAGTTTCCATATTTACCACACCTTGTCCATACTTAGTTTCTAAATTAACTCCTAAAGCCACTTCTTTACCTTGTAATTTTTTAAACTCTTTGTGTAGTTCGTCTTTCTGATTTTCCAACGTTAGTTTTCTTAATTCCAAATCTCCTAAAGCTGTTACCAATAGTTGGTAATCATTTCTAATCGTTTGGATTTGTGTAATTTCTGATTCTGTTAGTTTCTCGTTTGCCATAATGTTATTTTTATTATAAATATTAGTTAATATGTAAATTTGTAAATGTCTTTTAGATAAAATTATTGTAGAAAATGATTATTTTTTAGGTTTCCGAGTTTGTTCATTTGTCGGAAGTGCTCCAATAGGTGCCAAAGACCTTTTTCTACCTCCTTTGTAACCACCACCAGAACCACCTTTAACAATTACATCATAAATAGCATGTAACATTTTTCTATCCATAGAAGTAAAATCGTTTTTACTTGTCAACATTTCTTCTTCCCCATAAATCTCTACTTGTTCTTGTAAATGACCACTAGTGTTTATGTAATCATCAGCTGTATCTAAATAATCAGCCGCTAAAGTAAGTTTATCCATCCACCAAGTAGGTAAATGACCACCATGTTGTTGTAATTCAGCCAATCTTTCTAGGATATCTTCAGCATCATCTAAAATTAATTGACATTTTCTAATGGCAGAAGGAATATCCATATGTCCATCTTCTTTTAATGGTGTTTCCTTCATAACCTTTTGAATTATTTTATTTAAATCTGTTTCAGTAATTTTAATTGGTTTTTTCATAGTATGGTATTTTAATATAAATATAAGCTATTAGTCCTTTTTCTTCTCATATACAGTTATGGTACGTTCTCCTTTTAGTAACCATAAATCTCCCCTATTTCTGTAGGTATTTTTAAGTTTACCTTTTTTAGAATAAGGTTCCTCATCATATTCGTAGGTAATTTCTTCTATAAAAGTAAGTTTAGACATTAATTCTTTATGGTCTTTACTATTTTCTATACAATCTATTACTATCGAAGAAGGTATTCTATCTATAATATCCCCATATAAACGAATTGGGACCCATAAAAGGTATACGTCCGCTTTAGGTATCTCTAAATCATATAAATCCTCCATTAGTATAAAATCTCTATCTTTCGACCCAGATTCACCAATAGTCCTAAACATCCATTCATCATTCTCAATACCAATAATGTCATCACTTAGGCCCAATCTTCTTATTTCGTATAATAAGTCACCAGCACCACAACCTATATCACATACTGTCTTACCACTAATATAAGAAGATATTACGGGTATTAAATCCAATGGACCACGTTCAGGCCATTTCTGGATAGGGTGAATAAGACTATCTCCCATAGTCCCAAATACGCTTTAAAGGTTCTAAATAATAATGTTTAAAGAAAGTTTTAATTTCGTCCTTACCCATCTGTCTTCTTAATCTGTTTTCCCATATAGTAGCAGGACAAACCAGTACTGGGGAAAAGATAAGATGTAGTACCCATACATTAATCGGGACCCACACCCAGAAAGGTTCATTAATTATAGATAAGATAGGAGTTAATATTAGTAGTATTATAAATAAATGATGAATAGTCACCAAAGAATAAAAAAGTATTTTTAACCAATGTTTATCCATAGACCCTTTTAATTAATCGTCCGACCCGTCGCCGAAAGTCAACCCGGACGAAGTCCGGTTTCCGGATTCCGCCGGATATAGTACCTTAAGAGAAGGACTTCCCGCTCCTCTAGTGTTGTCTCCACTCTCATAATCCACATCAACCTCCTCATAACCATCGGTTCCTTCCCATTCCCATGCTTCGTACACATTATCTTCATCATAGTCCACTTCCATAACAGCATCATTTACATCATAAGAATCAACAGTGGGGATATAATTAATTTCTTTATATACACTAGCATTCGTTACCATAGGAACACTAACTCTAAGAAAAGGTCGTAATTCTAACTCATCATAGTTAGTAACAGTACCATCCTTAATCTCGTTATAGTTATCATAAGCTGCCCAAAAAAGTTTATCTAGTAAATTTGTTAGTCTAGAATCAATTCCTAACATCCTTGCACTCTTGTAAACCTCCTCCTGTCTACTGTAAAGTGAGTCATCTAAGTTGGGACCATTGGATGTAAACCAATTAAAAGGATGACTATTAACTAAAAGTTTAACAATTTTAAAGAAATTTGTAGTTGGGACGGCAACTCTATAATACTTACCAGTTTTTGAATCGTACGTTCTACTATTAAAAGAATTACCAGGAACATCCTTATCAGTACCTATATCAATTGGGTTATTATACCCACCTTTTTTATTAAGTGAACTTTCGTATTCATCAACATCAGTTCCTTGAACTTGTTCCTTAAGTCTCTGAGAATCAGGTTTACATATCTTATCATCACTACAGTAATACATTCCCTTTGGACAATCTCTAGTATCTTCCTCATAGAAGTCAAACCTATATTCGTCCAAATCCTCTTCTTCGTTAAACTCACCACCTTTATTCAACTTTAAAGTTTTATATAGGTCCTTATCAACATACTCATCCAAATGTTGTCCTAGATTGTTTTTCTTAATATCATAAGACCAATACTTTAAATCTTCACCTAATTCTTTTTGTACCCATTTCTGTGGACTTTGTATAGTGTAATATTTTCCTTTATTGAATGAACCGTTCTCTAAATCTTCTATACTCATCTCTTCTGGAAGAAAGTCTGGATGGAACGCTTCTAAATCCTGTATAGCTTCTGGAGATAAATTAGCTCTTCCTTTTCGACTTATAGTAGAAAGAGTAGTTTCCTCCAATTCTAAATCTTCATCTTCCATAGTAGCTGCTTGTCTATAAGTAGGACTTTTATCTTTCCACCTCATAGCTTCACCAGCCATATCCGTTCTCCTGTTCCTATGGTCATGAGTAACAGTACCATTAAACTTAGAAGATTCACAGATTATATCCTTTATAGTGTCAAGTAATTTCATATACAATAAATACCACTGTATACCTTAAATTTTTTTAGAAAAATTTTTTACTAAATTAAGAGAGTAAATAAACATGGGTCTATTATAGGTGAACCGATTAACAATCCTAATCGGGTCATAGTAGGTTAAGCTGTCTGACAGTTATAGTCAGATTCAATCAATCCATTCCACCCCCCATGACCATATTTTTCGGTTATACCAAATTCCCTATACATTAGATAACCAAAGAGAGATTCATTAACGGTAATAATATAATAGTGTATTCCATCAACATTATCCTCTATATAATCCAATGATACCTTATCCACCGGGATTCCGTTAGTCTCACACCAGTAACCAATGTCCCTAAGTAATTCATTACAGTAGTCCTCATCGTCAAATATTATATCCATTGTTCTCATAGTCATAAATATACTAAAAAAATTCTAAAAAAATTTTTTAACTTGTATACACTTCACAGAGAGGACCGTGCCCCCTTATTACCCCCCTAAAAGCGGCTGATAAGAGGGGATACGGCGAGCAGGGGGCAGGGGGGCAGCCCCACGTATACAGTAGGGGGTCCCTATATACTATCTAGTTGTCCCTGCCGCTCCCCCCTATAATAAATTAGTTAGACCCCAGGGGGGTATGTGTGTTGTCCCCATTAGCCTGGGTCTTATTTAGAATTAGACTAAGTAAGCGTGTTCCCTTCTGGGCATACCATCCCTCCCACCCTGCAAAGGTACAACTATTTTCTGACATGGCCAAACAATTCCCCTGACAATTTGTCCACCACATTTACTTATGAAAAGTTATGAACAATGGATTGTTAGTAACCTTAGAAAGTTATTAACAATGACAATGTGTCACCCTTTAAATTTGTGTATGTAAAATATTCTTCGTACCTTTAGGGTGGATGGGTGGGAGTAGCATCCCGACCCTAGTAATGGAACATATAAATTGTCCCTTAAAGTCCCCACTAAAATGTCCCTGACAGGGTGTCATGTGGATAACTTGTTAGTAACTATCTGAAATTGTGAACAACTTAGGTCCTGCTGCGGGAGCGGGACAATCCCTAGAGCGGCCAGTGACATTATGTCATAGTCCTATTCATAGTGTATTATATAAGGGGAAATTGTGTGTAGGAATCTCCTATAAGGGATTACCCTTGTGGTATAAGGTGGTAAAGAGTGGTAATATGTGGGAAATACTATACGATAAATACAGTATGTTATGGTATGTGTATATATAAATATACTATAGTGTGTAAATATACTCATTAAGGTGTCTAAGAGTCCTTTAAATCGATTATCTTTATGGGATTAAATGTGGGCGTGTGGGAGACTAGTCAACGTTGTAAAACGTTCTATAATAAGTCCTTTAAATAACCCCAAATCGTCAGAGTATATTAGGGTGTCTACCTTGTTTAATGAGTACTTCATCATAGTGTAAATGACATAAGGTTTGTATACCCCTTTCACCTTTACGATACTTAGGGTTCTTCTTACTGATAATTGGTTTACCTAT
>TARA_R110002012_G_scaffold63060_1_pt1 | contig 11710 bp, 1 predicted proteins | sample TARA_R110002012 | Tara Oceans TARA_R110002012 (sample SAMEA4396515) | marine metagenome | biome: Westerlies Biome; feature: [DCM] deep chlorophyll maximum layer (ENVO:01000326); material: water (ENVO:00002006), including particulate matter (ENVO:01000060) such as... | depth 40 m
GTTTCTATATCGTGCTAATCTTGGTGTATTAGACGGATACTTAAAGTAAGGGGAACGAGCAAACCTATCTGGTGAATACTGAGTTCCTCCAACCAACGTCTTCGTCTGGTAGATTAGCTTTAATGCCTGTAACCACTGATCAAACGTGTACCCTATTCCAATAGGATACGTTCGATGCATAGCACGTAACATTCTTTGATGGTTTCTAGATAAAGTCTTTGATGGGTTAGTAAAGAATTGTGTAACAGCACTTTCTAAAGTAGGATCGTGGAAGACCATTCCCATATGCTGTGATACATCATCCCAAGCGGGCAAACCACCAAGACCACTTGAAGTAACTTTCGGTACTATCCCTGTTTTTGCTTTATGTATTTGTGACTTAGGTACACCTACATTGTAACTGTACATATCTGATGATCTAATTCCTAGAGATTTAGCCATTAAAGCAGCCAAAGCATCTACATAATGGTAAGTTGCAACAGCTGCATCTTCCTTAGCTTTTCCTTCTTCATCAGTCAATCTTAATAGTCTATTAATTGCAGGGTGTTCATCTATACTTTCTAGTACTTTCTTAACTTCAGGATAGACACTAACCCACATATCTTGTATATCAACCCGGTCTGCAATTCCGTTCTTTGCAAAGTTTTCAAACACAAAGTCAGAAGGTACTGAAGGATTATCACGATAATAACGATTAACAATAACCGCTTTAACATTTTCTGCTTCATTACTAAGTATAGGATTTGCACCCATGTGGTATAATTTGTATGTTCTTCCTATTAAATCAGGTGTGTTACTTACAGAGGCAATCCCATCTTCCTCTTCTTCTTCTTCATTAGGAATCTCAATCGTTTCATCTTTAAACGGATTAAGTACATTAGCCATTGAGGGTTCAGTAATAGTTGTACCGTCGTTAGATATATGACGCATCATGCCCCCTAGTTTGTGCAAATATTTCAGCAAATGCCATTGCGTCATTCTTTTTACCTGACTTAATAACTTCCTGAATAATCTTATCTTCAATAATTCTAGAGCTACCACTTGAAGGATCTGTGCCGTAGTACTTCCAATAGAGAGCTTGTTTTTCATCAGAGTAGTCTTGTAATAAGTTAAACTCCCAACCACTATTTTGAATTCTCTTTCGCATATCGTGTGCAATTTTAAATTCGTCTAGTTTTTCTTGTGTGTTTATTATAAGACTTTTATCTCTGTTTGGAGGTAAGAAATGGTGCATTTTAATACTGTCTTCAGGATTTTGATCTAATCCTGCGTTAAACTCAGATTGCAACCGAGCAATTCTATTATCATAATTACCATCTTGTATGTCTCCAAAAGTAATTAACTCTACAGTCTTTAGTCTTTTTGTGACTCTATCTGCAACTTCTTGTTCTGTGATATCTTGTTGCTCTCTCCAAAGAGAACCATACTCATCTTGTTCTAACCATAACATAATATTTTCAAGAGTGGGTCTTTGCCACATTTCTTCCATAGCATTATATGCATTGTTTAATGTTTTACCATAGCTTTTTGTGTTTGGATCTAAGTTATTTATCAAACTAAATAAGTTTTTAATATCATTTTGTTCGTACATCATAAGCTCACGGATAGCTATATCAACTACATCTTCTAAATCACTATTCTGTATTTCCCAGATTCTGACAACTTTGTACATATCTGGATCTCTTTCTTGAAGATCAAACCAAAACTCTGCTTCATCCTCAAAATATTCATCCCAGTGGGGAACATTAATACGTTTGTTTGATGAGCCATACTGCTCCTTCCAAGCTTCTGAGCCTATTGAAGGAGGTCTTTCTTTTACAACCTCTTGTACAACAGTTTGTATATTAAATGCGTTCCATGTTGCTACACTAAAGTACTCCATATCAAGTTTCCGCCCATACTTTTCTTCGTAAGCAGCAGCATACTCTTTGAAACCTTCTTCAAATTCTTCAGGACTTACAGCATATTGAGATGGGTGGTTCTTCATATTTTCTAATATATCAATTGCACTTGAAGCCCAACCAGATGTTTCGTCTGGAAAGATTAGCTTAAACGCTGGATTGTTTAGTAAGTTTTCTTCTGCTAGTCTTTTAGCAAGATGTCTGTTTCCAAACCTAGGTGAATCCCAACTAGTTGCAGGATGTATTTCTTCCATCATAACTACACCTGTTATAGGGTGTTTTGTGCCTTTAGGTAATCCTAAGTTTACGTTATATGATTCATATATTTCCCATAGTTTTATTTTTTCAGCGTCAGCATACTTCTTTGCAATAGGTGTTGCAGCATCCCAGTATTCCTCATTTGTCATTACTGTAGGATCTTGAGTAGTAGATAGTATGCCTTCTGGATCAACCCATCTATTCGGTATACGAACACGTAACTGGTCTATTTCCCTTTGTTCTTCTAACTTCTGCTCATCTTTAAATGTAAAGTATACAGACATCCCCATAGAAACTTCTGCCGCTTCTGCAGAGTTCTTTCTACTATGTAGAATATATTTTACAAAAGGATGTTGATTACTGTACTCATTTAGTTGTTTTCGTTTAGCACCTTTAGATAAATTAGGATCTGTAAGTATGTCGTAATAACCATTCATAAACGTATATGCAGAAACTTCTCTACCATCTATTTCCCACACAGGTATCCTAGTTTTAACACGTCCTCCGATACTTGATGTAAACTCAGGCCAAAATTCTTTTAAACCTTTCTTTCTATCCATAGCAGCATGAATATCTTTAGAAGAATCTTTCTCCCACCCTGCCATATCTTTACCAAAATTAAAGTAATCAAGTAACTCAACCTTTGCGTCTGTATCCCCAAATTTTATACGGTTCCAATTTTCCCAAGCTATAAAGAGTTGCTCCATTGTAAAGTCAAACTCTTCTGCACTTTTTTCTGGTTCCATCATAAATTGAATTGCAGTTTCTGCATATGCATTATCAATTGCTCTTATATCTTTTCCAGACATAGAGAAAGTAGTAGGTATTTGTTTACCTGTTAATGCTGCAAGAGCTGTAAGCCACAGGTTTCCTCTTTTAGTTCTTTGTCCTACAAGTTCTTCTTTTAAGTCATACACAGGACCGTATTGTCCCGTAGCTTTTAATACATCATCAACGTATGGACTTAACGCTAAATGACCAAAGAATTTTAGAGTCTCCGCTGCTTTACCAGCTTTTCCATAAGTTCTCCAGTTCCCCAACGCATCTTCTCCCGGTTGTATATATCTATCACCGGATTCAAATCCATCAGTAATATCATTGTAAAAAGTAAGTGCATTAATATTTACAGTTGTATCTTCTCGATTAGCCCTTTGTTGTCTAGCCCACTCTTGTTGTGCTGGATTTGGTGCATACTTTTCTATTAATCTAAAAGGAAGACCCATAAAGAGACCAATAGGGAAATACTCTGTATTGACTCCCATTTCTCTGTTTGCATCTCTAACTGCTTGTTGAAATTTAGTAATCTGTGCTAAAAGGAAAGGATGCTCCATTAGATTTAATCCCATTTTTGCTAATGCACGAGTAGCAAAGTGTTGCCAAGGACCGAACCATCTGAACATGTAATCAAAGTTGAATGTATTAGAATAGTCATGCATATGCCAATCAGCACCTTTAGCTGCCAAATTCATCGCAATTGTCTTTGTATCATTTGCTTTAGACTGTGCTCTATCAAATAAATTAATAATGGCATCTGCTTGATCTTTCTTTATTCGTAAAGTATTAAGATGATAAGGAATATCCGCATCAGTTTTTCCACCCAGTATTTGAGCACGACCAGCAATGTCTAAATCATGTTGTGCTCGTAATCCAACGTGCAGATCAATTACCTGTTTTCTTGCACCATCTAATTCTGCTTGACTACGAATACGGAATTTACCATAAGGAGGACCACCTTTTTCCCATTGTTCTATAAGATAGCCAGCAACATTTTTAAGGGCGGCAATGTACTGTTCACGAGCTGTATATAATTCTGAAGGACTTAGTTCTTTACGTTCCTTAACCCACGATTTATAACGTGCTGATGATGTATCTTCTAAAGCGTCAATTTCATTTATAAGCCAATCTCTTTCTTGAATAAATATCTTCTTTGAAAGCCACTTTTGATCTCCAAATTCGCCTACTCCACCACTACCAGACCAAGACGCAATAAAACCAGAAGTGTTATGTGTGCCTCTAGAATCATGTCCAGTAAGCTTAGCTACATCTGCAGATTTGGCTTTAACACTTTGGTTAAGTTCACTTAATTTTTTAACAAAAGCAAATATCTCTTCTGCGCTAGGGTTAACTGCCTTATCTATAGCATCATATCTAACAAAGAATCCAATTCTTCTCATTGGCATAGGCCAACTATCATTAGTAAATACAGGTACAAATCCTTCTGGAGGATACTGTAAGAATTGTCTTAAGTGAATAGATTGAGGGATTACATCTTTTATTTGCTCCCCATTTATATTTCTTTGTGGGTCCATTCCATATGCAGCAGGTAACATATTTTCATTACCTGTAAAAGTTAAGCTTTTTACTTTTCCAGTAGGATCTTTCAAAGTCCACGCTTCACCTGAACGTATTTGATCTTGCGCAGGAGAAATTAGTCTAGCACGAGATGGATCTCTTGTTTGTCCTTCTGGAATAATGACTCCAGAACCCTTTAGAATTCCATAGTCATTTCTAATAGGTATGCTAAGAGATAATTCAGATTCTCCACTACTAATAAAATTCATTAATGGAAGTGTTTGCTCTCTGTCAAAAGTGTAAGATGTGATAACATCATCGTACACATTCATTTGAGGGAACCCAGTAGTTAGAATATCTCTGTCAAGATCATACTCTTGTCTACCCCGCTCTAATGGTATAACTTCGCCTAGGTCCCTACCTATTTTGTGTATCAAACCTTCATCTAATCGGCTTGTAGTTTGTATTTCTCGAACTTCTTCTAGTCTACGAATAGTAGCATCATTAACAGAATCTACAAATTTACCAGCTAAACCAGTTCCCCCTGCTTGAATTTGTTGTCCGAGCATTCGGCTTAACCGTTCTAACATGTGAATAGTTGGGCCTCTTTCAGCAATAATCTTTTCAAAGTTGTGTCCTTCAAAATCATGCCAAGGGAATACCTGCAACATTTCAGAAGTAGTACGTCCTTTTATACGAAGATCCATTCCTTTTGTTGGTAGATTATACAGTTCAGCAAGATCATTAATTTGAGGCACCCACTTTGCAATTAGACCCGGATATTCTCCAGTTCCCTCGCCTTGTAGTAACTCATGTATTGTTTCTAATAACTTTTCTCTGTTATTTACAGGATTCCAATTAGCAGATTGTGGGGAACCTAGCTCGGCAGCATACTCATCTACTAATTTAAAAGCATCTTCTATAAATTCATTCATTGATATATGAAGATCTTTAACAAGATCATTTCTTTGTTTTTGTCGTATAGGTTCTTGTACCATTCTTTTCGCATTAAAGTCTAATAGTATTTGTAAGTTATCTTTTAGTTTCGTTTCTAGTTTACGCAGCTCGAATGGTGAAGGAATAAAATATCCTGTAAAATTCTTTGCTGGTCTAAAAGCTTCTTCACCAACAAGTTTAAACATTTCTTCTCGGTTATACTTCCAAGTTGTTGCAGGAAGTAACATACCTTCTTCAATCATGTCATCTGTAACATGTTTTATATCTGCCCAAGAAAATATATTTCGAGATTTTGGTCCTAAATAATCTTGCCAAATTGTTTGGGCTGAAAGAATATGAGTAGGATTATACGCTTTAACAACATCAAAAACTGTTGTTCGTAAAATTGATCTACGTTGTACATCTGAAAGGTCTTTCAAAGAAACTTTATTTAATCGTTGGTTTGTTCTTTTTATAATAAGTGCTTTAATCTCTGAATCATCTGTTAAATCAAACGGAGGTAAAGATGCAGTAGAAGCTATTTTAAATTGACTAATTGCATCAATCACATTATCTGCTGCTAATCTAACGTCGTCACTTAAAGGAACTGGTTCCATAAAACCTGAACTAGATGAGTAAGAATCTAAAACATCTCGAACTATATTAGTAATTCCTCTAAAAGTCCAAATAGATAAATCTTTATCTACTGATTCCATAAATGCAGCATTTGGGTTACCATGTAGAATAGTCATTTGATTTGTATCTGGATCAATTTTAATTGGGTTTCCTTCAGTATCCAACCCACCAGTAGACTGTACCCATCGAGATAGTTCTGAATGACGAACCGCATTGTACATTGACTCGTCACTAGTTGCATCTACAATATCTTGAATCCACGTTGATAGTGCTCGAATAGGTCTTGAAACCATTCCTTGTACCATAAGAGCAGTGTCATGTGCTTGTTTAAGAGTGTTCTCATCTTGTTTTGTCCAAGCACTAAAAGTTGTCTCTCCTGTAAATGGATGATCTGCAGTATCCATAGCTAGCGGATTCACAGTTCCAGCTTGCCAATTATAAGTTTTCTTATTTGCAACTAGTACATCTTGGATACGATCAAATACTGTGCCGTACATATATACAAGGTTCGTAAATACTTCACTTGGTTCAGCAATATTTCCTCTAATTGGCTGGTCAATATTTTCTATTCGTCTTTTAGCAAAAGTTTCTAGCGCATTTGTAATAGAATTTCTGTGAAAATTAAACGATTTACTTATGGATTCTAAGTGTGTATACTGACGCATAAGTTGCATATCTACAGCTTTTTTAAAATTAACAGCTGCTGTCAAAGGACCAGCACCTTGATACGCATCAGGAACATGTGACATTGGGTCTTGCATTACTTTTGATAAAATACTATGTCCAGCTTGATCAAGAATATGAGGTGAGTAGAGTCCAAGTCGTCGTATTAGATTTTGAGGAGTTTCTAACATCATACTTACAACATAGTCTTCATCCGAAGTGGGAACTACTTTAAACGTATTAGTTATAGAGTAACTATTTGGATTCTGTAGATTTTCAATAAACATAGGAATCAGTTCAGGAAATTGTTCTTCTACTAAGTCAAAAGCATACGGGTCAACGTCGCGCATTATATTTTTGAAAAGCGTAGGATCTATTAATCTTTGATAATATCGGTAAAATAATTTGTACTGTTGGTGCATCCTATTTATCTTTTCAAGGTCACCAGCAGCCTCTCTTGCAAACGAAAATGGGTCATGTGTTATAAATGGGACAAGACCACCACCCCATCCCCTTCCTATAACTTTTTCTACTGCTCCGGGTTGTAGATCATCTGCTCCTCCAATAAGTTTTCTAAAGGGAGTCCACAGGAATGTCCTATTTGGATTTCCTGCTCCAAAATAAGTAGGAATGACACGATGTTCTTTACCTCGTACAACTAAATTAGAAGACTCAGTACCTATTAACTGTTTGCTCAAACCCACAGTAGGTAAATCAAGATTTCCTAAAATTTCTTTTGCAAATCTACCTTGAAATGTCATTGATTCTAATACTGGAAAACCATCGACTATAGCAGAAGTAATGTTAGTACCTAAGTTTCTCCATCCATATCCGGGACGCTCAAGATATGATTTAGACACAAATCCATTAATACCATTTTGTAGTGCAAGTGCTTGACCAAGTTCATCAGCGTCTAATTCTGGATTTAATCTTTTGAGAATTGCAGCAGACATCTCTCCTTGAAGCTCACTTTGTGCCATAGCTTGCCACTCAAGAATAGAAGTTGTTTCATATAAAGGTTCATTAGTAATAGGGTCTCTATCCCAAACAAACTTTTTCTTACCATCTTCTACTACTTCTGTCCATAGGTGCTTTCTTAAATTACCTTCACCGTCTGGTTCCCATCTTTTGAGAGAAGGCAGTTTTTCTAAATCTATCTCAGAAATAATCTCAAAAGTTTGTGCAGTCTGTTCTCGTAAAGGGTATCCAAAATTATTTTTAGCAGCAAATTGGTGCCAATCTTCAATATCAGTAGCGCCAACTGCTTGAATATCTTCAAAAAGTTTTAGAAATTCAGAAGGTTTAGGATTTAATGCATTAAGTTGCCTAGTTGCGACCATGCCAACAACTTCAAGCATTGATGTATAAGATAATTTCTGTGCTAAATCTCTTGTAGGCCCTTCAGCAGTTCTACCGGCTATTTTATTTGTTACCCATTTGGTAGCCTGAAATCCTAGTGGATTTCCAACATCATCATGTGTCTCTACAGCAAGCCGCATATGAGGCCCAATTGTTCCCCTAGTCTTCCATGTATTAGGATTACGGGTAGCAGGTTTTGCGGCTCTATCAGTAGTTTGTCCTATTCTAAACAACGCTTTAAAAGAATCTTGTGTATCCCAATAGTATTCTGCACGAAGAACAGCTTCATTAATGTGTTTTAAATCATCAACTTCTATTGCATTTTTTACACCATTTTTTACATCTATTATTCGATCTCTAATTTTATATAAGTCTTGTAACTCATTTTGTATTGTATTAAAAGGGCTTGGTAGCCGTCCTCTTGGTACTGTAGGCGTACTAATAATTTTATCCCATATACGAACAATTGGATTTGTCGAAACTTCTTTTAGTTTAGGAACTTCAACTTGGCCTATAGCTCTACTACTAGTTTCTCCAGATACCTCATCTACAAAGTCTATCTGGTCATTGCCCCCTGTAAATCGTCTTTTGATAATATTGCCTTCAGGACTACTTTTAGCTGAAATTGTATTTATAGGATCAGTAGCAGTTCTTATTTCATTTTCGAGAATAAGTATCCGATCTGCAATTTGATCTGTTAATCCTGATAATTGTTTACTTTTTTCTGCTGCATCTGCAGAAAATTCAATTCTATTTGCATTTTTAATTCCTTGTGCAACGTCTAAAAATACATCAGTAGTCCTAGCTGTTCCGGGAATTAGTCTAGGAGTAGTTGTTAAACCAGCTGCACCCAATTTAAATGCACCTCCAGCTATTCCAACGTCAAGTATTTGAAGAGTATCAAGTAGCAAGTGCCTTCTCATTCGCTGAGAAAAAGTTGTTATTTCATTTATTGCTTCTTGTATTGTAAACCCTTGTTCATCTATTAAATATTGTAACTCAACAAGATTCGGCATAGACATAACTCCGTCTACTACTTTAGGAAACTGTAGCGCATCTACAGCATCTTCTAAATGCTCCCGATCTTTTGGACTAGCACCTGCATACAAAGCTCTAAGGTACGTGAAGTACTTGCCATTAAAATGGAATTGTGGGTCCATAGTCTGACTTCTACGCCATGTCTCAGGACTACCTTGTCGCCAAACTCTTTCATACCAGTTCCCTTCATCCCATCCTTCTGGAACTGCAGGTAATCCATACTTTGCAAAAAACTCTTCTTGTTGTTTACGGCCTTCAGGAAGAAGTCTTTGTACCTCATGCATAAAAGCCTGTGGATGTGGGATAATATATTCAAATGGTCCGGGTATTGCTCTTAACTTTGTTGGTATTCCTGTAAGCCAGTTATTAACAATATTTTGTGCACTAACTTCAAATTCACCATAAGCACCTATAGCATCATATAAATTAGCTGATGCTATCTTGCCTTGGTTTCTGTATTCTTCTGCTTTTTCGTTATAGTAATCTTTATCTGGATTAAAAAAATCACCACTAAATCCTATTGTACGAGCAAGCCTATTATAACCCGTCATTCGTACACCAAATAAAGATCGTTGTGTGTCACGCCATTCTTGCGCCCATGGACTATCATAGCCAGTTGCGTAGCTATCATTTCGCGTAGGATTTTGGTAGCCATCATAATCAGGATTTGTTATAAATGCTTTTGCGTCATCGTCTGCAATAAGCTCAGATACCCACGTAAGTGCACCTAAACCTGCTGATCCTATTTCAAGTCCTTTTCCTATAGCTTTTTCTTGAAAGCTTCGATCTCGTCTACTAGGTTCAAAACCATGCTTAAGTCGAAAATAATCACCTATCAATTCACTATCTAAATGAGGGGGAACTTGTATAGGATTATTTTGTGCAAAGTCTGCCCCAAAAGTTTCTCTTTTCCACTGTAGTAAAGCTTGCTCTGCCTGTAGTTTATCTTCTGCATCAAGAGCCATTTGTGCAATAGTTTTTGTAGTGCCTTCCTTAAAGACTCCTTTTCCAAGAGCATCTGTAAGAATATCCATGTGTGAAGGTCTTAACCCTAAGTTAGTCCACATGTTTCTAGCATTATTTCCAGATGGTGCATACCCTGTTTGAGTATACAAGTACCCTCTAGCAGTATTATCAAGTGAGCTACCAACTATGTCACTTTTTGTTAATAAGAGTGCTTCTAAAAATGTTCGCGTATCTAAGTCTCTAAGTGAGCCTGTATCTCGTAGTGCCATAATTTCATTAGGTTCTAAAGAGATAAGATAGAAATTTTGTCCATCTGAACCTAGCTTAGGTATCTCACGAATTAGTTCTTCACGAAGTTGTATTAAATTTTGCTGTTCTAAGTTTGCTTTGTCTTCATATCTTTTAAATATATGTTGAGTCTCATTTAATAACTGTAGTTGATAAAAAGGAATTTCAGCTAAACTTATTCCATTATATGTAACATACCTACTAAAGCCATCCCTTGCAAGAGTCTGATTAACATCATCTTTATCTTTCTTAAGAAAGTCCCAAAAATCAGCAATATTTTCTATAACAGTAGAAGGAGAGAAACTCTCGTCTGTATCAGGATCAAGTACTGGTTTATTCTCTATAACAAGAAGATTTCTTAACTCATTTAACAAGTCATCTGATACATCTCGACTGTTAAAAGCATAGTCTACAATTGCAGAAAACGCTTCACCTTCTTTTTCATCATCTCCCCACATCTTACTAAGATATCTAGATACCTCTTCTGACCCTATGCTGTCATATTCAGAAACCATTAATCCGCGTATATAAGGCTTTCTTTCATCTGGAATTCCGTTTATCCAGTAAGCCTTAACAATATCTTGTAATAGTCCCCGACCAGAGGTTTGTGCTAACATCTCTGCAGATTGTAACTGTGTTTTATAATTATCTCCAGCTATTTGATGGTGAAGAACACCTTTTAATAGTTCAGATAAATTAAAGTCGCTAGTAGCTGCATACTGATCAATGTTCTTTTCTGCTTGTGCAAGAGCAACTGGAATAGCATCGTCTAAGTAATTTTCTGTACCATAGATACGATTAGGACTGGGGTCAGGATTTGCAGGATAATTAGTAGTAGTTTCTTTTTTAGGTATTATTGGGTTGTTAAGTGGACTACTAGGCCAAGCAGGTTCTGGTGTTGGAATACCACCAATTTCTTCAAGAACTTGCTCTGGGTCATCATCGTATACTACAGTCGGAGTTGAGTCTACTTTTCCAATAGGATTAGTTTCAACTAGTGCAGACAACCGCTGCCTAGCAGTTTCATCTCCTGCATTTAGAGCTGCAAGTGTTGCATCCATTTCTTGTAAAATCTTCGGGTCATATTTAGACATTAAGTATTAACTTCCGTTATTTGTTACTTTTGCTTTTTCTTGCTCTTGGTAAGCTTTCCAAGCATCATACACTGAAGTACCACTATCAGTATCAGTTCCTGCTTTTATCTGATAATCTTTAAAACCTTGTTGTGTTCCGTAGTAAGTAGTCGGTGCACCTGTTTGTGTTGTACCAGTAGTAGTACCTGCAGCACCTGCTCCAGCACCATAAACTTTGTCACCTGTGCCAGTCCCTGTATCTGTACCTGTATCTGTACCTGTATCTGTACCAATGTTAGT
>TARA_R110002012_G_scaffold8893_1_pt1 | contig 11709 bp, 14 predicted proteins | sample TARA_R110002012 | Tara Oceans TARA_R110002012 (sample SAMEA4396515) | marine metagenome | biome: Westerlies Biome; feature: [DCM] deep chlorophyll maximum layer (ENVO:01000326); material: water (ENVO:00002006), including particulate matter (ENVO:01000060) such as... | depth 40 m
CAAGTTCAGTCTTGAATGTCTTAGTAGGTTTAACTGTCACTGAAGTGATTTCAAAGACCCGTTCAGTTATAAATCCCCAATATGAAAGGGCTGATTCCATAGAAACATAACTTGGCCCACAAAGGTGGTTTGCAATAAGAAGGGATTCAGGCAACAATAGTTTACTTTTTGGTCCTGGAACATACAAGCCATTTTTCAAACCAATCAGCCATCTTGCCTTTATCAATTCAGATATTTTATCATAGGGTCGCTTATAGTTCTTCAATAGCGACAAAATAACCTGCCTCGTTAGTGGTTCTTCTTGGTACTCAGATAAAAGATCTTTAAACTCCATCTTGTCACGATATCGCACAATAATCGGAAAATATCCGATTATACGGCAAAAATTTGACAATATTTGAAAACTTCATTCAAAATCAGACATGCACGTCTACGAAGGAAGCACCCACAAAAGAGCTGAAAAGAACGGAATAAGCAGAAAGACTATTTTTAGCATAGAAAAAGGTTTAAAAATCTTCGGAGAGTGTTTAAATGTCCTTAAAGTCTCTGGACGTGAAAAGAATATCCTGAAATTGGCTAAAGATAGTGAGAGGGAAGAAAGCTAAAAGATGTGGAATTGGTAATAAAAAAAGGCACCTAAAAATTAACAATTAAAGCAACAAGCTCAACATGCCCTACAATGGCCTCATTTTATTTAGTGAACCAACAATCTCATATTTATGCTAAAATTTCGTATTACTTTTTGTAGATTTAAGTTGGAATAAAGTTCATTCAAATAATCATAATTAATACAGGAATCGAAAAACGGGATATCAAAACCGCCTGTAAATCAATCACTTGCGATTTAGCGTCTTTCGTGGCGTTTTTAAAAAAAAATAATTGTAAGATATTGATAATCAGACATTTAAGCACCAGGTTCATTCCCCCCACCCTCTACATTTAAAAACCCTATCTGATATAGTTAGGGTTTTTGTTTTTTATGGGTCTTTTCAGGGTCTTAGAAATAAAATAAGATAATTTTTATTAGATTTTATTCCTCTTCAGATCATTTAATCTGAATTTCACTTGCTCTCATATATAACAGGCTCAAACAACCCGTATTATATGGGATGTACGATTGTTACGAAAGCAATTTCAACTGTGTAACTGTTGGAGACCTAAGACTGGTCAAAATCCGTGTATGATCAACTGATCTTTATCGTATACTTCCGCATACGGAAAACTTTAAATAATATTTGAGCTCAGTCAGGCAATAGTCCCGGGTGAAATTAGAGCTGATTATCCAAATCACTTTTCATTTTAATCTGATCCAATCTATCCTTAAAGTTCATTACCCCTCCCGAATTATTGGAGTCAGTTTTTGGAAAATAAATTATAATAAGGCCTAGTTCTTCATCAGCTGTGATTCCTACTGATAGGTTTCCTCTCTCAAAAAAATAAATATCATCCCCCGTTCCAATAACTTTATATCTTTGATTAAGATGATTAACAGCTTTTTCAGCTATAAAATCATCTGTTTTCAATAGCACTGCAGATCCAAAAAGCATTGCATTTCCAAAAAATACAAAATGCTTCTAACATTCTCGTTTTCCCCCATGTATAATATGGATTCTGGCTCCTCTTCGGCTATCGACCTGCTTTCATTTTCCTTGATAAATGCCTTGCTTTCCCCGAAATTAAGTATTGGATCCTCAAATAAAGTTTCGGTGGGTAAAACAGTAACTTTAAGACTTTCGGAATAGACTCCGTCTGAAGTTTTCACAGTCATATTAGTTTCTCCAATTAATCCTGCAGTAACAAGTCCGGTATTATTGACCTTTGCTACCTGTGTATCTTCAATGGTCCAGACAAGTGAATTTGTATTATACCCCTCTCTATTAAAAGTAGCATCCACTTTAAAATCAGTTCCAAAATTTAATGCAATCTCAGTATCCGATAAGTTTATCCTATCGTCTCCTGGATCTTCATTTTCACTACAAGAAATAAATACAACTGTAAGGCATGCAAAAGCTATAATTCTTATTAAATAATTTTACATAACGAAATTTATTTTAGTTGGAATAAAGCTAGTAATTCCTAAAAATCTAGAAATACTCTATGCAGGGTATTTTATGCATTAAAAGGATTGATTTTAGCGCCGTTTACGCTTTGCTCTTAATCCGTCTACCTTCTTATCTTATAAAGCAATTTCAAAGATGGAATTATCGATCTGGAAAAAGCAAGTAACCTCTAAATCTACCTCACCCTAAAAATTGTCTACTAAGCCGCATTAAAGTTAAGTTTTCATAGCGCAAATTTGCATTGCTCAAATCTTTTTCAAAAATGAAGTCATTTGAATTTATAGCGCTTTCTGCTTCATGTATGATGCTCACGGCAGTAGGTATTGATGTAATGCTTCCTGCATTTTCCGACATTCGTCAGGAATTTGGACTTGACTCCAGTGCTTCCGATACAGCCTATATTGTCACCGTGTTTTTTTGGGGACAACTTTTTCAAATCGTATTCGGACCAATGTCTGACAGGCGCGGCAGGCTGTATGTACTACGTCTGGGTTTCCTGTTTTATATTATTGGAAGTGTAGCAGCGGCATTATCAGGAAACCTTGCTCATATGATCGTGGGTCGTTTCATAGCGGGAACAGGCGCATCGGCAGTTTTTATGACCATCATCGCTGTTGTGAGAGATAAATTTAGTGGAGATAAAATGGCCCGTGTGATGTCATTTATTTTCACTATTTTTTTGTTTACACCGGTGGTTGCTCCATTTATAGGATTAGCGGTTCTAAAAATTTCAGACTGGCGTATGGTTTTTATGATCCCACCGGTTTTTGCCGCAATAGTATTTATTTGGTCATTACGTATGAAGGAAACATTGCCTTCCTACAAACGAAGCAACACTAAAGTTTCTGACATCTTTCCTGTGCTATTGAGTATAATCAAACAGCGATCCTTTTTGCGTTATACTTGCATTACTACGCTATTATTTGGGGGGATTAGTTCCTACGTATCGAATGCTGAATATATAGTAAGTGATATTTACAACAAACCTGAACTTTTCACATGGATCTTCGGCTCTATCGGACTAATTATGGCCATGGGAGCATTACTCAATTCAAAACTAGTTTCAATGTATGGAGCCAAGAAGGCTATTAGTAAACTATTACTTTGCTATTTAATCATCGCATTAATTATGTTAGTTGGCGTTTCTATTGAAATGTTCTTGCCCGATATCTATTTCTTTTTTGGCTGTATTGGCTTGTTGTTAGGAATTAATCTAGCTGCTGAGCCCAATAGCAGTTCTTTAGCGATGGAATATGTTGGTGAACATGCAGGTACAGCATCAGCACTTTATGGAACCTGTTTTTTCTTTGGCGGGGCAACTATAGGAAATTTAATCAGCTACTTTTTATCCTTCGGCCTTATTTCCATGGCTGTTGGTTTCACAATTATCGGCGTCTGTACATTTTATCTTAACTATAAAAACAATAATTCTTACAATTCTCAAACAACATCCTGAGACAGTGAACGCTGAGAAGAGTGATCGCCTGTTTAATCAAGGGTGAGTTGCCGATGATCTTCTCAAAATCGAATGCTGGCTAATGTTGCTTTCCAGCTCTTTGATCCTCAATTATAACCAATCATCCCACATTGGGCTTGTAAATTTTTCTTGAATCACATTTCTGTTTTGTTCATTAATGGTGTTTTTATAATTTTAAAACTATGAGAATGACAGTAATGCTTTAATACCTTTTTCTTGCTTAGTTCCCTAAGCAATGCGCTTTAACAACACAAAGCGCGAATTCTATTATTCCCTCATTTTATTAACAATCAACTAACCTTGGCGATTTCAGACAGCTTTTCTGATTGTCTGTGGATGGTTATTTAATTAAAAATTATGTCAGAAATATTAAGCAATAAAGAAATAGAGCAGTTTATTCTTCAGGGTTTTATACGCATTGATCATGCATTTTCACAGGAAATTGCAGATAAAGCCTTAGATATTCTATGGAATGATTTACTCTGCGACAGGTCAGATCCTTCTACTTGGACGGAACCGGTTATACGTTTGGGGATGTACAGTCAACAAGCCTTTATTGATTCTATAAACACAGATAAGCTGTATTCAGCGTTTAACCAATTTGTCGGTGAAGACAAATGGATTCCCTGCAGAAGTGTAGGAACATTTCCTGTCAGATTCCCCTCTAATCAGCAGCCCAATGACACTGGTAAACACGTGGATGTAAGTTTTCCAGGAAACGACCCTAACAACTATTTGGAATGGCGGGTCAATGTCAAATCAAAAGGAAGAGCCTTATTGATGCTGGTTTTGTATTCGGATGTTAGTGAAATTGATGCCCCTACAGTCATATATGAAGGTTCTCATATTGATGTTGCAAGGCTGTTATCCAAAGAAGGAGATTTAGGACTTTCCTTTATGGAGCTTGCAGGAAAGGTGGATGAGTTGCCAAAAAGAAAAGAAGTATATGCCACAGGTAAAGCTGGTACAGTTTACCTCTGTCATCCTTTTTTGGTTCATTCAGCTCAGGCGCATAAGGGAAGTATTCCTAAGTTTATGGCGCAGCCACCTTTATTGCTAAATGGCGAGTTGTCTATTTCAGATTCTGATGAGGACTATTCTCCTGTTGAAAAGGCAATTCGCTTAGGAATAGGTTAATCCTAAAGAGTTGTATTTTGAAAGAGGTTGTTTTTAACAGCCTCTTTCCTTTTAGAATTATGGCAAATAACTACCTATTGGACATGCTCAATAGTCAGAAATGTTTGGATTTCATTGAACAATTGCCTGTCGTTTTTTCCATTTTTAAGGACGGGCTTGTTTAAATGTAGACATGATTAACAGTTTTATTTTAATTAGTAATAAAGTTGTTCTCGACTCTCCAAATCTTCGAAGACCTATGGCATCAAACCTCGTTGACTTATCAACAAAACTATTAATCGAAGCTTCAGTAAATCTCATTCTATTCAGCAGTATTTAAATTTCTCTAGAATAGTACGTCTTTGTATTCCGAGGTTTTGTCAAAAACCTTTTTTGCAAAGGGGCAAAGGGGTAAGATCTTGATTTGCTTTTCACGTGCAAAATCAACGGCTCTTTTTACCAGCTGGCTTCCAATGCTTTTACCCTTCAGTACAGGTGAAACCTCCGTATGGTCAATGATTATTTTATGGGGCCCCGCCCACACGTAAGTCATTTGGGCGATTTTCTCACCCTGATCCTCAATGTAGAATTCCCCTCTTCTTCCGTCGTCTTTTTGTGCGATTTCCATTTGCGTTTATTTTTCTTTTATTAGTTCAATACCTGATAAAGAACCTCCAACATCCTGCAATTTTCCTCCATTTTGGAAAGGTCCCAGGTCGATAGCTGCGAAGCCCAGATCTGAAATGAGCGCTACCACCTTGGCACTAGCTTCAAGATTATCCCCGTTCACAAAAAGCACTCTTTTACCCGTGCCAGTATTGGGATCTTTAATTAAAGTGGCAGCAGCTAGCGAGTTGAAAGCCTTGACCACACGATGTTCAGGGAATAAAGACGCTACGTACTCACCTGTGGACTTATTCCCGATGTCGGCTAACTTAAAAGGATTTACCGATATGATATTGTTAGTCGCGTCCACAATTATTTTTGGCTTTGATCCAGCTAGCTCCTTAGCAAATTCTGCTAATCTGTTCCAAGGAATTGCCAGAAATAATATATCAGCATTGTCAATTGTTTCTCTGGACTCAACAGCTGTTAGATTATCACCAATTCCTGCCAACATTTCTTTGATGGATTCAGGAGGCCTTGAGTTGCTAACCAATACCTTATAATTTGTTTTTGCTAAATGGGTCAATATGCCTTTCCCAATATTTCCTGTCCCTATAACTCCGATTACTTCATTCATTCTTTCTTTGTTTTTAATAAACAATTCTTTGTTCAATTTCAACATCAGCAATGTGGTGCATTTTCCCTTTTCTGAATTCCCTATACAAGTCAGAAATTTCCTCCTCGCTTCCAGCAATGAAAGGACCATAGGACACAATTTCATCATGCGTAGGTTTGGCGCTGTAAAGCACAAATCGGACACCGTCCGGACCGGCATTCACTGTAATTTCACTTTCCAAATTTTCAGTTTCTATATCAAACCAAGCCACTTGATCTTGAATTACCGACTGTTGATCGACGCTAAGTGAGCCAGAAAGAACATAAAGAAATGTGTTGAAATCTGCCGGAATATGGATTGAATGACTTTTGAGTGGGACTATGTCAAACTCAGCCGTAATGAGTGGTGTGTAATTTTTAACAGGAGAACTTATGCCAGCTAACGAGCCACTATATAGTCGCATGGAAACACCATCCTTCTGACAAATAGGCACTTTTGCCGAAGCTAGAATTTGCAGCCTTGGCGGTACCCATCTGTCACTTTTTGGCAGGTTAAGCCACATTTGAAACAGACGACCTTTTGTAGGGGCATCGATGGTTTCTGTGTGAATGATTCCACTTCCAGCAGTCATTACTTGAAAATCTCCTTTTTCCATCGATTCAAGTTGTTCTTTTATTTCTCCGTCAATTAAAAGAGAGACCGTTTCAAAACCGGCATGAGGATGAGGCCCACCAACAGGCAGGTAATCTTTTTTGTCGAGCATGTCATCCATTAAAAAAATAAACGGATCTGTATCTGCAAACGGACCTGTAATGATACTCCGTGCAATATGTCCGGCACCTAAAAAACCTTGCTGGCTTGCCGGAGTATAAACTTTTGCTATTTTTTTATGGATCATAATTCATTCATTTTTAAACAGGACAAAATTAGATTGGCTGTAAAGCCAATATTATTGAGGTAGGGCAAATAAAAACGATGATCTATGTCAACAAAATCGGTAAGAGAGTAAGAAAATTCCTTCATTTATTTATTGGATATTTGCACTCCGTTACGGAATCCAATTGAATTTTCCGACTTAATTTTATGATCGACTTAATTTTAAAAGATCTGCTGAAATTGTCTATTAATAGAAATTAATGCTTAAACCACTCATTACCTATATAGAGCAACAGTCTACAAGTGCACTACGGGAAAGTGACATTGCACTCATGAATGAAGCTTTCATTCCGCGGAAATTAAGTAAGAGGCAATTCCTGTTACAGGAAGGGGATATTTGCCGTTACATCGCATTCATAGTGAAAGGTGCAACCAGGCAGTATACAGTTGATGAAAAAGGTAATGAACATATTCTCAACTTATGCATTGAAAACTGGTGGACCTCCGACCGGGAAAGTTTCCTTCGCGAAATACCCAGTATTTACAATATTGATGCATGGGAAGAAACAACCCTACTGTTGCTCCCTAAAGCAAATGACTACTATTATCGAGTAAACGAAATTCCTGCATTTCAGGAAATGCGCATAATCCTGGATGAAAATAATCACATGGCCGCGCAACGTCGGCTGTTGACTGCAATTAATTTTACAGCAGAAGATAAATACGAAGAGATGATCAAAAGCCATCCAGATTTAATCAAGCGATTTCCACAGCATATCATAGCATCTTATTTAGGTATGTCTAAAGAAACACTGAGCCGTATCCGAAGCAATTCAATTAGATAAATTGAACCACCTATTCTTAAGCTGTAAAAAATTAATTGATCACAGAATTTCATTATTCCAGCTTGATTTGAATGGGTTTCCCATTATCCATACCACTGACATTCCCGCCAGTATAGGTAATAGTATAGGTTCCACTTTTGGTTAGGGCGTAGGCTTTTGAAATATCAATTGTCGTAGAAACTCCAGAATTCGGAGCAACAACTATATAACTCTCTTTTACTGGAGGCATGATTCTTTTCGCCATTGCACCTTGGTATGCTATTTCCTTTCCATCATTGTCGATGATAGTTAAGAAATTATTCATAAAGCCTTCAAAGGGTGTATGGTACTTTGTAAATGAAAGGCTATCAGTAGTAGGATTAAAAACGGTAAACTTCATCTTCAAACTATCTGTGGACTTATAAGTATTTTCCATCTCCAAGATTGCAAACAAGGTAGAATCCTGAGGATTTTCTATTTCCGCATTAATTGATTCGCTTTGTTTTGTAGATTCTTTACAACTCACCAGAAATCCGATACTTACCATAAGCACTAGAATTAGACCTGATTTTAAATTCATGTGGATCATTAATTAATTATGAAATAACTCTATCAACTTTTTCATTACCGGCTATGAAAATAGCTCAGTAGCTTACCCCGTACGAATTACAAGTATAATTTGATACAGTTCTAATAATGCAGGTGATCAATTTAGTTTTCTTGGTTTTAGCTGAACCATGGTTCTTTTGACTTTAATTTTTGATCCAAAGAATTGTTAATCAGTTTTCATTGTGTTCCAATGTTGCTATCATTGTGGGTTGTACAATTACCTGATATTAACCAAACCCGATTTATCCGCCTTCATCCTTGCTTTTCAATTCCCTTGATTTTGCCGTCTTTCTACCATTGGTATTTATACTCTATTGGTTTGCATTAGACAAAAGCATAAAATCGCAGAATCTTCTGATAGTGATGTCCAGCTATCTATTTTATGGATGGTGGGACTGGAGGTTTTTAGGTTTGATTGCCTTCAGTACGCTGGTGGATTACGTAGTCGGCATTCAGCTGGACAAGTCTGAAGATGCTTTTCGCCGAAAGGCACTCTTGATTCTGAGTCTATCAGTGAATATAGGCTTGTTGGGATTTTTCAAATATTATAATTTCTTTCTCGACAGTTTTGAAGACGCATTTACCCTTCTTGGAATGTCTATCCAAACAAATACTTTAAACATCATTCTTCCGGTAGGAATTAGTTTTTACACCTTTCAGACGATGAGCTATTCCATCGACGTGTATAGGAGAAAATTAAAAGCTACCACGGATTTAATAGCATTTACGGCGTTTGTGAGTTTCTTTCCGCAACTGGTAGCGGGGCCGATTGAAAGAGCAACAAACCTACTTCCCCAATTTTTTGAAAAAAGAAAGTTTGATTACCAGCAAGCCGCCGACGGTATGCGTCAGATCTTATGGGGCTTGTTCAAAAAAATGGTGATTGCAGACAACTGTGCTGAATTTGCCAATATCATCTTCAATAACTCCACTGACTATGGAGGAAGTACATTGCTATTGGGAGCGCTGCTTTTCACTTTTCAGATTTATGGCGATTTTTCCGGGTATTCTGATATTGCTATCGGCACATCGAGATTATTCGGATTCAGACTAATGCAGAATTTTGCCTTCCCCTATTTTTCAAGGGATGTGGCTGAATTTTGGAGACGATGGCATATTTCCCTTTCTACCTGGTTTAGGGACTATGTTTACATCCCTCTGGGAGGTAGTCAAGGAAGCAGATCTATGCAGATCAGGAATGTTTTCATCATATTCCTGCTGAGTGGTTTTTGGCACGGAGCTAATTGGACTTTTATCGTTTGGGGTGGATTGAATGCTGTTTATTTCATCCCAGTGCTGCTGAGAAATAAAAACAGAAAACACTTAGAATCAGTTGCTCAGGGAAGGAATTGTCCAAATTTCAGAGAGCTCTTTGCTATGCTTGGCACATTTTGCCTCACGGTCTTCTCCTGGATTTTTTTCCGGGCTGAGAATATGGACCATGCGATCAGCTACCTTGCAGGAATATTTTCCAATACTCTATTTGAGATTCCTGACTTCTCTATTTTTCCCGGAGCATTGACCTTACTAGTTTTGATAGCTGGCTTTTTGATAATGGAATGGCAAGGTCGTCATGGACAATTTGGGATTTCATGCATCCGTTTTATACCGCGAAAAGTCTTAAGGTGGTCACTGTATGTGTTAATCATCCTGATGATAGATATTTTCGGCAATACTTCCGAGCAAATCGAATTTATCTATTTCCAATTTTAATTGACTGCAATGAATCTCTTCCTTAAGCAAGTTTTTATATTTCTAGGACTATTAGTTGCAGTTAATTTCTCGCTGTTCTTTTTGATCCGAGGATTTTATATCAAGGATTACGATGAAGTAGACCTTAATTACTCATCTTATTTATTGGCTGATTCGCATGGAACCCCCTTGGGTGATTTCACCGAAAATCATGCGGTCCATAATTTCTCGGGACAAAGCGACTCCTATCTTGATATGGAGCGAAAGTTGAAATTTCTCATCAGAAACACTCCCGTGAATCGTGTATATATCAGCGCGGATGACCACACGCTTTCTCCCACACGGGAAAACCAAAACAATCTCGACAGGTCTGCTTACTATACTGAAGCGCATGATTACGCAAGTATTGTCCAATACATCAATGAAAAGTATATAAACTATTATTGCGTTTTTATGAATGACCGATATAGCTTGGTCATAAAAAACTTCATCCAGAACGAATTGTTCGAAGTATCCAAATGGGGAGGTGTGCGATCAAAAAGCTCATGGGAGGATCTCTCTAAAAAGGATCAGATAGCAATCAGCAAGGATAGAATAAAAAATTACTTTGAGGTTCCACAGAGATCTGAAAAGATGTCAGAATCTTTGTTGAGAATCATTTTATTGTGCAAGGAAAAAGACATAGAATTAATCGGATTAAGGTTTCCATTGACCAAAACCTATGTAGATCTACTGAACGAGGAAAGCTATGAAGCTGATAGCCTGATGTCTGTCTACCAACTACCTATCATAGATTTGGACAGTTTGTATCTGGACCAGGATTCCTTATTTAGGGACATGGATCATTTGGATAAGAAAGGCGGGGAAAAGTTTGCAAAGGTACTATTTGAGTAAAAAAAGAACACATGAAGAATTGGATTAAGAAATCATCTTAATGAGCCCATGAAGTGCTAAACCGATAGTGTAAAAAATATTAGCGAATTCTGAGCTCCAAAGAAATTTTACAGCTTTTCAAGACCATCAACCGTACTAACTATTCCTTTTTCCTGGTTCTCAATCACTGAAATTTCTCCGGTACTTTCCAAAATAACCAAATAAACCTTATCTAGATTGGCATATCCTTTCAATCTACATTCATTATAGACTTCCTCATTAGTAAGCCTTTGTTTTTTCAATTCCTTCTCTAAAAACTGCCCATTGTAAAATACTATTACTGGCCTACTTGTCACCAATGTCCTGAAACCTTTGATATGCACGGACAGATAGGTGAAAATAAACTGCATTAGTATAAATAGAGAAATGGCTAATGCCCCATCTATTAATGTGACGCTTTTATTCAGGGATATGGAGGCAAGGCAAGAGCCTAAAGCTATGGTAACTACGAAGTCAAAGGCATTCATCTTGGATAAGGTTCGCTTTCCGGAAATTCTAAGAAGAAAGACCATAGCCAGATAACCCAAAACTGTTAATACGCCAGTTCTTATTGTGCTTTCCCAGTTTTCAAAAATAATATTTTCCATAGTTGTCATGTATTCAAATCCTCAGGATCGAATTAGGTGATTACTGATCATTTAAAATTTAAGATTTAATAAAGGGAATAAATTATATAGCTGTGGCAGCTAATCGTATGACTCTAATCAAGATTAATCCTGATTATTTATTAACAATTTGGCTTCGAAAAAATAATGTCAATAGGGACTGGTAGTGCTTAAAATCAAGAACATTACTTTGATTTTACCACCTTATGAAAAAAAAAGATAGGAGGTGATCCTCCTATCCTATTCTCAGTCAATTATTCTTTATCGTCCCCTCTTTCCGATCCCTGGGTTTTTA
>TARA_R110002012_G_scaffold223411_1_pt1 | contig 11708 bp, 7 predicted proteins | sample TARA_R110002012 | Tara Oceans TARA_R110002012 (sample SAMEA4396515) | marine metagenome | biome: Westerlies Biome; feature: [DCM] deep chlorophyll maximum layer (ENVO:01000326); material: water (ENVO:00002006), including particulate matter (ENVO:01000060) such as... | depth 40 m
ACCAGCTTTCGATGGCTATTGCATGCATGAGGCATTGTTCTCCGATGCCTTCACGGCGGACGGGATCGAGACGATTGATATTGCGAAATCCCTCATCGATGAGGGCTATCATCCGATGACCATGTACTTCCCTCTGGTCGTGCATGGGGCGATGCTGATTGAGCCGACCGAGTCAGAATCGAAAGCCGAGCTGGATCGCTTTTGTGACTCGCTGGAGGCGATTGCCCGGCGTGCTGCACAGGGCGATGAAACGATGAAGGGCGCGCCCTATCTCGCCCCGATGCGTCGCCTGGACGAGACGCAGGCAGCGCGCAAGCCTGTGCTCAAGTGGACGCCGCCAGAAACGAGTTCCGTCGCGGCGGAATAAGGATCAGGAAGCGTTCTGCACTGTTGAGCGTGACTTTCGGAAGAGCGCGCCCATTGGCCGTTCAAAATAGGTGTAGCTGAGCAGCGAGGCGATAATCGATCCGGTCACGCAGGCAAGCGCAAACGCGACATTGTCGAGCAGGCCGGGATGGCCGAGCTGGAAAACAGGCGCGAGAACGGGAATGTCTCCGAGGCGTCCGAACAGGACCCGTAGGGCCACGATGACGATCGTGTGCACGAGGTAGAGCGAATAAGAGGCGTCTCCGAGCCGGACCATCGCAGCGAGTATTTTGCGCAAGGCTGGAAACAGGGCGCGCACGCTGCGAGGTCTAGTCTGACCAGCCAGCCAACCTGTCCAAAATGTAGCAAGTGTGCCCAAGCCGCCCACCAGAACTGCAACAATAGTGGCATTGACCCGCACGGATAGAGGGGCTGTTTCTCCCAGTCCGTAGAGCTGGAAAACCGCGATAGTCAGCAAAGCACCGACACCCGCCGGGACAAGCCATGCCAAACGATCTTCAAGTTCCAGCGTGACGAGTCCGTAGATGAGCGCGGCACTCGGCAAGCCGAACATCATGACGCGGCCCCATTGAAGTGTGTAATCGGTTTGGGGCCCCTGCAGGCACAGGAACGCCACCATCCATAGCGTGGCGACCAGCATCACGATCCCACCTCGCCACGCAACTCCGGACGCGACGAGCATTGCTGTGGCGGCGCCGAACAGAAATTCCATGGTCATGGGCGAGAAAAACAGCGACAGGAAATCGGTAACGATCGGGCCGGACAGTCCAGACATCCATCCTGCGATGACTGCAGCTCCCCAGCCAAGCAACGCATAGGGCCACCAGGATCTGCGAAGCAGCAAGACGAGGCTGAACGCGAGATAGAAATAGACTTCATGGATCAGCGTCCACCCCACCACAAGTACCGGCTCCTTTTCCTGTGGAATCAGCAGGAAGGACTTGATGATATAGATCCAGTCTGGCTCCGGACGCGACGTGACTTGCAACGTTTCGACCATATTGCCCAACTGGAAATAGCCGAGCAGACCGACTGTGGTGATACCGGCAAACAGCCACCAGACCGGATAGACCCGGGTCAGCCGACGGAACACGAAGTTCAGAGCTGTCTGGATGCCGGGCTTCAATTCGTAGGTCACGGCGACCATGATGAAGCCGGAGATCACGAAGAACAGGTCGACCCCGGCGAAACCATTCGTCACAATGCCGCCAAGCCAAGCCAACTCGCCGCCACCATTATGGACGATGCCGCGAGTTTCGTGGGCTCTGGTGTGATAGAGAACGACCAGGAGGGCCGCCACTCCACGCAGGACCTGAACAGACTGCAGTTTCATTCCGGGCCTCACGCAACACTTCATCCCGCCCTGCGCGCGGAACGAACGGGCAATCTGTAGCAATCAGGTAACGCAGACACCAGACTTTGACCACATCATGACGATATCGCTGGCGGCGCCCGCTTCTTTTCCCATATTCAGCTTAATGGCCGATGACGAAACCCACATGAAAACGGAACAGACCGCAGCTTCCTCAAAGCCTGCGGCGGGGCTGCGCAATGGTGTGAACGTAGCGTTCCGCCAGATTTTGGCGCTTACCGGTCTGATCATGATCGTGGTGGCCATTCCAATCGCTTTCGTCACGCCGATCATTCCTGTTGGCTTGCCGATTGCCATTCTTGGTGTCGTGCTGCTGGGGCGGAACGCGATGTGGGGCAGGCGGTGGATGGAGAGCGTGTTGGCAAGGCATCCCCGGGTCGAACGGTTTGCGCCAAACTGGCTGATGCGCTTGGTGTTCGGCCGAGACAAGAAAGACCCGTCTCAACCGGAACAGTAGAAACAAATTGCGGCAAATCCGGCCGGGCAGGCAAGAATTTCACGCGTGTTTCCGGCTCAGGCCTTGAAGCCGGGAGAAATGTCAGCAGTATGCGCCAAACCTTTCTGCGGACACGGGGCGAAATGAAATGCGAATACTTTATGGGCTGGCAGCTGTTTGCGCTGCGGCACTCCTGCTTTCAGCGTGCGGTGGAGGCGACGATGCCGACAAGGCTGCGTCGTCGGAAGACGCGTTCGACCGCAATCCCTATCCCTCCACATATGCGCCCTATCCGAATGCGCCTGTCCTGATCACCAATGCCACAATCCTCGATGGCGAAGGTAACCTGATCGAAGATGGCAGCCTGCTGTTGCAGGATGGCAAGATCGTCGCACTAGGCGCCGATATCGAAGCCCCGGATGGTGCCGAGACCATTGATGCGACAGGTCGCTGGGTGACTCCGGGCATTATCGACAATCACAGCCATCTCGGCGTCTATCCCTCGCCCGGTGTGACCGCGCACGGCGATGGCAACGAAATTTCTGCGCCGGTCACAGCGGAAGTGTGGTCGGAGCACGGTGTCTGGCCGCAAGATCCAGGCTTCACGCGGGCGATAGCCGGAGGCATCACCTCGCTTCAGGTGCTACCGGGCAGCGCAAACTTGTTCGGCGGGCGCGGCGTGATCCTCAAGAACGTGCCGAGCCGGACCGTTCAGGGCATGAAATTTCCGGACGCGCCCTATACGCTGAAGATGGCCTGCGGCGAGAATCCCAAGCGCGTGTATGGCTATGGCGGCGGGCGTTTTCCTGGTGGCGCCCCTTATTCTCGGATGGGCAACGTGGCGGGATACCGGCAAGCTTGGATCAAGGCTGCAGAATACAAGCGCAAATGGGAGAAGTACGAGGACGAAGGCGGTGAACCACCTGCGCGTGATCTCGAACTGGACACGCTCGCGGGTGTGCTGAATGGCGACATCCTCGTGCACATGCATTGCTACCGCGCCGATGAGATGGCGCAAATCATGGATATGTCGAAGGAGTTTGGCTACAAGGTCACCGCCTTTCACCATGCCGTTGAAAGCTACAAGATTGCCGACAAGCTGGCCGAATATGGTGCGTGTTCTTCCATGTGGGCCGATTGGTGGGGCTTCAAGATGGAAGCCTATGATGGCGTCCGTGAGAACATCCCGATGGTCCACAAGGCCGGCGCGTGTGCCATCGTCCATTCGGATAGTGATGTCGGCATTCAACGTCTCAACCAGGAAGCCGCCAAGGCATGGTCTGATGGTTTGAGGGCAGGTATCGATATTCCGAAAGAGGTCGCTTGGACGTGGCTTTCGCTGAACCCGGCCAAGTCATTGGGCATTGACGATCGTACGGGCAGCCTGAAGCCCGGCAAGATGGCGGATGTCGTCGTCTGGTCCGATGACCCGTTCAGCGTCTACGCCAAGGCAGACCAGGTCTTTATTGACGGCGCGCTGATGTTTGACCGCGACCATCCTGAGACCAATCCTGTGATGGATTTTGAAATAGGCCAACCTGGTGAAGGAGATCGCAAATGATCCGTACACTACTTACAAGCGTTGCCGCCTTGGGTCTCGCAGCGGCGCCCGCGTACGCCGATACGTTCGTCATTCGCGGTGAAACGGTCTGGACCGGCACCGCTCAAGGTATGATCGAAAACGGCGTTGTTGTCATCGAGGACGACCGGATTGTCACGGTCGGCGGGGCAGATACTGAAGTGCCAGGTGGCGCCACCGAGATTTCCGCTGAATGGGTCACGCCTGGTCTGATCGCCTCCTTTGCCCGAACAGGCCTGGTTGAAGTTGGCGCGGAAGATTCTACGAATGACACGGCGGCGGCGATGTCTCCGTTTTCAGCCGCGCTGAATGCAGCCGATGGGTTCAATCCCGACGCCACTGCGATTGATGTCACCCGGATCGAAGGTTTTACGCGCCTGGTTGTTGTACCCAACACCGGCAATGCGCTATTTGCCGGGCAGGGTTTCGTAGCTGATACGAGCGGTGATCTCGATACGGAGCTGGATGAGAAGGCATTTACCTTCATCAAGCTCGGTGAAGCAGGCGCGGGCCTTGCTGGCGGCTCGCGGCAGTCTGCCATGACGCTGCTGCGGGCGGCGCTGGATGATGCGCGCAGCTATCCAGCGCGCTACATCACGCAGAATGATGGCGCGGTTCTGAACCGGATTGATGCACAAGCGCTGTCGCCCGCCGCACGGGGCCAGCAGTTAATCTTGATTGAAGCGAGTCGTGCCAGTGACTTGAATGCCGTGATGGATCTGGCCGAGGAGGAGCCGTCACTGAAGATCGTGATTGTCGGCGCGGACGAAGCGTGGCGTGTGGCGCCACGGCTGGCCGAGATGGATATCCCGGTGATCATCAATGCGTTTTCCAATCTTCCGGGCTCGTTTGAGAAACTGGCAGCGACATCTGAAAATGCAGCGCGACTGGCCGCAGCAGGCGTTACATTTGCCATTGCCAATGTTGGGGATAGCAGCCATCAGGCGCGGCTTGCGACACAGCTTGCCGGCAATGCAGTCGCCAACGGACTGAGCTTCGATGATGCTTTGGCGGCGTTGACCACCGCCCCGGCGGACATGTTCGGCCTGACGGGGTATGGTCGCCTCGCGCCCGGCGCACCCGCTGATGTGGTTGGTTGGGACGGGGATCCTTTGGAGGTCGCGTCTGCACCCATCGCTGTCATCATTGCCGGCGAGCAGCAGTCACTCGAGTCCCGCCAAACGCGACTGCGTGACCGTTATCTCAGCCTGGATGAGAGTGAACGGCCGCGCGCTTTTACACGGCCATAACACTAAGACTTGGCGCGAGCGTTCAGACTTTCGATCAGTTCCGGCGTGATGGTTCCTGTCACGTTGAGAGACTGAGCGGTTTGATAGTCGCGAATGGCGGTCGCTGTATCCGGCCCAAGGGCTCCATCGGCGGAGCCAATGTTGTAGCCAAGTACGGTCAGGGCCTGCTGTGTCGCGCGTACTTGAGCCGCATTCCCGATGTTCCATGATTGCGCGCCGAACCGGCCATTGGCTGCTGCGTTGGCGCGGGAGGCGGTCCAGTCTTCAGACTGTACACGGGCATGGTTCACCGCTTCTGGTGAGACGCGCTTGGAAATTTCCATGACTTTTGCCGGTGCGCCTGCGTCGCCATTCTTGGCAGCGACCATGAACCAGTAAAGGGCTTCGGTCAGATTTGGGCTGATGCCGAGGCCTTGCTCGTACAGTACGCCGAGATTGTATTGGCTATCGACAATGCCGAACTCCGCGCCTTTTCGAAACCATCCAACGGCACCGGCATAGGTTTGCTCGCCGCCCTCGCCCTCAGCCATAAAGACGGCAAGGTCATGCATTGCTTTCACGTTGCCACCGTTTGCAGCCCGTTCCGTCCATTCCCGGGCCAGTGTCAGATCCTTCGGTACACTCGTACCTTTTTCATGCAATTTTGAAAGCGTGTACTGAGCAATTGGCAGGCCCTTCTCTGCGGCCTGCCGCATCAGGACTGCGCCGCCTTTCAAGTTGCCATCGGCAAGCTGCTGTTGCGCTAGTTGGAATTGCGCGATGCCGTTCCCGGATGCTGCGGCATTTGCCAGCGTGTCGACTTTCGGGATCGGCGGGTAGCTCGTGGTCGGCTCAATACGCGCGGTCGCGATCATTGGCGTTGGTTCAATCAGTTCAGCCATCGGGTCGGATGGCTCTTCAGATGGTGCAACCTCGCCGCTCTTGTCTGCGGCCGCAGTCTCCAAGTCAGTTGGCGGCGCGACATCATCTTCGAACAGAAGGGCATCATCGGATGACTCGGCGGCTTCTGCGGGTGGCAATTCTGTTTCAATTAGACTCGCAGCCGCCCCATCGACGGGCGCGGCCAGTTCGGTTACCGAAGTCGGGGCCTGCTTACCGCGCAGATAAAGGTACCCGCCCACAGTGGCGCCCGTGATGATAACGGCTGAGGCCGCAGCATAGAGTGGGAGCTTTCCGTTTCCGAAGCGCAAGCCTTTGTCAGCCTGATCACTTGGAGGTGCAAGCGATGGGGAAGAATCCTTGCGACCCGACGACGCCGCAATCGCAGCGCGGCGAGCCATGTCGATATAGTTCGCAGCCGGCGAGGCGGCCTCAGGCTCGTCTTCTAGCGCCTCTGTAAACTCAGGGTCGGCGAATGTTTCTCCGGCCGGATCGACTTCCGTGTCGAATTCATCGTCTTCGAAAATATCCGATTCACGTGGCTCGGCAGAATTGTCCCCGTAGTCCTCAAGCTCGGCAAGTGCATCAAATCCGACTGGGGAAGGAGCTTCATCAGCATCGGCGAATGCGTCGTAGAAATCGTCTTCTGCATTGTCCGGATCTGCGTCAACTTCGAATTCGTCCTCGACGAGATCGTAGTCTTCTTCATAAGCATTTGACTTGGCGTTCGTCCCAGCTTCTATCTCGACTTCGTCGACTTCCTCTGTTTCGGTCCAGTCTGTGAGGAATGCGTCGCTGGTATCGTCATCTGCAATGTCCTCGGGCAGGCCGGGCTCAAACACTGCATCATATTCATCCGAGAGAAGATCAGACGATGCGTCTTCCTCTTCCTGGAATTCTTCGAGCAGGCGATCAGTCTCGTTCAGCGCATTCATGGTTGCCAAATCAGTTGGCTCGACTGCACCGGACTTGGAGGGCGCAGCGGTGTCTTCGAGCATTTCCAATCGCGTCGCGAGTGACGCCATCGCCTTCTGGATTGGCGAGAGGGATGCGCTGGTCTGGGTTTGCGCCTGCTCGAGTTTATCGGTGACACTTGATATCGCTTCGGAGAGCTTCAGGTCTGCGCGCTTGCGGTTCTCATCAATCTCGGTAGCGAGGGTCTGCAGGGCCTTGTCCTGGCGCGCTTGCAGGCGGTTGGCGACGGTCGCAACCTGATCCCCAATCTGGGAAATTGCCTCGGCGCTACGCTGCTCACTTGCATTGACCCGCTTGTCGAGGTTTGCGCCAAATTCTTCCATCCGTGTGCCGACCAGGTCACCAATCCGTCCGATCTCGGACGAGACCTTGTTCATGTCCTGAGTCTGACGATCTTCGCCTGCGACCAGTTTTTCGCGAACTTCGTTCAGACCGGTCTGAAGTTCGGCAACGGCTTCCTCACTGGCGCCCGAGGCCGCACGAGATATTTCTTCGGCCAGTTCTGCGCGGGCCGTGTCGACGGTACTGCGGACAGTCGTCATGATTTCGTCGAAGCGCGATTCAAACTCTGCCCGAAGGCGGTCCGCCAAATCAGGCTCGACCGTTTTCGACAGGGTCTCGATCTTGGCGTCAAGATTGTTGAATGTGGACTCAAGGCTGAGCAGGGCCGCATCCGTGGTGGTTTCTGCTCGGTTCAACCGGTCCTGTGTTTGAGCCAGTGTGGTTTCGACAGTCGCCAGGGATTTCGTAATCTTCGTCTCGACACTTTCCAGACGTGCATCGCTCTTGTCGACCTCAGACAGACGCAAGTTCACATGCGTTTCCAGATTGGATAGACGATCGGCAAGCTCGCGGGCTGTGCCCTCGGCGCGCAACTCTGCTTGGTCCACGGCGCGCTCGACGCGAGAGGCCGCATCGGACAGGGTCTGTTCGACCTTCACTTCCATGTTTTCAACGCGGTCGGTCAGCTCGGTGAAGCCTGTCTCGACCCGGCCCTGAATGGCTTGGGCCTCATTCTGAGCCAGTTCGCTTTCTTCGAAGACATGGCTGGCAAGTTTGCCTAGCGCCTGTTCGAGTGATTTCAGCGCTTCGAGATTTTCGCGGGTCGTGTCGTCGGCTTCAAGCTTCTGCACTTTTGCCTGCAAAGCGGAATGTGTGACCTTCAGTTCTTCGATCAGGCTGTCCACATGGCCTGCTACGGCAGCAGAATTTTGCTCGGCCTCTTCCAGGCGAGCCACCAGGCCGAGGATCGTGTGGTCCATACCCGTTATGGCAAGTGTGGAGCGCGCTTCTGTTGCCTCAATGCGGCGCGTCAACGTGTCGAGCGTGTCGTTCGCCGCGTTTGCCGTTGGTCGGCGATTCTGGAAAGGATACGCAACTTCGTTTGGCCTGGGGGCATCGACCGACATAAGTAGCCGGTTCAGATACTCCCCCAAGGTGATGCCTTCAGCATGCGCTGCCTCGCGAGCGGCGTCGCGCGCGCGCTGGTCAATTCCTTTGACGCTCCAGGGCCCCGTCTGGCTCATCCCCACTCTCCTAAGCACTCATTTTGCCCGCGATTGTTAATGCTTCGGGCAAAATCATTCAGATTCAGCATCGGTGATGACAGGAGCCGGATTAAGGGCAGGTTAAAGGTAAAGAAAACCTCCAAATCCGGTAACTCTACCAAGGGAATCTGCGGGGAAACGAAGAATGCCAAAAAAGTTTACGTTGACGTTCGCGTAAGCCTTGATCTAGATTTGCGGAATGATGAACAACAAGCTCTCCAAGATTTCCGCTGCGGATTCCCGCACCTACACAATTTCCGAGCTTGCTCGCGAGTTTGGCGTTACGCCGAGGGCGCTGCGTTTCTACGAGGACAAGGACATGCTCCATCCCGCTCGGGATGGCATGACCCGGGTCTATTCCAATCGGGATCGCGCGCGGCTCACCATCATCGTGAGGCTAAAGCGTCTCGGCCTGCCGCTTGCCGATATCCGTGAAATCCTGGACCTTTACGTGCTCGATGACGGACAGCGCGCTCAGATGCGAATGTCGCTCGACAAGTTCCGCAAGCAAGTGAAGGAGCTGGAAATTCAGAGAGGCGACATCGACACCGCCCTGACGGAGTTGCGCAAGGGCATCTCATGGCTGGAAACGCAAATAGCGAATACCGGCCCGTCTGATGAGAACAAGCGACAGCTTGCGGCATATGACGAAATTGCCCGCAGGCAGCTCGACGAAGTCTGATCTGCATCGACCAAATTGTGCCCCACCCAGCAGATGCTACGGTGGGGCAAATTAATTTGTACAAGCGCGCCGCAGATATCTGCGATTTTCGTGCTTTATTGACAGGAAATACAAAATGCCACGTTACGACGCGCCGATCCGCGACATGCAATTCATCCTGCAGGACCTGTTGCAGATCCAGAACTATTCAAACCTGCCGGGTTTCGAAGAGGCCACGCCGGACCTGGTGAATGCCATCCTCGAGGAGGGAGGCAAATTCGCCAAGGAAGTCCTGTTTCCGCTCAACGCTGTGGGCGACCAGCAAGGGTGTGTGCGCGGCGATGACGCCAGTGTAAAAACCCCGGATGGCTTTCCAGAAGCTTATAAACAACTCGTTGAAAACGGCTGGCCTTTGTTGTCGGCCGATCCGTCCATGGGCGGTCAGGGGCTTCCGCACGTTGTAAACATTGCTTGGACTGAAATGGTATCATCGTCGAACATGGCGTTCGGGATGTATCCGGGGCTGACGCACGGTGCCTATCAGGCGCTGATGGCGGGTGGCTCCGATGAACTCAAGGCCAAGTACGGGCCGAAGATGGCGTCGGCCGAATGGGCCGGTACGATGAACCTCACCGAGCCGCATTGCGGCACGGATCTGGGCCTGATGAAAACAAAAGCCGTGCCGCAGGGCGATGGCTCCTACAAGATCACAGGCCAGAAGATCTGGATTTCCGGCGGCGAGCAGGATCTGACGGAGAACATCATCCACCTCGTGCTCGCCCGCATCGAAGGCGCGCCAGAAGGCATCAAAGGCGTTTCCCTGTTCGTTGTGCCGAAATACATGGTGGGCGAAGATGGCTCGCTGGGCGAGCGCAATGCCTGTTCATGCGGTGGCCTCGAAGAAAAAATGGGCATTCACGGGAATGCGACCTGCGTCATGAATTATGACGGCGCGACAGGCTTTCTTGTTGGCGAAGAGCATAAAGGCATGCGCACCATGTTCGTCATGATGAATGAGGCGCGCCTCGGCGTGGGCCTGCAGGGTCTGTCCCAAGCCGTCGTCGCCTATCAGAATGCAGTCGATTTTGCGAAGGACCGTCTTCAGGGGCGTTCCCTGACCGGGCCAAAGGCACCTGAAAAGCCTGCCGATCCGATCATCGTTCATCCGGACGTGCGCCGCATGTTGATGGACCAGAAGGCATTCCTCGAAGGCGCGCGCGCGCTGACTTACTGGACGGCCTTCCAGGGTGACCTTCAGCACAAATCTCCAGATGAAAAAGTGCGGGAAAAGGCGGGCGACTATATGGCCCTTCTGACGCCGGTCATCAAAGCATACCTGACCCATATGGGCTTTGAGAAAGCCAATCAGGCGCTGCAACTTCACGGCGGCTCTGGCTTTACGCGTGAATGGGGTCTGGAGCAGATCGTCCGCGATTGCCGTATCACTCTTATTTACGAAGGCACCAATGGCGTGCAGGCGCTCGACCTCGTTGGCCGCAAGCTGGCGTCCAATGGTGGCCGGGCTGTCTTCAGCTTCTTTGGTGAAGTTGACGAATTCATCAATTCAGCCGATGGCGATGCCGATATGGCCCCGTTTATCGAGGGCCTGACGACACTGAAGGCCCAGTTGCAGGAGGCCACAACCTGGCTGATGCAAAATGGCATGACCGATTTCAACAATGCGGGCGCTTCCAGCCACGATTACCTGCACCTGTTTGGCCTCACAGGCTTGGCATTCATGTGGGCGAAAATGGCCAAGATTGCGCTGGAGAAGAAGGCGGCGGGCGATCCCTTCTATGAAGAGAAGCTCACAACCGGCTATTATTTTGTGGACCGGATGGTGCCGGATGGTGCTGCACACCTGGCCAAGGTGAAGACCGGCGCGAAGTCGATGATGGCCTTGCCAGCGGAGGCGTTTTAGCGCGCCAGTCCGATTTTGATGGCGCGTGGCCCAAATAAGTGGGTTTCACGCGCTATCACACAAAAAAATTATGCGATTCCGCTCGTTCTGACGTTGGGAGAGGGCTGGGAATTCCTCGGAGCGACGCTTACATGTTTACGTGAACGTAAGCGGCAAGCAAAAGCCGCCCATAGCGGAGGAAGACGAATGCAGGCCAGCCCACTAGATGTCCCGAAGGCCAATTGGCGCCAGGACGAAGAGCTCGAGATTTTCTCTGACGCTGTTGGCCAGTTCTTCGAAAAGGAATGCGTGCCGCATGTGCCCCAGTGGCGCAAGGACGGTATTGTTCCGATGGAAATCTGGAAAAAGGCTGGCGAAATGGGCCTGCTCGGCGCATCCGTGCCCGAAGAATATGGCGGCGCGGGTGGTGATTTCCGTCATGAAGCCATCATCATCGAACAACAGCAGTGGAAGGGTGTCGACGGATTCGGCATAACCCTGCACAATGCGATTATTGCACCCTATATTGTCGCCTATGGCACCGAAGAACAAAAGCGGCGTTGGCTGCCCGGCATTTGTTCGGGCGAACTCGTAACCGCCATTGCGATGACGGAGCCCGGTGCAGGCTCTGACCTGCAGGGCATGAAAACGACCGCCAAGCGCGATGGCGACGAATATGTCATCAATGGCTCGAAGACCTTCATCTCGAATGGCCAGACCGC
>TARA_R110002012_G_scaffold30859_3_pt1 | contig 11707 bp, 13 predicted proteins | sample TARA_R110002012 | Tara Oceans TARA_R110002012 (sample SAMEA4396515) | marine metagenome | biome: Westerlies Biome; feature: [DCM] deep chlorophyll maximum layer (ENVO:01000326); material: water (ENVO:00002006), including particulate matter (ENVO:01000060) such as... | depth 40 m
CCCCTTGTCGTTAGCCTTTAAGATAGAGTCAATTAAAGATGAGGTATTGGTGCCGTAGGGTATTTCGTTGATGACCAAGGTATTCTTGTCCAAGGTGGATATTTTGGCCCTAACCCTAATTTTTCCACCACGCATCCCGTCGTTATAGTTGGTCACATCAATCACTCCTGCCGTTGGGAAATCGGGATAAATGGTAAACCTTTTTCCTTTTAGGTGTTTTATGGATGCGTCTATCAACTCGTTAAAGTTGTGCGGGAGTATTTTCGTTGAAAGTCCTACTGCAATTCCTTCGGCTCCTTGAGCCAAAAGAAGCGGAAATTTAACGGGAAGATTAACAGGTTCTTTTTTTCTGCCATCATAAGAAAGTTGCCACTCCGTAATTTTTGGGCTGTAGACTACTTCCAGGGCAAACTTGGACAGTCGAGCCTCAATGTAACGCGGTGCTGCAGCACCATCGCCGGTTAAAATGTTGCCCCAGTTACCTTGGGTGTCGATAAGGAGGTCTTTTTGTCCAATTTGGACCATAGCATCGGCAATACTCGCATCACCGTGCGGGTGGTACTGCATGGTGTGCCCCACCACATTGGCCACCTTGTTGTAACGGCCATCGTCCAACTCTTTCAACGAGTGCATAATTCTACGCTGCACAGGTTTAAAGCCATCTTCGATAGCAGGGACGGCACGTTCCAAAATTACATACGAAGCATAATCCAAAAACCAATCCTTGTACATCCCCGTTACCTTGATCAGGCTGTCCTGGGACTCGTCTTGGTTTTCTAAATTCTCATCGTTCAGTTCTTCATTTTCTTCCATTTAGAAAGTCGGCATTTATTTGGGTTGTAGTTGGTTTTCTTCAACAAGGTCAAATTCCACTTTGAGGTTGTTTATAATGAATTCCTGTCTGTCCGGCGTATTTTTCCCCATATAAAATTTCAACAGGGTATCTATGCTCATTGCCTTGTCCAGCATAACAGGCTCCAAACGGATATCATCACCTATAAAATTTTTGAACTCATCCGGAGATATTTCACCCAATCCCTTAAATCGGGTTATTTCTGGTTTTCCACTGAGTTTTTCAATGGCATTTCTTCGTTCTTCGTCACTGTAGCAATAAATGGTCTCTTTTTTGTTACGCACCCGAAACAATGGGGTTTGAAGAATGTATAAGTGATTTTCCTTGATCAATTCTGGAAAAAATTGCAAAAAGAAGGTGATCAGCAACAAGCGAATGTGCATTCCATCCACATCGGCATCCGTTGCGATTACAATATTGTTATATCTGAGGTCTTCCATAGAATCCTCGATATTGAGCGCCGCCTGCAACAAATTGAACTCTTCGTTTTCGTACACGATTTTTTTGGACATTCCGTAGGAGTTCAACGGTTTTCCACGTAAACTAAATACGGCTTGTGTGTTTACATCCCTGGATTTGGTAATGGAACCTGATGCGGAATCTCCCTCGGTAATGAACAGGGTAGTCTCCAAACGGCGGTCTTTTTTCATATCCTGCAAGTGCACACGGCAATCCCTGAGTTTTTTGTTGTGGAGACTGGCCTTTTTGGCACGGTCCCTGGCCAATTTTCGAATTCCCGAAAGTTCTTTGCGCTCTTTCTCGGCCTGAACTATTTTCTTTTGAAGCGCTTCAGCAGTCTGCGGGTTCTTGTGCAAGTAGTTGTCCAGCTGCGTGCCGATAAAATCGTTGATGTAAGTACGTACCGTGGGTAAATCACCGCCCATATCAGTGGAACCTAACTTGGTCTTGGTCTGGCTCTCAAAAACAGGCTCCATCACTTTAATGGAAACTGCGGAAATGATGGATTTCCGAACATCCGAAGCATCATAGTTTTTTCCGTAGAAATCACGGACAGTTTTTACTATGGCTTCCCGAAAAGCAGATTGGTGTGTTCCCCCTTGTGTGGTATGCTGCCCATTTACAAAAGAATGATATTCCTCGCTGTACTGGGTTTTGCTGTGGGTCATCGCGACTTCAATATCGTCGCCTTTGAGATGGATTACCGGATATAGAAAGTCTTCTTCGTTGTTGTTGTCCTCTAACAAATCCTTTAGTCCATTATCCGAATGGAATTTTTCTCCATTGAAAACAATGGTCAGACCAGGATTTAGGTAAACGTAGTATTTGAGCATCCGCTCTACATACTCGTTCCTGTATTTGTATTTTTTAAAGATGGTTTCATCAGGTGTGAAACTCACCTTGGTCCCCTTTCTTCGGGAAGATTCCTCCAAAAGTTCTTCGTTGACCAGATTTCCTGTTTCAAACTCAGCGGATTTGGATTGGCCATCCCGGTTGGATTCAACCCTAAAATACGCGGAAAGGGCATTTACCGCTTTGGTACCCACTCCGTTCAATCCTACGGATTTTTTAAAGGCGCGGGTATCGTACTTACCTCCCGTGTTCATTTTGGAAACCACGTCCACGACTTTACCCAGTGGAATACCACGACCGTAATCGCGCACATGCACGGTATTTTCCTTTATTGTGATTTCGATGGTCTTTCCCGACCCCATCACAAATTCGTCAATGGAATTGTCGAGTACCTCTTTTAAAAGAATATAAATACCATCATCTGCGGAGGAACCGTCGCCCAATTTTCCAATGTACATCCCGGGACGCATACGAATATGCTCCTTCCAATCCAGCGAACGGATATTATCCTCAGTATATTGAGTGTCTGCCATTAGTTAAGGGTTAATCCTTGCAATATAAAATTTAGGAGCAAAAATAAAAGGGTGTACGGTAGAAAGTAATCAACAATAGAAAACAATAATTGTTAATATATATCAGCCTTTAGCCCGCTTTTTACCTTGGATTGACAGATATGTCACTCCAAAAATAACCACCAACATTCCAACGAGCTGCCAATACGTGAGTTTTTCGTCCAAAAACACAAAGGCGAGCAATATAGTGGAAATGGGTCCCAAACTTCCCAAAATTGAAAAATTGGATGCTCCCAATCGTTCAATAGCTGCTGAAACCAAAAAGGAAGGAATCAATGTGGCAAAAATGGCCATGGCCAAACCGTAGGCGTATACAGGCCAAGGATAATTCGTAAAGTCCCAGTTGCCCGATACCAAATAATGTATCACAATACAGATGGTGGATACGATCATAGCGTAGCAGGTAAATCGAAGCACCCCGAATTTGGGAATCAACCAACCACTACCCACCAAATAGGAGGCATAGGTGATGGCGCTCAACAACACCAAGAATCCTCCCAATACAACCTCATTGCCCGACATGTCCAACTCATCCCAAAAGGTGATGAGCACCCCAACGTAGGTTACGAGAATGGCTATGAATTGCACTTGGGTAATCCTTTTCCTGAAAATCAACCAAGTCAGAAATACGACAATGGTAGGATACACAAAGAGTATGATTCGTTCTAATCCTGCTTTGATGTAATTCAATCCCAAAAAATCGAAATAACTGGCCAAATAGTAGCCAACGAAACCAAAAAGAAAGAGCCACGCATAATCTGTTGGGACAATTTTTGCTTTAGCGGTCTTTTTTCGAATCAAAAAGAGAATGAAGATATAGAACGGAAGGGAAAACAGCATCCGAAACAATAATAAATCGAGGGTGTCCACATCGTAACGATAAGCCAGTTTCACCATAACGGCCTTGGAGGAGAATAGCACCACTCCCAAAACTCCGTATAAAATCCCTAAACCTTTACTGGACATATAGCAAAGCTATTTTATACCCGTAAACTAAAATGTAGTAAGTGGTGTTGATTACAATGCCCAGCAGCTACACGTTAAACCTAAAGTGCATCACATCACCATCTTTAACGATGTATTCTTTGCCTTCTACACGCATTCGACCAGCCTCTTTTACCTTGGCTTCACTACCGTATTTTACGTAATCGTCGTAAGCAATGACCTCGGCACGAATAAAGCCTTTTTCAAAATCGGTATGGATAACACCTGCGGCCTGCGGAGCAGTTGCTCCAACTGGAATGGTCCAAGCGCGGACTTCTTTTTCTCCTGCGGTGAAATAAGTGTCCAATTCGAGTAATCTGTAGGCACCACGAATCAGTTTGGCGGAACCTGGTTCTGAAAGTCCGATATCTTCCAAGAACATTTGGCGCTCTTCATAAGATTCCAATTCGGTAATATCTGCCTCGGTACCTACAGCCAAAAAGATAACTTCCGCATTTTCATCGGACACAGCTTCTTTTACTTTTTCAACATATGCATTGCCATCAACGGCTGCGTCTTCGTCCACGTTGCAAACGTACATCACGGGCTTGTCCGTGATCAACTGTAGTGGTTTTACAAATTCTTCTCGGTCATCTTCACCAATTTCAATGGCTCTCACCGATTTTCCGGCTTCCAAACCTTCTTTGAGGGCGGATAGTACCGCTTCTTCTTTCTGAGCTTCTTTATTTCCAGTTTTGGCGGCGCGCTTTACTTTGTCGAGTTTTTTCTCTACGCTCTCCAAATCTTTCAGCTGTAGTTCCATATCAATGGTTTCCTTGTCCCTGATTGGGTCTACCGAACCATCGACATGAACCACATTGTCATTATCAAAACAGCGAAGTACGTGCAGAATAGCATCGGTTTCGCGGATGTTTCCCAAAAACTGGTTTCCAAGTCCCTCACCTTTGCTGGCACCTTTCACCAAACCAGCAATGTCAACAATCTCTACGGTTGCGGGGATTACACGCTCAGGATTTACCAATTCTTCCAATTTCTCCAGACGTTGGTCGGGTACATTCACCACACCAATATTGGGTTCAATGGTACAAAAAGGGAAATTGGCACTTTGTGCCTTTGCGTTGGACAAACAGTTGAAAAGTGTTGATTTTCCTACGTTTGGTAATCCTACAATGCCTGCTTTCATTGAGTAGCAATTAGATTTTAAAGTTCAGATTTTAGAAATCAGAATTCAAGTATTTAGTACTCATTCAATTTTAACAATTTTGGTTTCACCCCTCATTGTTTATTGGACATTGATAATTGAAAACTGATTTAAGGCTGCAAATATAAGTTGAAGTTTTGGTACTGGAGCTTAATAACCTTGAATCAATAGGTAAAGCCCAATAATTACCAAGGCGATGATCCCAAAAATGGCGATCAAGGACAATATACATCCTGCTTGTTTCCAAATACCGTTGTATGCTTTCTCTTTTTCTTGCATAAAAAAACCCGAACCATTTAAGATTCGGGCTAAATTAAATGTTTTTTATTGCTTAACCATCGGGGTGCATAAACTTTTGCTTGCCCAATAGTTCTTCTTCACTTTCTACGTGGTCTTCATCGGGAACACAGCAATCCACCGGACATACGGCCGCGCATTGTGGTTCTTCGTGAAACCCTTGACATTCCGTGCATTTATCGGGAACTATATAATAAAGCTCATCGCTAACAGGCTCTTGAACTTCATCGGCATTTACTTCTTTGCCATTGGGCAGTACAACGTCTCCCTTTAACGAGGTTCCATCGCTATACCTCCATTCATCTGCACCTTCATAAATTGCTGTGTTAGGGCATTCTGGCTCGCAAGCACCACAATTTATGCATTCATCTGTTATAATAATTGCCATAATTTTCTTTTCCTTTTGGGCTGATTCTTATCAGCATGCTTACTTTTGACAAAAATAAACCCTAGTAATTTAGTGTACAAATTTAATGGCATCAGATACAAATACCATAGCTGCTTTTGTTAAACTTGGAAAATACCTAACGGATTTTTGTGATAATTGTTATTCCAAGACCGATGAAATCGATTCGGAATTGAAGAAAATCGTTGCGCAAGCGCGACACCACAACGGATGGTTTACCGAGGATAACATATTGTTTGCTCTAAAGCAATGGGGGTATTTGCTTACAGAAGAAAATCTTAAGGCATGGTTGTCCAATTATACCTTTAAAAAGGATAGCGAGCCAAAAACAGTGGGCATAGTGATGGCTGGGAACATCCCATTAGTGGGGTTTCACGACTTCTTATGCGTATTGCTGTCAGGCAACAAGGTGCTGGCCAAACTATCATCCAATGATAAGATACTGCTTCCCTATCTATCCAAATATTTGATTCAAGAAGAAGCCTCACTAGCTGATAAAATTGAGTTCGTTGACGGAAAACTCGAAAATTTCGATGCCGTTATCGCCACGGGAAGTAATAACACAGGCCGCTATTTTGAATATTATTTCGGAAATAAACCCAATATCATCCGAAAAAATAGAAATTCGGTGGCCGTACTTACTGGCACTGAGACAGAAAATGAATTAAGAGCACTGGGTGAGGATATTTTTAGGTACTATGGATTGGGTTGTCGCAACGTGTCCAAAGTCTATGTGCCCAAAGATTATGATTTTGATACCTTGTTCAAAGCGCTTTATGATTACAAAGACATCATTCATCAACATAAATATGCCAATAACTACGACTACAACAAAGCCGTTTATTTGATGAGTCAATTTAAGATTATGGACAATGGATTTATGGTTTTAAAGGAAGACGAAGCGCTCACCTCCCCCATTTCCGTGTTGTATTATTCCCACTATGATGATGAATCAAGATTAAGAAAAGAATTGGAAGAACTCGGGGAACACATACAATGCGTGGTTTCCAGTGAATCACTAGCGAACGGCGTTAATTTTGGTGATACTCAAAAGCCACGCTTGAACGACTACGCCGATGGAATCGACACTATGGAATTTCTCCTTCAACTTTAAGAAAAACCTAACCTTCGCAATCGTTTATAGATCCAACAATTTTTAAGACCTTTACCCCCTAAACCAAGGAAATGAAAAAGCACAATTTTAGCGCAGGTCCCTGTATTCTTCCCACAGAGGTCATGCAAAAGGCATCCGAAGCCGTTATCGAACTGGATGGCATTGGACTTTCACTTATAGAAATATCCCACCGTAGCAAAGAGTTTGTGGCCATTATGGAAAAGGCCCGTGCCTTGGCTCTGGAACTCTTGGGACTCGAGGGCAAGGGCTATCAAGCATTGTTCCTGCAAGGAGGAGCAAGCATGCAGTTTTTAATGACATCTTTTAACCTCTTGGACAAAAAGGCAGGCTATGTCAATACAGGTACTTGGAGTCAAAAGGCCATAAAAGAAGCCCGTTTGTTCGGTGAAATCGTAGAAGTAGCGTCTTCCCAAAAGGATAATTTCAACCATATTCCGAAGGGGTTCGATATTCCATCCGATTTGGATTACCTGCACCTAACTTCCAACAATACCATTTACGGAACACAATTCAAGGAATTTCCTAAAACCGATGTACCGTTGGTTTGCGATATGAGTTCCGATATCTTTTCCAGACAGCTCGATTTTTCTCAGTTTGACTTGATCTACGCAGGAGCACAAAAAAATATGGGACCCGCAGGAACGACTCTTGTTGTGGTAAAAGAAGATATTTTAGGAAAGGTGTCTCGTAAAATTCCATCTATGATGGATTATTCCGTTCACATTGCCAAGGACAGTATGTTTAACACCCCTCCCGTTTTTGCCGTCTACGTTTCCATGCTCACCATGCAATGGTTGAAAGATTTGGGTGGGATTGCTGCCATTGAAGAAGTCAACGAGCGTAAGGCAAACCTGATCTATTCGGAAATTGAACTCAACCCTGTTTTCTCCGGAATTGCTGCCAAAGAAGATCGCTCCCATATGAATGCTACCTTCAACATAACGGATGATGAATTAAAAGATGTTTTTGATGAAATGTGCAAAGAAGCGGGAATAAACGGAATCAACGGTCACCGTTCCGTTGGGGGTTACCGGGCTTCGATGTACAATGCCCTTCCTTTGGAAAGTGTAGGTGTGTTAGTGGATATAATGAGTGAACTCGAAAAGAAAGGATGAGTAAATACCACCTGGTTTTCGTAGCATCAATTTTGACGTTGTTTTCTTGTGAAAAACAAGAAGAGAATCTCACCCATTATTATATTTATATAGCAGAAGAATGTTTGGACCGGGAACGAATTGCTATTTGTGTTGCTAAGGAAGAATTTGAACGCATTAGGCAGATTTCCATTGCAAATGAAGAAGGGGAAGATGAAAGTTGTTTGATTGTTAACATAACTGACCTGACAGGTAATACGCAGGAAGCAATTTTTAAAGGTTATGGCTTTAGCAAGGATGATTGGCAATGTGACTAATAAAACTAAAATGTGTACATAGAATGAAAAAAATTCAAATTCTAACGGTTGTTACTTTTTTAACGATTTCGGTTTCAGCTCAAGATTCAAAATTAAGTGCCACTTTGGGCTATCCATTTTCTTTAGGCGATAATTTCTTGGCAGATTTTACTGGTGTGGCCGATTTGGGAGTCCAATACCGTATAATACAAGCAGGGGTGTTGGACATAGGACTATCAGCAAATGGGAGTTATTATGTGCAAAGTACACCATTGAGTTCAGTCAACGTTAAGGAAAATGTGATCTTGGTCCAGCCTCGTGTCTTTATGGAAATCAATATGGAAATTCTCAAAGGGTTTCGGCCTTCATTTGGTCTAGGATATTCCTTTTTAAATTCCAAGGTCAAATATGAAAATGCCCAAAATCAGCCTGGAGAATTAAAGGACTATACGGAAGGACTTAATGCTAGCTTAGGGTTGGCTTATGATATAACCTCAAGGATATTTGCTTTTTTATCTTATGATTATATCAAGGTAAATCGTGACAATCCAAATCAAGACAATGACTTTTTTAGAAATGGGAGTATTCTAAAACTGGGTGCAGGATTTCGATTTTAGGCAACTAGGCCGCAGTTGTCCAAAAGGCTAGGGCTAGGTATTGAAGATGACTATGTACAACATGATAAAAAACTAAACTGTGCTAATAAAACTTATAGTTAATAACAGTTAAAAGTTCAAATAAACGATAGTTTAATGATGAAGATTTTAGCAAACGATGGTATCGCTGAAGAAGGAAAAGCGATGCTTGAAAACGAAGGTTTTGAAGTAAAAACCACAACGGTTGCACAAGAGCAATTAGCAAATTATATCAACAAAAACAAAATTGAAGCACTTTTGGTGCGCAGCGCTACAAAGGTTGACAAAAAGCTAATTGACGACTGCCCAGGCTTAAAGTTGATTGGCCGTGGTGGTGTTGGTTTGGACAATATCGATGTAAAATATTCTGAATCCAAAGGGATTCATGTGTTCAATACGCCGGAAGCATCTTCAGAATCGGTTGCGGAACTGGTTTTTGCACACCTACTCAACGGAGTTCGGTTTCTGCACGACTCTAATCGAAATATGCCATTGGAAGGTGATAGTCAGTTTAAACAATTAAAAAAAAGCTATGCCGGAGGTGTGGAACTTCGCGGAAAAACCTTGGGAATCATTGGTTTCGGAAGAATAGGACAAGCCACGGCGAAAATGGCCCTTGCCTTGGGTATGGATGTGCTGTTTACGGACCATAGCACCAAGGAGGTTACCATTTCGGTTCCTTTTTTTGATGGACAATCCGTTGATTTCGTTTTAAAAAGCAGCGATTTAAAAGAAGTGCTGGCCAATTCGGATTTTGTGAGTCTTCACGTGCCATCTCAAGAAAAATACTTGATCGGCAAAAAAGAACTCGGGCTTATGAAGCCGGGTTCTGGAATCATAAACACCTCTAGGGGCGGTGTTTTGGATGAAGTAGCTTTGGTAGAGGCTTTGGATACCGACCATCTTGCCTTTGCAGGACTCGATGTGTTTGAGTCAGAACCCAATCCAGAAATCAAAATATTGATGAATCCCAAGATTTCCCTCAGTCCCCATGTTGGTGGCTCAACAATCGAAGCGCAACAACGTATCGGGGTGGAATTGGCCCAAAAAGTTATCAAATTGCTAAAGCAGTAGGTTTTCTAAATCTTAACAATGATTCAAAACCTACTTTTTCGTACATTGTAATTTTAACCTTAACACTAACACATAATGTCAGGATTATTAGATTTGATCAACAGCCCTATGGGCAAACAGTTGGTCAGTGGTGTCGCTGGACAAACAGGACAACCCGAAAATAAAACAGCAGAAGTTTTAAGCATGGCCATGCCTTTATTAATGGGCGCCATGAAAAAAAATGCAACAACCCCAGGGGGTGCGCAAGGGCTAATGGATGCCTTATCCTCGAAGCACGATGGTGGTATACTGGATGACTTAGGAGGCCTTTTTGGCGGTGGTGTAGACCAAAATGTAATGGACGATGGAGCAGGAATACTTAGTCATGTGCTAGGATCTAAACAGCCTCAAGTTGAAAATGCGTTAAGTTCCAAATCGGGAATCGATGCAGGTTCAATTGCTCAAATATTAAAAATTGCAGCCCCAATCCTTTTGGGCTATTTGGGAAAACAAACAAGACAACAAAACGTGAGCAGCCCAGATGGACTTAACGGCTTGCTAGGTGGGTTAATGGGCGGCAATAAAGCAGCGGCTAAACAACAATCCCTAGTTGAAAGCTTTTTGGATAGTGATGGCGATGGTAGCATTATTGATGATCTGGCCGGAATTGCATTAAATAGTGGCGGTCAGAAGAGCGGTCTTGGTGGAATGTTAGGTGGCCTTTTTGGAAAATAAAGAGTCAGCTTAACGATATTTAACAGAGCCATTTGAAAATTCAAATGGCTTTTTTTGTATTTTAAGACTATGAAAAAGAAACCGATATACCTTTCTTGGTTATGTTTGATACTTTGTACTGGCCTGATTTCTTGCAATTCACAAAAATCAACCTTGGATGTTTCCAACGAAGAAAAAGCACTATTTAATTCTGAGGATGAAGAACCTGTAGAAATTGCAAATGCCGAAACCGAATATGAAATCATCATCATAGAGCCGGGTTTTTACACTTGGTTAAATTCCATTGCAAAACCAGAGGGCTACTATTCACAGTCTTTTCTGGAAAATAGAAATGCAATCATGGTAATCAATTGGAACCAAAGGGTTTTGCAGCCACAACAATGGAATCCCAACCTTTATGAAATGCAGATTAACTATGAACCCAACATGGATTATGGTTACGAGGTCAACTATAAGCTCTATAACTACTTCATTTATTTTCAAAGAAAATATAACCAGCGGCTAGGACCTTTTCTGCCAAGAATTTAAATTGTTATTTTTGCCCTCAATTAATTGAGATAATGCAAAAAATAAAGCAGCGTTGGGAAATCCAGAAAAACTGGCAAATGCTTTTTCCCATTTTGGGCGCACTATTGGTTTTACTTACTTCTTACACCATTTCTCGGAGCCTGTTACACGCTTTTGGACTAAACAACACAATTTTTGAATGGTTTTTTACCATTGGGATTACATTGCTTTTGCATGTTATTTTGATAAAATTTTTCCTATGGTGCTTTAAAAAAGTGGAAAACAAATGGAAAGTGGATTATAAGTGGGAAATGATTTCAATTTTCATTGTTTTTGCAATTACGGGAAGTCTTTCTGGAAAATTGGCCGGTCCACTGGTCCATTGGATCGGGCTGGATAGTGAAAATGTCCACTCAGTGGTATATTGGACACTCCGGATTCTCTTGATTTTCCCCATCTATCAAATACTCCTTGTTGGCATTGGTTGGTTGTTCGGACAATATCAATTTTTCTGGAATTTTGAAAAAAAGATGCTAAAACGTATGGGATTGGGTACTTTCTTACCATAGTTTATGTTTTTTTTAACACCTTAAGACAAGATACCTTGATTACTTTTGTACCTATGGTGATCAACCTCCAAAAAAGATTGCTCATTTTTGTTTCCCTT
>TARA_R110002012_G_scaffold6795_6_pt1 | contig 11665 bp, 5 predicted proteins | sample TARA_R110002012 | Tara Oceans TARA_R110002012 (sample SAMEA4396515) | marine metagenome | biome: Westerlies Biome; feature: [DCM] deep chlorophyll maximum layer (ENVO:01000326); material: water (ENVO:00002006), including particulate matter (ENVO:01000060) such as... | depth 40 m
CACTTATACACCACCTGATATTCAAGCTTATGATGCCACTGCTTTCCAAATGTCTAATGAAAACCCCTTCTCTGGGGGCCAACCGGGCTTTGGATCAGTAAGCACGGCCACCGGACCTTTTGCTAGACCGTCCGTAGTTCAGGCCGCTGCGAAAGGGGGTCAAATATTTCCCCGACGTACTGGCGGCATAATGCCAAACGAAGGAGTTCCTAACAAAGACAGTGTTCGTGCTATGTTAATGCCGGGCGAGTTTGTTATGACTACCGACGCCGTTAAAGGGTTGGGCAATGGAAACATGCAACAAGGTATTCAAAACATGTATTCTGTTATGAGTAAACTTGAGAACCGAGGAAGGCAGACAGCATAATGGCAGTTAATACTTCAGAACAGATTGTCCGCGAAGCCGCCGATATTGAAGCCTACAAGATTGGTTTATTACAATCTGCAAAAGCTCTCGCTGACCAAGGTATACAACTTCCTCCGCAAATGGTTGCGGAAATGTCTCAGCTTCAACTCAAAGCCGGAGAACTTGCTGAAGCGGGCATAGGTCAGTACAAACCTTACTTAGACGCTGCCGCCGGAACTTTAGGTGACGCGCAAAACGTAACCGGGCAAGCTTTGGCCCCGGCACAAGCCATGCAGGCAGACGCTGCGGGCATGTTTAAAACCGCAGAAAGCGGAATTGCGGGTCAAGTCGGAGCAGCCCAGCAAGGTATTGGTGCCTCTATTGATTACGGACAAGCTGCAACAGAAGCCGCTCAACAAGGTCTTGGACAAGCTGCGTTAAATACGCAACAAATTGCTGGTCAGTCTATGGCAGACCAACTCAAAGCTTATGACGCAATCCCCGGTCAAATAACTACTGCTCAACAAGGAATGACAGACGCTACTCAGGGCGCACGTACTTATGGACAGTCAGGTATCGGGGCGTATCAGGACGCTATCACAGGAAGTCAGCAAGCTGTTAAAGGCGCACGAAACATAACTGCGGATGCCGCGGCGGCTTTGCAACAGGCTGGTGCATTTGGGCAACAGACCGCGGAACAAGGCATTGCTGGTTTGGCGGGTACAACCGGAGCGTATGACCCTGCCAGTGCAGGCGCATTTATGAACCAATACGAAGATGCTGCGGTGCAGCAAGCACTAGCGGATATTCAACGCGCTGGAGAGATACAACAACAAGGTGCCGCGGCTCAAGCTGTTGGTGCAGGAGCGTTTGGCGGCTCACGGGCCGCGGTCCAAGAGGCTGAACTCGCTCGAAACATTCTTGAGCAGCAAGCTCGAACTGCTGCGGGTATGCGTCAAGCAGGTTTTGAAAACGCGGCGGGTCGTTCACAACAAGCATTTGAAGCTCAACAAGGGCGTGGTCAACAGGCCGCACAGCTTACGGGCGCTCTAGGCGCACAAGGGGCTGGTTCTGCTATATCCGCGGCCCAAGGCGCAGGTCAGCTAGGACTTTCTGCGGAACAACTTGCAGCGGCACAAGCGGGCCAATTAGGTCAACTAGGACTTTCCTCCGCGGAAGTGGGCATGTCTGGAGAACAATTAGCGGGTCAATTAGCCAATCAGGCGGGTCAGTTGGGACTGTCTGGCGCACAAACTCAGGCAGGAATTGCAGCACAAGCGGGTCAAATGGGTATGGCAGGCGAACAGTTTGCAGGCCAGATGGCTGGACAAGCTGGACAACTTGGCCAAGGGCAGGCTCAAATGGGAATGCAGGGCGCACAGTCCGCAGGCGCTTTGGGCCTTCAAGGACAAGAGATGACAGGCCGTGTTGCCGAGGGTCTTGGAACTCTAGGGTCACAAGCGGGTCAACTTGGTCTTCAGCAAGGTACTGCACTTAAAGACATTGGTTTGAGCCAAGCCTCACTGGGCGAACTGGGTCAAAACATGGCGCAAAAAGAACAGGGCTTCTTGTTCGATGTTGGCAAACAGTTCCAAGCGCAAGATCAGGCTAACATTGAGGCTGATCGTCAAACACAATTACAACAGGCTTACGAGCCATACCAACGTGTTGGATTCTTATCTGACATTTACAAAGGCGCTCCGTCGTCGCAATCTACTATTACAGCAACCACTACACCAAACGTATCTCCGGCCCAAAGTATTCTGGGTCTTGGGGTAGCCGGACTATCGGCAGCGGCTGGCGCACGAAACGCGGGGATATTTTAATGATGAATAGAAGTGTTATGCAACGGCAGATGTTTGCCAAAGGGGGCGCAGCTTTTCCTGACCTCAGTGGTGATGGAGCCGTGACTCAAAAAGATATATTGATGGGCCGAGGCGTACCCATGCAGGACGGCGGGATGGCTATGATGCCCCCACCTCCGGGTGCCGCGCCAATGGGTCCACCGCCCATGCCACCGGGTGCCGCGATGGCTCCTCCGGGTGCCGCGGACCAAGGACCTTTTGATCCGGCAGTTCTGGAAGGTCTTTTAGTTGATTCCGCACAAAGTATGGAAGCAATGGACGCGGCTGCGGAAGAAGGGGATTACGCCACAGTAATTAACTCCATCAGAGGTGACGAGTTACCTCTTGAAGCGCGGTACGAGGAGCTTGCAGGAGTGGTTGGTCCAGAAGATTCACAACAAACACCTGAATCAGTCCTAACTCTTTTGCAGCCCGTCATGCAGATGGCGGCTGTTGATCAAGGGATTGGCGGTTTAGCACAAGACCAAATGACAACCCCGGTTGAGGGACCAATGGCCGAGGGCATTATGTCCACGGTAAACATGGAAGGGGCCCCGCCGGGTCCAGAACAAATGGCTATGGCTGCTCCGGGAGGAGCGGCCCCGGTAAATTTTAGACAAGGCGGCGCGGTTCAGTATTTTAATCCTGAAAATAAAAATCGTGTCGTCCAGCCAGACCCCTTAGGGGGTCGTCTTGGAGAAATTTATTCTGACAAGCAGGCTTTATATCAAAGCATTATTAGCCCTGAAGACCAACAAACAGCCCTTGACGAACAGAAACGAATGACTAAAGCACAGATGTTGTTTGACATCGCACAAGGTGCTTTGGCGTTTGCAACTCCCGGAGAGACTGCAATGAGTCCTGCGGAGCGGTTAGCTCAAGTAGCCCAGCCTGTTCTAGGCAACATTGGCGCTCGTGCTGGTGAGTTGCAAAAGTTTAAGCAGGGTCAAGAACAAGAGCAACGTGCTTTAAACTTACAAGCTTTGGGTTCCGCTGAAGGCACTTTGACAGCGGAGTTGGCAGCAAAAGCTGCCGCAGAGGAACAAGACGATCAACAAAGTTTTTTGTCAATTGAAGCCCGTAAAGACCGGGCTCACGACTTATTGAAAATAACTAAAACTGCGGATATTAACAACACCGCACGGGAAGATACGCAAGAACACGCAAAAGAAATGCAAAATTTGTTAAATGACAACCGTATTGCAATGATTGGACTTCAAGGTGACGACGGCAGAGAAAGCATTCTTTTGCAAAGCCGTCTACAAACCCAACGAGATTCTTTACTTCAGGCTTACGAAAGAGCCGATAAAACTCTTGCTTTTGAGCGTCAGCTAAAAATAATAGGCGTTAATAAAATAAACGACATTGAAAAAATGGATTATGGTGCGGATCAAAACAAAGAACTGACTAGATTACGTGCAGCTTTAGACATGGAAGCTCAATTGGCTACTCAAGCTCATCAAGCAGCGCAAAACGTGTTAAACCGAGAGGCTGATAAAAATACTCAATTGAACGATCAAACGTTCCGCAAAGAAATGGCGGAAGAGTTACGTAAATTTACTAAAGACGAAGCAGCCATTGATCGGGCTATTGCGGCAACACAACGCTCTATTGATAATGCGTTTGCAACCTCTGCGGACGAAAGAGCAGAACAGGTTCTTACAATACAGCAAGCAGCACAGGTTTTAGATCAATCCTACAAAATGGGCAATTTGGCGCTTGAACAAGAAGCGGCTAAAATAGCTAAACTTGGAAGCGCATCAGATTCTGCGGCCATCACATACATATCTAATGATGATCGGTTAAATGCTTATGCTAACAATCAGTTGGCTCCTCAAGAAAAGACGATCTTTGAGCAAACAGTGATAAACTACATTAATCCAGACAATAGCAAAGTTTGGGACGGCACTAAATATGTGTTTGGCAAACCAATGGAGTTAGCTCCTAAAATACGAGCCTCAATTGAATCTGGAAATCCAGAATTTTTTGCACAGATAAGCCGACCCGGTGGCGGGGTTCAAGCAGGTGGAAACGTAACAGAAACTGGTGGAAATAATGAAACTGTAACAGTTTACGATTCGCCAGAATTTAATCAGGCATTGTTTACTCCTGAAAAAGGCGTAAATCTTGACAGCCCAGAATGGGACCGCGTTCCAACAAACATCATTAACGAAGGTGTAAAGTATGAGCGGGCCACAGGTATTGGGGAAATCTTTACGCGAGTAGGAAACTATTTCACAGAAAACATGCGAGAAGCTTTGGGTTTTCGTCCTATGGACGAATATGGTAGGGAAATCGTACAAGCAGACCGGGACATTAATATTTTGCGTGAAACCGTGCTTCAAGAAATGAACAACTGGACCGATGGTCGTGTTCTAAAAACCACTCAGGATGCGTTAAGAAGAACAATGCAAGACTTAAAACCGGGAATCTTTTCTTCAGACGAAAAAGCGCGGGAAACTTTAGAATCTACTATGGAAGCTATGGCTAAAGCTTTTTCCGATTATGCTGCTGTAGACCCGTATTATAACCCTAGCTCAGAAGGGGATTTTACTTCGGCTCAAGTCACAAAAGCAAGGAAAAGAGCTACAGAAATTAGGGGTTTGATTGCCGAAGTAAGGGCTTTGGATAAAGCTTACACTATATACTTTGACAGTATAACACCCGGAGGTGTTGGAAATCAAAGAACAGGGGCTTCTGAAAAGAACTTAGAAGCAGGAACCCGATCTATTATAAATCAAATGCTTGAAGCAAACAGGCTCAAAAACGAGGGTTAAAATGGCGGACCAAGAAAAACCTCTATTTAGTTTTACGGCTCCTCAGTTCGAAAATCTTATGGAAACACGGGGCCTTGCAAATACTACTCGTGTCCTTGTTGAAGACGGCAACGAAATGTTGGGCGGCAATGTAATGACTTATGAGTCATTAAAAGATGGAACTGCTCCAATTTTAGACATGTTTCCAAATTATGCCGATCTTTCTCCAGATGAAAGAAAACTCAACGACGAACAAATCCTTAGTATTTTTACAAACGTTGAAGATTATGGCAAATATGACTTTGGTTCTTCGGGAGAAGGCGCAGGTCAAAAAACTTTCTTAGCTCGTGCTGCTAGAGCCGCGCCTGAAGCAATTGGTGGTGGAGCAGGTTTTACTTCCGGTATTAAAGCAGGGCTGTATGCTTCTTCTTTTATTCCACCAATCGGTCTACCCGGACTTCTGGCTAAAGGTGTAGTCATTGTAGGGGGTGGAATTATAGGTTCTATTTTAGGGGCAACCGTTGCAGGAGAAGTTGAGGATGCCGTGTTAGGCGAAGCCGCTCCTGTTATGCCTTCACTAGAAGGCTCGGCAAGAGGGGGTGAAGCCTTGGTTTTTGGTTTATCCATGCTTCACGCACCGTGGGCCTTGTCTCCAAGCAAAGTCCGAAAGGGTGGGGCAGGAGCCATAGAATTTTTAGATAATTTTAAAAACGTAGCTTCTGGACAATTCAGCGTTAACGCGGCGGATAAAGCTATTGAACTTACCGCTAAGAACGCAGGTTTGTCGGCGGGAGCTTACGCAGCAGCAAACGCGGCTCGCGAGACTGCAAAAAAAGGCCCAATGTTTGGTGGATTTAGGGGAGTAACTGACAATCCTCTAGGTTTAGGTCGCATAAACCCACAAGGTTACATTTTTGATCCACTTAAAGGACCTTTAACAGGTCGTTTAATGTCTGGAATAGAAAGTGGTGTTGGCAAATCTATGGCCGGGGCTAGAGACAAATCTAAAAGGTTTATAGGAATTGAAACAGGAGCAGCATTGGGATCAAGTGGGCTTAGTATTGTTGCTCAAAATTTAGACCCTTATGATGATACCACAAGGTTTCTTGCAGAATTAGGTGGAGCCGCGCTTGTACCCATTCCTGTTCAGTTGCTTGCAGAAAAAGGACCATCCACCGTTAAAAGTTTGTATGGAACTATGAAAAATTATATGAGTTCTGATACTCGACAAGGACTCTTACAAGGTAGAATTGAAACCGAAGCAGGAAAACGTATTTTATTAGGTTTAGAGGAATCTGCGGAATACACCGGACCAGAACAAGTAAAAGCGTTTATTAACAGTTTGATGAAACAATCTGTAGATGAAGACGGCAACCCGGTTCCCGGAACTGTAAAGAGTTTATCAGCAGCTTTTGGAATGCCCTTAAACAAAACATTGGGAGAAATGGAAGACCAGATCGCTAAAGTGAGCGACGAACTTTCTGTAGCGACCAATCGAGGTCGAGACCAAATGTTAATTCAAGCTAAAGGCGCAATTGAGACCCTTGTTCAAACAGGTGATCCTACCGCTATGGCATATGCTGCTCGTTTGCAGCAAAGCATCTTTGAACAAAACATTATTGAAAACTTAGAAACTCGTGTTTCTAAGTTTTATAAAGCCGCTGAAACAGTTTTAAAAAACTCTCCAGAAGGTGGTTCTCAACAAGTAGATTTATCACAACAACTTTACACCGTGTTGAAAAAACAAATTGACAACAGTAAAAAAGTTGAACGATCTTTATGGAGTGCAGTAGGCGATTTTGATATAGATCAATTTAAAGCTAAAAATGGCCGTTTAATGTCTAAACCTAATATTTTAAACTTGTTAAACAAAAAAGCGTCTGAAGGCGGTTTAAAAATGAGGTCGAAAGCAGGTCAAGCTCGGTTAGACGCGGCCCTTGGTCCTTTAAAATCAGACTTTGAAGATTTTAATAAGTATTTCAACCCAGCACCGGGAGAAGCCTTAAACAAAAACCCAGTGTCTTCTCAAAGATTAATTGAAATGCGGCAAGCGGCTCAAGATGAAGCTGCAAAACTTAGAACAGCAGGTCAGGTTCAAATTGCACAAAAAATGGATTTAATTGCGGAAACGCTTTTACGTGATCTGAACGGAGTTGATTCGTCTGCGGACCCTGCTTACCAAGCGGCTCGTGCATATACTTATGCACGAAACAATGTTTACACGCGTAGTTTCTTAGGAGAATTACAGGCAAAAAACAAAAAAAGAGCTTATAGTCTTTCTCCAGACGCTCTTGTTGAAAAATTGTTTAGGGGTGGAAACCGTGCTACCCTTGAACGAATAAACGAAATTAATTCAGCGGGTGCTTTTGGAATGGAGCATTTTTTAAAAGATGCTGCTTTAAATCAAGCTACCACACAAGAAATACTTGATCTTGTTGTGCGTGACTCCCTTCGACAAGTTATGGACAAAAAACCTGTTATTAACCTTCAAACTAAACTTCCTACCGGAGAGTTTGAATATGTAGTCAATCAAACAAAATTAGATACTTTTAGAAAAAAACCCGGAACACAAGAACTTTTTAGTATATTTCCTCAGTTGCAAAGAGACCTTGCTTCCGCAGAAAATGTAAAAAATTTACAAATGCAAGCTGATAACGAACTTACTAATTTAGGAAAAAGCATTGGTACAATAGCTTTTCAAAACGTGTTAAATTATGCAGACAAACCTTCTGAAGCAGTTGCTAAAGCTTTGTCCAGCAATGCACCCGGTAAATCTTTAACGGAATTAGTAAATTTAGCAAAGGCAACTCCTGACGGGGTTGATGAGGTAACGGGCGTTGCTTTTACCGCTCAAGATGCTTTAATGGGTCTCAGAAACTCTATATTTGATCACGCTACAATTGAATCAGGGGGAAGTGGGTTAAGGTTTAATCCCACAGCTTTTGAAGACAATCTTTTTGGTCAGATTAAAGGTGTGTCTCCTAACGTCAAAATGACTTTAATGGATGTTATGAGAGATAACGGAATGATTACTACTGATGAAATCAGTAAAATACAAAATGGCATTAAACAAATGCGTGGAGTTCAAGAAGCTTTTGCTACGGGAGACTTGCAAAGTGTTCTTTTCAAGAAACCAACTATTGCAAAAACCATGTATGCCAAGATGATAGGCGCTACTGCTGGTCAAAAAATGCAAGAACAATTAAATAATTTATTAAAAAAGGTTGGTTTAGGAACTCAAGGCGGAGGAATTGGTGGAGGAATGGTTGCGGCAGAGGGCGGCTCTACCGCGATCCAAGAACTACTGTTGCGTGGTCCAGAAAGCATGACCGTAAAAACTATGTCAAACCTTTTTGCAAACCCTAAGTTATTAGGCCCTCTTTTAAAAGAGATTCGTACAAACCAAGACGCAGACGCGGCTATGAAAGCTTTGTCGGAAGGATTTGCAGGGTTGTCTCGTCAAGTTGGTCGTCGCCTTCCTTACGCACTTCGTTATATAACCGAAGAAGAGGATGTTACTACTGCGGCTCCGCCAACTTATCCTGTAGTTCCTCTACGCCCTGATAGCTCAGTTCCCCCACGCCCTGATAACAATCAGCAAGGCTCTTTAATTCCACCGCCAATTGTTCCCACCTTAGGCGGAGGTACTGCCCCTCGTTCCGTCCAACAGGCTTCTGCGGCTCCAATGGGGCCAAATATTCAGACTTCTGGTCCTGTGGATAGAACGAGGTATGCAGCTTTATTTCCAAATGATTCTACGACGCAACTCTTGAAGAGCGGCATTGGCAGCTTGGGGGCTTAATCATGTCAATAGTTCAATACGCATCTCCTGAATATCGGTACTCAGATTACGATACCGAAATTATGAAGGATTATGATGATCGTATTAACACGTACAATACGGCTCTCACGGAGTATCAGGCGTTAGCGGAACCCTATCAAGGGTTGGTTGACACATATAACACACAAATTGGAACATATAACACGGCCCTCGACACTTATAAGGCAGACGCAGACGCTTATAACGCTGCGGTAGCCGAGTATAACGCTGGTCCCCGGACGGAAGAATATGCGGGACCCGCGTCTCCCGGACAATTTACCGGGGTAGTCCCTATCTTTGAGGGCGGAGCGGCACCCGTAGCTCCAGAAGACCCCGGTTTTTCTGGCGAAGACGTTGATGCTTTTGTGCAAGCCGCAGGAAATAGAGCCCAAGAAAGTGGTGCAGCTAATGCGGTTGCTTTAGCAGTTATGAACGACCCAACACAAACGTATCGAACAACCGCAGGGGACGTTAACCTTGCAGGCATGTCAGGGTTTGGTTCTACCGCTATGGGGTTTGCCCTTGGTGGTTACGTGGACTCTCCTTTTGCAGACCCAATGAAAGTTCCCGGTCTTGGAGCTATGGGAGAAATTACAGGTTCTAATGAAATGCTAGGTCCTCAACAAGCGGGCAACGCGCCAAGTTATATGACTACTTCAAATGCGGACATGATGGGCACAGGTGATGCAAACCCCTCCCAACAAGCTTCTTTTCTTCAATCTTTTGTTGCTTTAGCTCCTGCACAAAATCAAATTGGACAAATGGAAGGAGTTGGTGGGCAGTTTCAACAGATGCAACAACCTATGGATCAACAAGGACTTGGTGGACAGTCTAAACAAATGCAAAACCAGTATGGACAACAAGGAGTTGGTGGGCAGTTTGAAGAAATGAACCAAATGAAAAATCAATTTGGACAGCAAATGGCTGGTATGCAAGGCGCACCTTTAGAGAACTACAGAAATTATTTAAACCAAGTTTACACTGCTCCAGAAATGCAAAGCGCAACCGCCGCGTTAGGGGGAGCTTTAGAAGGAAAAGTACAAGACTTTGTTGAAATGGTAGATGAAGCGGAACGCGCTCATTTTGACGCGCAAGACAGCTACGGCTTTGGCGGCGGTGACTTTCAACAAAAATTATTAGGTCAGTTTCAAAACCAACAGCAAGGAATTGGAAGTCTTGGCATGTTTGCAGACGGCGGCATGGTTGGAGCGCGGCCCCCGGTCCGCGGACCAAATCCACAAGCAACGTTCCAAGAGGGCGGTCAAGTCCAAGACCCGAAAGCCAACATGCGTTTAGCCTTGGAGAGATTGTCTGACCCTCAGATATTAGAAATATACGGAATAAACAGAGAAGAGCTTGCGGGTAATTTAGCTATGTTAGAGGCTCAAGAATACCAACAAAGTCCTTATGACGCTATACCGCAAATGCCTATCTAAAGCAGCCAGTCTTTAGCGTCTTCTCCCAACACTTGCCCGGCTATATCAATCTTCTGGCGCAGAGCTTTGAGTATCTTTTCGTCAATGGTGCCTGACGAAACTAGGTCAATATAGGTGACCTTGTTAGTTTGACCAATGCGGTGGGCACGATCTTCTGACTGTAGTCGTATCTCCAGATCATAACTGTTAGAAAAATAGATTACAGTATTGGCGGCAGTCAAAGTAATGCCATACCCACCCGTGCGTGGTTGCCCTACAAAGAACCGTAACGGACTGTCTTTGTCTTGGAAGCGATTAACCGTTTCTTGTCTTTCATCTTGTGGTGTACCGCCGTAATAAGTTGCGACCGAATCGGGCCCGAAACGGTCGCGCAAGGCATCAGCTATCTGTTGAATGTCATAAGTCCACGACGCCCAAATGATTGCCTTACCTTGAACTTCTTCAGACACAGAGAGCAGTTCCTTCAAGCGATTGTTCGCTAGAGGTTGTATCTCTCCCTCATCTGGCTGCAAAAATCCGCAGCATATTTGATGTAAACGCATAACTTGCGTCAAAACACTTGCAGTAGTAGCTAAGTCTCCACTTTCTAGCTTGGCCAAAGCCAGCTTCTTCATCTGAGTGTAAACCTTTAATTGTTCTGGAGTAAGCTCTACTTCACGACGTACATAAACTTTTTCTGGCAAGTCTAGGCAGTCTTCTTTTAATATTCTGTTGCTAAAAGTATCAAGTTTATCTGACAATTCGTCGAGCCTGCGGTATCCTACAATCTGTTGGAAACTACGGTGCCCCATTGTTTTTTGTTGAACATTGGCATACCGCGCTTGGAACGCAAAATAGCTGTTAAAGCCCAGCGCCTTGTCTTTTAGAAAGTCGCACTGGCTAAACAAATCCATAGGGCTCTTTGTAATAGGTGATCCTGTTAAGATACGGCGATACTTGGACAGTCGTTGCAAGCGTGTAATGTTCTTGGTCCGCGAGGCTTTGCGGTTTTTAATGGTTGTGCTTTCGTCAACAATAACCATGTTTTCCGGGTTTTGAAATAAAAACGCTTCTGCCGCATCCGTACCGCGGGGCGTGGAGAACGCTTCGACGTTCATCACAAATATTTTAAGTCCATTGTATTTCTCTACAATAAAATCTTTTAATTCTTTTTCTTTCTTGATTCCCTTGGTGGGTGTCCAACGTATAACTTTACAAGAAATACGGTCTGGTAAATGTGCAGGAATCTCGTTTTTTACCCAGTTATCGTACACGCCTTTCGGTGCAATAACCAAGGCACTGTTGATCTTGCCAGACTCAAAAAGACAGGCTAACGTATCAAGAGCCACCTTAGTTTTACCTGTTCCCATTTCCATAAACAGCGCGTAATACTCCGCGGCCCACGACTCTTCTAAGGCTTGTCTCTGATGGTCATATGGTTCTGTCTTAAACTTAAAGTCGCGCATTTGTTGCCCCTAAAAAAA
>TARA_R110002012_G_scaffold116358_1_pt1 | contig 11660 bp, 10 predicted proteins | sample TARA_R110002012 | Tara Oceans TARA_R110002012 (sample SAMEA4396515) | marine metagenome | biome: Westerlies Biome; feature: [DCM] deep chlorophyll maximum layer (ENVO:01000326); material: water (ENVO:00002006), including particulate matter (ENVO:01000060) such as... | depth 40 m
GGGGCAGAGTACATTATCACCTAAGAGTCAACGTACCTGACTCCGGCGTGTAAACCTTTGCGTTATAGTCTCCAGATTTACATACGGTTAGCAGAATTAAAGTACTCTGAGCCTCATTCCGACCCTAATTCCAAAAAAGGCTTAAACCCTACTTTTGAATTCCTTTATAATTGTGCGTACTAAGGAGAAAGTAAAGTGAGTGAATACGCACGATATTTTAATGGCTACCCACAGACCGTTGTTGAGCAAGCACTGCAACTAATAGCCGAAAATAAGTTAAGCCATTACCTCGTTAAAAAGTACCCCAATGTGCATACTATAACGACCGACAAGTTACTTTATAATTATGCAACCGACCTAAAAAACCGTTACATAAAAAACGCGCCACCTTTTGGGCGGGCGGCGTTTAAAAAGCAAGGTGATATGGTCACGAATGCGTTGGGTACACATACCTATCGAATGCAGGGCAAAACACGTAAGCATGACTTAGCCATTAACAGCGACTTATTGCACGCCCCCGAGCCTTTATTAAAAGCGCTAGTGGTACATGAACTCGCTCACTTTAAAGAAAAAGACCATAACAAAAGTTTCTATCAACTTTGCTGTTATATGGAGCCGCAATACCATCAGTTAGAATTAGATTTGCGATTGTTTTGCGTTGCCGTTGCTATGGGCGAAAACCCTTACCTATAAGTGCTCTCGCTACCGATAAGTGCTCACGCCAGAATGTCGCTATGGTGGAGGTATTTATCCGACGTTGCAGTCATCATATCTTACTAAGGCACCACTCATTTATGTGCATTACAGCACTGACGAAATGTGCAATTACTGTGAAGTTTTCCTTTCATACTCCCAAAACAAAAAAATTAGGCATAACATCTCATTTTGGGAGTAAAAAGGTTTGCCAATATGCATAGTATTAAATGGTTTCTAATGGCGTTCATATTCTCTGTAACCTTAGTGGGTTGTGGTGGGTCAAGTGATGATACAAGTGTTGTGGATGAGGTCAGTGCTGACGATGATACTCAAGATGATTCTGCAGACGACCCAGTGGATGACGCGGTCACTACGTACTACAACGTTGATTTATTTACCGTATTACCACTTACCGAGAACGAAGTGAGCTGTACTCTTGAAAACGGCAGCGAAACCACCTGTTATGAACTAACCTTTGCAGCCAATACCGTGGGTGATACCGAAGGCGAGGGGACCGTTGGGCCTTATTGCCCCGATTCCATTTCTACCCCTAGAATTGAAGCCGGTTTAGGAGTTTACGACGGTGAAACCAATCCTGGCTTTCAGTCGCTCGTTGATGCGGCGCAAGGAATGGACGCAGACGGCTACGATATTGTTGATGAAGATGGGAATATTCGCTCCGGTGGCGGTGGCGACTTCAGTTACTGTTTGTCTATGGCTTTCGATTCAAGTTTAACAGTAACCTATTTAATACCCGTCACCCCAGAATTTCGCTCTGAAGCGTATTATATTCCCACCGTTGGCAGTATCGGTTTAGGTATTAATGGTATTCCAATTAAAGGCGATCCGCCTAGTGTTACGACTGCTGAAGCCGGTATTGGTGGCACGGGTAGCGGAAATATCCCCGCGTTAGATCATTGCGGTGGCCATGCCGATCCTGCCGGATATTATCACTGGCACTTTATTCCTCAATCTATCAATACCGTGTCCGATGCACCAGAATACAACTTCACAAATCTGTACGGTATTAGTTGTACCAATACTTATATTGAGTATGAAGATCACGCGGCGTTTGCTGGCTTAGCGAAAGACGGTTTTCCTATTTACGCCGCTTACGATTTGATTGACGGCGCCAATACCCTTCCTGCTGATGTAGCCACTACTGATGAGTGTAATGGTCATACTCATGCCACGGAAGAGTTCCCAGATGGCGCATACCACTACCACGCCTTAGAAACGGGGGCGCCAACGGTACCGGTCTGTTTGATGGGAAGTTACGTCGATAGAAACGATTTTACAGTTCAATGACCATGACTGTTCAATCGCCATCACTGTTTAAAACGTAAAGGGTTGATGCCTTATGCCTTTAAATATATCGGCATAAGGCTTATGGGTACTGCATATGCGTAAAAAAGTTAAATTTATCTTATTGGTTGGTGTATTGATGTTTTCAGGCGTAAGTAATGCGCACGATAGCAATATTGCCACTTTTCAAATTCGCCATTTAGATGATGGTCGCTGGATATATGAAGTGATGACGCCATTGTACGGTATAGATCAATCGCTTATTGCCAGCAGTAGCAATAAAGCTAAGCTCAAGGCAATACCAAAAGGCAGCACCGCTTATAAGCAACGTTTAGTGGCCCACATTAAACAAGCCTTTGATGTGAAGGCTTTTAGCCGAGGTGAAAAAACGCAAGAAGTGACCACAAGCCAATTGCGTTTGGGCGAGGGCAAAATAAAACTCGATGATCATTTGTCGGTGTTTATCTTTGAAATTCTGGGCATGCCAGAAAATGTAACGCAGTTGAAGTTTCGTATTAGCAACATGGCTAACAAGGACTCGCAGAACAATATCTTACGATTGATAGATGGCGCGAAGAACAAAAAGTACTTGTTGAACCATAAAAACAATTTTAGTGGGGTAGATAAAGGCTTCTTTTTCGCGCCTTAGTGCTTGTTAAAACGGGTTTAGCCGTAGCAAGTTATCCTTAGCTTACTTGCAACCCAAAGCGGCTAAACCATTTTAAGCAGAGCGTTAGCGTGGGGGAGTACATCGTCTAGTCAATAACATACTCACACGTCACTTCCCTATTTTAAATAATCAAAAACAATGTAGCAGCCGTGGCGGCTGCCATGGTGAAGTTGAAGCGCTTTCTGCGCATGGGCGAGCTAAGCCAAATTTTTATTTTTGCACCAACTGCGACCCAAATAGAAATACACGGAAATCCAATAAGCGCAAAAGCCATAACAATAGCAAGCCCCGATTCTGCGTAGTGTTCACCGGGAACCGAAAATGTGCCTACGCTAGCCAATGCCATCATCCACGCTTTAGGATTAATTAATTGAAACAGTGCGCCCTCCCACCATTTTAGTGGTCCTTGGCGGGTGGTTTTCTTGATTTCAATTTCATCAGTTGGGGCAGTGGCAATTTTAACGGCCAGCCACAACAAATACGCTATGCCTAGTACTTTTAGTACGGTATACAAGGCGGGAAATAATGTGAAAAGTGCGCCCACGCCCATCAGCGTACTTATCATTAAGCCTGCAACGCCCACAACAATACCAAACATATGTGGAAGCGATTTTTTATAACCATACTGCGCCCCAGATGCCAATAGCATTAAGTTATTAGGCCCGGGCGTTACTGTACTAACAAAAGCAAAGGTAGCGAGTGCAAAAAGTAACGAAGTTTCCATGGTGGTCCTTTTCTCTAATCTTCTATTTAAGCCAATAAGCGACGGTTGAGTTGCAAATTTATAGGCGTTACTAAACAACGCTACAGAATGGTACATTTAAAAGTTTGTATGTATTAGGGCCAAAAGCCCTAAAAATATGCCATACAGATGAGAGGAAACAATGACTGTATGCTCATTTATTATTGCAACTGTATGGTAAGTTATAGCGATAGGTTAGGGTATAGTTATCTGTATGGTTTTTGTCTGTATCGAGTAGAATGAATGACACTGTATGAGTCGCTTGCTTGTGAACTAAAAGCGCAAATAGATCGTGGGCTATTTGAACAAGGAGATAGACTTCCCTCGGTAAGGCAATTGTCTAAAGAGCACCACGTTAGTATCGCTACAGTACAAGAAGCCTATCGGGTTCTAGAGTCTCAAATGTACGTTGAAGCGAAGCCTAAATCAGGCTATTTCGTATCGTCAAATACCACATTGAATAACACGCCCAAAATGACTAAGCCGCCGCAACGGCCGATGGATGTGTCTCAGTGGGAAGATGTACTCAACATGCTGTTGAATACGTTTAACAAAGACAGTGGTATTGAAACGCGATGTCAGTTCCAGCACGCCATGCCTAACATGACCGCAAAAACCCTAAAGCCACTAACAAAACGCCTGCATGAGTTAACAAAGAACAGGCCGCTTGATGGCATGGTGTACGGTGATGTGAAAGGTGATCAGAGCCTTAGAAAACAGCTTAGCAGGCTTACTGCTGCCTCGGGCTGTAGACTGCAGTCGGATGAGTTTATCGTTACATCAGGTTGCCAAGAAGCATTATCGGTATGCCTTCGTGCGGTGGCCAATGCAGGGGATGTAATAGTGGTTGAGTCACCGGGCTTTTACGGTGCCATGCAAGCCATAAAAGGTGCGAATTTAAAAGCACTAGAAATACCTACAGACTCTGAAACTGGCCTGAGTTTAGATGCATTGAAACTGGCGCTAGATCAATGGCCGGTAAAAGCCATATTGGTAGCACCAACGGTCAATAATCCTCAGGGCTTTGTTATGCCCGATGATAAGAAAAAAGCACTTTACGATATGGCAAGAGAATACGATGTCGCCATTATTGAAGATGATATTTACGGAGACATCGCGTATTCCTACCCGCGCCCCAAAACGGTTAAATCGTTTGATGAGGATGGTCGGGTTTTATTGTGTTCGTCATTTTCCAAAACCTTAGCACCAGGGTTTAGGGTGGGGTGGATAGCGCCTGGAAGTTTCAGGAACAAAGTACTTCATGCGAAGTATGTTAGCAGCTCCATGTGCCCCACATTGCCTCAGCTCGCCATAGCAAGTTATATCGAACAAGGCGGTTACGATAAGCACATACGGGCAATGCGCCATTATTATTTGAGTGCACGAGACGCACTTCGCGCTGATATTAAACGCTATTTTCCACAAGATACGTGCGTAAGTTATCCGCAAGGCGGATACGTACTGTGGGTTGAATTAAATGCGAAATACGACGCGGTTAAACTGGCTGATAAAGCCAAAGAGCATGGTATTTATGTTGCCCCTGGGCAAATGTTTTCAGCGACTGGAAAATATCGAAATTGTTTGCGGTTCAATTTTATTGATGGCTCGCAGGAAGTTCGTACACAAAGTATAAAGTTGCTTGGCGAATTGATTGAGTCATTAGCTGAATAAGGGGAAAAGCATTGTGCGTTTGGTAAAAAAGTGTAGCAAACACACAATGCTGGGGGCGGTAAGTTAGTCTTTACTATCACACTCGCTTACGTCACCACCCATTTTTTCCTTCATCGCGATACATGCTTCACGCACTTTTTCAGCACCAGCATCCATCATGTCAGCACTTTTTTCTTTACCATCTTCGTACGCGTCAGAGGCCATATCTTTGCCGTCTTCATATGCATCGGAAGCCATGTCTTTACCATCTTCATAGGTACTTGATGCAGAGTCTTTAGTTTCATCCCAAGCATCAGCTGCTTTTTCTTTTCCTTCTTCGTAGCCGTCAGCTGCCTCGTCGCCAGCCTTCTCCATTTCCATCATGGCTTCTTTTTTGGCTTCTTCCGTTGCCTCTTTATTAGACTCAGAACAACCTACTACAGACAGTAATAATGCTAACGCAATTGCTTTGTTTTTCATGGTAAAACTCCTTTTGCCGAATTTAGTGCAAATGTTAAGGTTAGTGAAAATGTTACATTCATCTATTAGCGCTAAACTAGATTATGCTGCTAGCCTATTTATAACTAATATTTGATGGTTCCAGTCTAGCCTAAATATTCGTCAAAGTGTAAAGAGTATTTATGACCCCACTTACTTTTGAACTCACTGATTCATTAAGAGGGTTGAATTTCAATTTGTGGGTCGCAGTTAATTTTATCTACAGTAAATTCCTTGGTTAATTGCGAGCGGTAGGTGTGGTGTACCCAAACATCTAGCGCCAACTCACAGGTGTTTACGTTTACCCAGCCCTTAGTCGTTTTGTATTGCATTTTACCGGTTAACAGAAATGAAACTTTGTCATTTTGCCAGCTTTCCATTTCGAATCTCTGCCCCCGTCCTACATATTCTTCTTTATCACCCGCTCGGCGTGCATGGATCCAGGCAAATTTATAGCCCGCCGGTCCGTGCTTGTGAGCTGATGCAGTTTGATTCAGTAAGATAGTGATCCTCACGTCCCCATCGGCAAAATAACTTTGGGGTATTGATAATATTCCGTTTGAAAAGCCTTTCCCCTCATACTTAAAAAAGTAGGTTTCGCCTTCTGCAGTACCTTCGCCTTCTTTCAGCGTTTGCTCCAATAAATTGTCAGTAAATACTGATAAATTTAAGGTGTAGCTATAAGCTATTTTACGACATTGATCATCATGTTCCATCTGAAGCTCCTTTCAGGGTTTAAGTGTCGTCTTTAGCGCGATTAATTGCGTCTGTTAATTGGGGATGTAAGTACCCTTGCTTTTCCAGACTCAATAGCACATCTCTAGCCGCACTTCGCTTAGATGACACAAGTAAAAAATAGAATTCAGTTAGTGAAGCATTCATATCGTTCGACGGTTTCTCGGTGTTCGCTAACGTAAAATGCGTGAGGGCTAAGCTTTTACGTTCACCTTTCCCAACCTCTTTTCGTATATCCTCACCAATGGTGCAGGGGTGGTTGCGGCATTTTAAATGTAACTCCCACAGTAGACGCGGGGTGGATTCACTATTGAACTCAAGGGATGGTTGGGCAATATCTGTCATCACCTCTGAATTTTCGCGGTTTTCGAAACCCAATTTCACACTGTAAATTTTCTGTTTTATAGGCAGGTTTTTGGTTTTGTTAAAAGCAGCGCGAGTAAGGTTAAGTAGTGCTGGATTAGGGGGGCTGTCTTTTGTGTCGAAGAGCAAATAATAATCCCAATAGAAGAACATTAATGTCGCAACTTTGGTCATCCAGGCTTCATTTTCGGGTTCTTGTTTAGCCAGTTTCTGCGCCAGCATGACACCGTCGGTTATTGTTTTATCAGCACCTGATTTGTTGCCAACGGACATTTGCGCTTGTATTAGCAAATTAGCGGATGACAAAGTTTGATAGACAATGTTGTAGTCGTCAGGATTTTCGAGCAGTAATTTAACCGCAAGGGTATAGGCTTCTTCTGCCAATTTTTCTGCTTCATTGAATTCAAAAGTTTGAAAGGCCACTGCTACTAGTCCTAACAAAGAACCCCGCAGCGAGGCTTGTACTTCACTATGGTTAGGTTGCGAGATTAACATTTTGCGTTTTAAAGCGATGGAGTCACGAAAATTTTGGCTGGCGCTTTCGTACTGGGAAATACGAAGCGCTAAACTACCAATATTGTGTTGAGCCGAACTTACTTCCAACATCCATTTGGGGTTTAGCTCATCAAGCACTAACAGTTGTTGTGAATAGTTAAGGTACTTTGTCCATTCTTCGATGGTAGTGGTATAGTCTTGTTTGAAGTAGGCGATGACGCCAATCCAATAGTGAATGTTCCCTTTTAAGAACAACACTTGCTCGCTAGTTTGCGTTGTACTTTGTGAATACGCGTTTGCTGATGCAATGCCATTCGGTGCTGTTTCTTGTATTTTTAGCTGCTCTGCGTCCTGTTTATTTAAAATATTTAACGCTTGAGATAACTGTTCACCGGCATGTTCAAACTCTCCTCGGTTAATGTTTATCTCGGCTAAAAGCTTCAACGAGTTTGCTTGCCTTAGCCCATCACCGGTTTCAATACCTGCATAATAATCTAATGTTTTCTGCCCAACACCTTCGAGCACGTCCAGTTTCCCTATGGGCTCTAGCTGGCTGCGTAAGTCGCCCAACATGTAATCTACTAAGCTTTCAGCTTTGTTTCGAAGTACCTGTGCTTGGTGGGTTTGTTCAACAGCGAGTTGAGTTTGATTATTGCTATAAATGGCCAACCCCGTTGTGGACACAGCCAATATCGCCAGGGCGGCAATGGCCGACGTTTTATAGCGCTGCGTTTTTTTATGCTGGCCTTCAGAAAGGTGAATGAATAATGTTTCCTGCGGTGTTAAGTGCAAGTGGGGTTGCTTTGCCATCCAGCGAGCGTCGTCTAACTTTCTACCAGAGGGCAGTAACATGTCTTGAGGTTTACCCGCATTTAACCAGCGGCTGCAATCGGTATTGAGCTCCGTTCTTTTTAGTAAAGCCGCACGATTTTTTTGTGCCCAGTCGGTAATGCGATCCCAGTGTTTTAATAAGGCTTCATGGGCAACGCAAACACGCTTATTCCTCTTCGCATCAGGGGCTGATGTATTATAAGTAAGTTCATTTGCACCAAGGTCTGATTCGGTAACGAATAATCGTGCATCAACAAACTGCTGAATAAAGGCTAAATCGTTCTCGTCACTAAACTGCTCAATGGGTACTTTTCTAGCAATTAAGCCGGTTTGATTCACATCGTTAATGGTCACCAATTCGTGCATCACGCTTTTCCAACTTGCTTTAGCCGTTTCGCTCATACCTTGATAAGTGGTTTCGGCCTGTTGTGCTATTGCACCTTCTAAACCGCCAATGTTGGCAAAGGCAGAAAACAGCAACGTGTTCTCTTTGTCGCGGCGCTGGTAGAGCAAGTCTAGAGTGAACTCCATTAAGGGCAGCGCATCGGGGTGACCAATCGCTGCTTCTAGCAAAACCTCATCGAGTTTTTCTCCAGTTTGTACGTTTTCTTCGAAGCTTAGGCCTGCAGAAAGCGCTGGCAGGCGTATCATACGGGCTATATCGGTGGCGTTAGGAGGTTGAAGGTCGTATTGCTGGCCTTCGTCTTTGAGCCGTGCGAATCCTTCTAATTCCATACTGTTGGCATAAAAGTCGTTTCGTAACGACACAATTAGAATAAGGCGTTGAGTTTTTACAAGCACGGTTAAAAAGCTCATTAAGCTAGCCGCGTCTTCTTTCGACAAGCTTGAGTCTTGCAACACTTGCTCAAACTGATCGATAACAATGAGGTTGTGGGGGCGCGCTACTGAGTGAGTTGAGGTCGCGCCATCATTCAATTCAGTTATGCTCTCACTTTCTTTAAGCAGGGCTTTTAGATGGGAAGGGTGCTGGCTTAGGTCACAGGCATGCGCGTCTAAATTCCAAGTATCAACCAGCATGCTCATATCATTAAGGGCACCTAATAGCTGCCTGAATATACTGCTAGCTTTGCCGCGGGTGGGGGTGATAACTGTGTAGTGCTGCACTTTTATACCCGCTAAACCTTCACTTCGGGTAATAAACGGAATAACCCCCGCACGTAACAGTGATGATTTTCCGCTGCCACTTTTTCCCATTAATAGTAAAAAGCTGAAGTTATCATCCATTGCCTGATTAAGATGGTGAACCACTTCTGCGATTGCTTTATTGCGTCCAAAGAATATCGCCGCGTGTTCGGGCTGAAAGGTTTGTAGCCCCCGATAGGGTGAGCCTTGGGTCCATTGGCTGAGTTTTTGAAGATTGCCCCACCGCTGACGCTCGTCTAATAGCACCACATTCGCAATAATGCGATAACCTCGGCGCTGAACGGTTTCTATGTATGAAGGTTGCCTTGAATTATCGCCAAGCTTCTTGCGCAACATGGCGATACATTTCTGGACTGGGGCATCGCCATAAAAAGTGCCCTGCCAAAATTCGATAAGCAATTGTTCGGTACTAATCACCTCGCCTGCATGGGCTGACAGATAGGCAAGCACGTCCATCATCTTAGGTTCAAGGTGAACAGATGTGTTATCACGAGACAGGGAATTTAACGAAGTATTGACTTCCCAGTCACCAAGTTGAAAGGTTTCGCTCATGTCTACAGATATCCCATATCCAAGACAGACTGAACTCCAACCCCTTGATGTTTCATTTTTTCGGGTCTTCAATTTGCCATGTATAAGTCTAAACCGAGCGGGTGAGTTTGCAAGACTATTCATCGATTCTAAGGTTTTAAGTAGGTGGAGCCCTGCCGCAACAGCATTGCGGCAGGGGATAAGACGCCACAGTTAATCTAATTGGGCTACTTCGATACCGCTATTTGTGGGAACGTCTAGGTGATTCAGAATAACGAAGTTGTAGGCGGTGTAACCGCGTTTAATAGACGTATTACATCGAGCAAGCGTTAAGGTGCATCTGCCTTGAGGCGAAGTAAGGCATTTTCCGCTACGTTGATTTTTAATCTTGCCTGAGCTTGTTATTGTCCAGGTATCGTAACCATCTACACGGCAGGTTTCATAATTTAATACATTAGTACTCTTACGGTTATGGCCGTATGTCGACAAGCACTTAGTTTGGTCGCTGTTATAAATGACCATCTGGCGGGGCGTATCTAGGTTGTTATTCACAACACCTACTTTGTTCAATTCGTTAAAATTTGCCGCTTGCACAGTAGCGAATAAGAGCACTGCAGGTACTAGGCTAAAGGCAGCTTTTCTAATGACGTTTTTCATTATCGTTTCCTTTTCTATCAATTTTTCGATATTAGATTTAGGGCCTAGGTTAATTTTTTAAGGCCATTAAACTGCGAGCATCAGTGGCGGTCAGGGTGATGCCAAATAACTTAAAAGAGGCAAGGCGTTCACGCTTCCCAACGAAATCCAATAAGGTTATTTCGTTACTGTGATTGGCCCACGCAATATGACTGAAATCATCGGCTGACATGGGCAAGGCATAGCTGTGCTTACGTAATGGGGAGTAAACGCGAGGGCGAGCTTCCGTTTGGTTGTGCGAAATAAATAGCAACCAATTTCCTGCGTTTGACCATTGGGGTGAGTATTTGCTTTCAGGTGCTGTGCTTGGCATCGACTCAATAAGCCGAAGCGTGGCAAGGTGTAAATCATATAGCCACAGGTGCTGCTTATGGGTAGTAAAGGTTAGGTAGCGATTGTCATTCGACCAACTAAACTCAGCGGCTTGATGAACTCGGGGCAGGTGAACTTCACGTTTCAAAGTGCTGTTTCCCTGCTCGATAACCAGGGTTTCTGGTTCACTCATGTAGGCAATATAGCCATTGCTTTTATTGGCAGCATAGTGATTGTCTGTTTGTGTAACTGCGCTTACCCAAGCAGGAAACACCAAGATCATTGCACAACAACCTAGCATTAACTGTTTCATGTTCATTCCTTAAAGTAGGGGGGAAATTACCAATCCATCGTGAAGCGACAGCAATCTGCATCTATAGAGCGATTGGTGTTGGAGTGAGTATTGCCGGATCCTACGAAAAAGAACTTACGGAAACTTAACGGTTTAAAAATACGTCATGAAGTGAGACTTACGGGATGGGTAAGTGTATTTAATTCAGTTGGTTAGGTTGTTTCGGTGAGTTTGTAAGATATTGGGTTTAGCTATTGTTTGCGCAACTAAAAGGCGTGTTAAAACTATTCTATAGTGAACTTTTTGCTTTAAGTTTTTTGTTGATTAGCTCTGCTTTCTTGGTATTTATCTAGGTTTTCGTTTAAGTTTAGCGTCTGCGAACGTTAGCCCCTAAGATGGACCCTATCGATGAAAAAACTTTCTAAAGTGCAAATTAAACAACAAGCACTTGTCCTTGATGTCGCGAACATGCTTGAAGAGCAAGGGCGCGCTGAAATTCCTGGCATGGTGCAGTGCTGGTTTGATATGAAATACGAGATGTTCCCAAGTTCTTTATTACTGCGCTTTCAGTTTGAAGATGAACAATCCTTAGCCGCCGCGGAACCGGAATTATTAAAATGGCGAAAGCGATTAAGCGCCGCCATGGTGAAAAAAGGGGTTATTCTAAAAGATATGCGAAG
>TARA_R110002012_G_scaffold55981_5_pt1 | contig 11647 bp, 10 predicted proteins | sample TARA_R110002012 | Tara Oceans TARA_R110002012 (sample SAMEA4396515) | marine metagenome | biome: Westerlies Biome; feature: [DCM] deep chlorophyll maximum layer (ENVO:01000326); material: water (ENVO:00002006), including particulate matter (ENVO:01000060) such as... | depth 40 m
ATTATCATTCATCATTGGATTCTGATTCATTACATATTTAGGTGCTAAACTATCAAAACTTAATTTCCAACTTCTTCTTCCTGACCTTCTTTGAAAATTATCACCTCTTTCATCACCTAATCCAAATGGTTCAGTTATCCAGTTATTTGGTTTAGTCCAATTAGCTGTTGAAATAGTTTTACCTGCTATTGTTTGTTTTTGTTTTACACCATAATCATATGTAGTAGTAGTATTAAGACTGCAATTTTGAGGAAAGTCAAAATATTTACCAAATAATACTGATCCACACAATAAAGGTAATTCATTAAATGATTCACCTTCAGATTGTATATCAAACTTAAATACATAATCATCAGAAGCAGCAGCACCATCTAATCCCATAATAGTAAAACCATCATAATCAGGAACACTATTAGGTGTATGATTAATAATATTAGTTGTATTAATATCAGTATCTACAAAGTTATCATTTCTTACTTTAATACGAGGTATTGCACCTGCTGAATTAAAATTATGTCCTAATATCATTGCAAAATTAAAATTCCATAAATTGCTTTTTAATAAATCTGTAAAATTATCACTTTCAGGTACAATTCTATATGCTAAAGAAGTAACATTTTCTTCTACATTAAATGCAGAACCATTTGATGGGTCAAGTTGTATCATTCTAAACAAATCTTCTTCTGTATTATCTGATTGATAAGTTCCAACAGAATCTAATGCACCATTAGCATATTGCCATAATGGATAAGATATATATAATCTAGGTGTTGAGGTTATTTGATATTGTGAATTTGCCATAATTATTTCTTCCTAATTTCTTTTTTTGTAGTAAATGTTTTTGCTTCATTATCGTATGTAGTTTTTTTGTGTATATATGATTTTTTATCATTATTACCATCAAAACTTATATCTTCCCAATTTCTTGTATATGTTTCCCATACACCATCTAATCTCATATATTTTTCTAAATTAGATTTATTAACATTTAAATTGTGTGATGTTAAAGTATCTGTTACTAACATACATTTAGTTATCATTGCTAAACCATTGTAACTAAACAAATCTTTTAATATATCGTTGCTTTGGTTTAGTTTAAGTATTATGATCTTATTATTTCCAGAACTTACAATATAATTATCAGGCAATAGTGATGTTATATTAATACTACCAACATAATCAATTTGTATTCCTTGATAATTTACATCAGAATCTAATGAAACAATTTTTTTACCAACATTTAAATTACCATCATATTTTTTTTTAATATACATAATATTAATTTACAAAGGCCATATTAACTAAATTAACTAAATCAATAATATTTATTGTATTTTTATTATAATTATTTTGCAAAGAACCATCATAATTATATTTTAATCTTTGTTTTTGTGAATTTGTTAATTGATCTCCACCTATTATATGATTGATAACCATTATAATATCTAATATATCTATTTCTCCATCACCATTTAAATCAAAATATGGAATTTCAAAATCATTGTGAATATTTGCATTTGGATTATAATTCCAGTTAAGAACATTTTCTTCATTAGAAAAACTCCAATTACTAAACTCATTTATATTTCCAAAAACTTGATATTCTTGGTTTGGTAGTTCAAAACCGTGATTTCCATCTGTTCCTAAATAATGTAATTGATATGCTTTTATATTAATACTATCTGTTGCAATGTTTGTTTCCATTATAATCCATAAAGGATATATAGGCTGACCATTAACAAAATCTACTTTACTATAATCTACATTAAATATCTTTTCATTATTTATTAATGGTATGTGAATTTTATCACCAACTGATAAATCCATATAGTTTAATGGTAACTTCATAGACACCATATTGTGTGGATTGCAGTTGTTCATTAATGTATAATTAGCAAAATCTTCTACTGTTGGTGTGTCTGTGTGATATTTTAATTCTATATCTTTATGACCATCTACTGGTACTATATTATAATTATCATATCCAGTTGTAGTCCAATCAGGAAAAATATCATCAATAGATTTTTTTAAATCAAATGTAAATTCATCTTGACCATAATCAAACCTATAAAACATTTTAACAGAAGTAATTATATCTTCTCTTTTTGTTTGTTCAAACTTATATGAAAGAACATCATCAAGTTTTATAATTGTATTAATATCACTATATTCATAAGATTCTTTAATAGTTAGTAATCCAAACTTACCATCTGATGAAAATCTTGGAAAAGATTTAGTTTCTTTTAATATATCTTCTATTAATGTTTTTCCTTCTCTTTTTTTAGATACTGAAAAACCCATTTTCCAATTATGAGCTTCTCTTGATTCAATTATTGAATCTATATCAAATTTATTATAATTAGGAGCAATAGCATCATTGTTTTCAACTAATTGATTTTCAATTCTTCTACCATAACCCATTTCAAAAGTTAATATGTTCATTATAATATCAGATGGTTTTTCAATTATTCCTTCAGTATTTGCACTTTGACCTACTGTATTAAGCAAGTATGTTGCATACACTAATTCTTCTTGCAACCGATAAATTGAATATGATAAATTTTCATCATTAGTAAATGTATATCTAAAAGATTCTAAATTTCCTCCACCGTGTGAAGTATAACCAGTTGCAAAATATTGAATGTTTGTTCCTGAACCAAGCGACCACCAAAAAGGTTTAAATAAATGTGGAATTAGCATATTATATGTTGCTATATTAATTGCTTCAACTGTATCATCTAAATAAACACCTATTTCATTAATAAAATCATTTTTATTATTTATAACAAATGAATCTATATTATATTCAAACTCTACATCTAAAGATGTTGAATCAAAAGTTATTTCTGATGAATAGAAGTATGGAACATATTGAATCCAATTAGGAGGATCAGTTGATGTCCAATTAGGATTAATGTGTGTAATGCTCCAATTATAATCATAATTAATTTCAGTTTGATATAAATATTCATATACTCTTTTGCATATAGATTTTATATATGATTCACTTTTTAAACTTTGCAAAGAAACATCATAAAACCCTTCTTCTCTTACAATTTCTGTGATACCATTTAAAGTATGCAAATAGTTCCACATTTCAACATTCTTTCTATAAACAGCAAATACTGTATATTTAAATAAATAAAAATGTGAGTACATTGCAGAATCATCTATTACATTGTTTATGTTGTTATTAAATATTTCTTCTAAACTTGAAACATCAAATTGAAAACCAAAATTATATGATTCTGTATCTAAAAATTCATTTAAAGGTGTTTCTAATATTAATTGATATATATTATTAGTTAAAATATCAAAATCAGGCATTGTTGAATTTGGCCCTAAAATAATTTCATTTAACGAATAATCAATCTGTTCTATTGCTTGTGGTTCTGCTTCTATTTGTTCTGTGTAATAATTATTTTTTCTTCCTATTATAGAAGCATATATTTCTTCTTCTATAACATTAGGTATATCAACAGTTTGTAAAAATCCTATATTATCTGCTCTTAATCCTTGTGTTAAATTGTTATTTAAATTATAATGTTCATTTGAATAAAATTCATATATTGCAATATAAGAATGTTCATTTGATGATTCAGGAATAAGCAATCTGTTATCATTTCCACGGTCGCCATAAAATAAACCATTAATTTTTTTTAAATCTAATATTGTATTTGATCCAAAATATTGAAATTTAGTATCAGTTGCTAATGTACTATCTAAATGAATTGCACAATTTTCAAATGGATTTGCAGTTGTTGAATGCAAATTCAATAAATTATTGTGATGAGCAAAAGCATTTTCTAAATCTTCTTGTGTAGTTAAAATTAAAGCATTAATTATTTTTCTCCATTTGTTTTCACTTTCATTTGTATTTATTAAATCTTTTAATAATACTTTCCAAATTTCAGTAGAAATTGGTGAAACAAAAAATCCTAATGAATCAAAAACAGTATTAGGTGTTGAATTATCATTTGATTGATATACTTGATAATCTGCTGCTAAAAATGTATTACCTGCATATTGACCATCTAGTTGTATGTTTCTTAATTCATTATCAAACCCTTTATCTAGTTTTAATAATATCCATCTTCCAGCACCTCTATTATAATCTGTATTATTGTAACTTCTTATACCAGTATCAAAAGCATTCTGCCAATTTAATTGATAAGATGATATATCATCGCTATCTCTATACCATTTTTTAATAAATTGAGCATTATCATTTATTTTATCTATATTTTGAAAAATGTTTTCACTATAATCATCTATTGTTAAATTATTTATATCTAAAACAGAACCATCACCTGCATAAACATCTAATACTTGCCTTTGCACAAGTCCATTTACATTCCAAAGATTAAAACCTTCTTTTAAATCTTGTAATTCAGGAACAATAAAATCTTCTGATGATTCTAAATCACTTACAATTTTTACTTTAGAATAAAAACTAGGCTGATAATTGTATGAAGAACTACCGTGATTCCAAATAATGTAATCTTTTTTAGATTTTATATATAAATAAAAATCATTATCAATAGGTAAATTTAATTTAGATACTGAAGGAATTTTAAATGTTTTAAAATGACTTGCTGTTGGGTGTATGTCAAACAATACATCTAATGTTCTGTTACTATATTCTGTTTCATATGGATAAACTGGTGCTTTATCTACTTTACCAAATGTCATTGGAATTGTAATATCATCATCTACATATTCATCTAGAACTCTTTCTTTAATAGATTGAGGAATTTTATCAACACTCATATATGGAACAGATTTATCTACTATTTTAATTTGTGTTTTATCTTCAATACTTAATTCAATAGTAGAATCATTAAATGTTATTCTGCTAATTTCACCATTATATATTAATGCACAATCTGATTTGTTAAGTTGGTTTGTTATATCTATAACATTAGTTGAGGGTGATTTGTAAAACAAATATAAATTTTTGCTAATTACATTTGTATTTATATATTCAGATAATTTAGTATTAACATCATAATAGTTATATAATGTACACCTTAATCTGTTTATTTTAAGTTTTTTGCTATCATAATCAGTAGATATTTTAACATTTGATACTCTGCTTATCCCATTGATAGTTCTAACCATATTACCATCAATATCAAACAATTCATCTTTATCTTGTGTTAATGTAAATAATACATTATTATCTGAATCTGTTATTACTAATACTGGTTTTAAAGTTTGATTAGTGGATATAATATCATTTTTAAAATTTTGGGATACATTCAGCATTTATATTCCCATATTTTCACCAAGTCGTAAACCTTCTCTGATTTGTGGTATAATATTATCTTCTACAAATGATTCGTGCAATACATTTCCTGATATATTTAATGTAATACCTTGACCTTGTGGCCCATCAATATTAGGATCATCAAGTGGAGTAACTTGAACTTTTTCAGGCCCACTACCTTCTCCAACCATCATCATTTGTGGCCCATCAGTAACAAAGTTTGCACCATATTGTGCTTTTTTAATACTTTGTACTCTTGCTAGACCTGCAATAGTTGCAGTTGTTGCAGCTGCAACACCTAAACCAAAATATAATGAAGGTGCTACTTTTGCTTGTGGTGCTTCTTGAAAATTTGTAAATGCTTGTTGTGCTGATTCATATGTATCAAATATTGTCTGTGCTATTGCAGTTGCTTTTGCTATCTTTTCAAATGATTTAAATTCTGATGCAACTACTTGTAAATCAGAAACCATTCCTTTCATACCACTTCTCATTGTTTGTTGACTACTTGATATTAAACCTAAACTTTTTGCAAGTTTTGGATTTTGTTGAATAAAAGTATCATTAAGCATTACTTGGTGTTCTTGTAGTTCATTTGCTTTTTGTTGTTGTTCTAAAAATTCTTCTTGTGTTGTATTTGCTTCTAACTGCTGACTTGTTTTTACATCTAACATTAAACCTAATTCGTGTTGAGATTTAATAAACCTATCCATAAATTCTTGTTCTTGTTTTTGTAAAGCTAATTTTGTACTGATAGTTGCTGCAAATGTTGAATAATTCATTTCTAAATCAGTCATACCATTTAATGCACCACCATATGCTTTAATTAATGCAGCAATATATTTTTGATTAAATAAACTTTGTTCATTTTCATCAATAGAACTATTAGTTACTATTTGCATTGAAGTATCTAATGTTTTTCTTAAAGTAACAAATAATTCACCTGATGCAATTTTTGCTTCAACTTGCTGATGTGATAACTCTTTAAAAGCTGGAGTTAAATTATTTATTTTTTTTACTATTTCTGCTTTTGTCAAACCTTGAACAGCTTCCATTAATTTTCTATTTGCTTGTTCTGCTTTAGAAACAACACCAACAAATTCAGTACCATATGCTTCTTTTAAATCATCTAAATGAGTTATTGAATCTGCTATTCCTTGTGCAAAAAAACTTATAGCTTTTGCACCTAATGTAACTATTGGTGTAAATAAATCACCTATTGCTATTGAAGCATTATTAATAGCTGTGTCCATTTGTGAAAATGCCATTGCACTATCTACAACTTCTTCACCAAGTTTATCAACTAATCGTGAAGATTCTTCTAATACAGCATTATTAAATGCAGTTTTTCTTTCACTTTCAGTTAGTTGATCTGTTGACTTTTTAAGTACTGCTGCATAATCTTCATATGCTTTTTGAGTATCAATCATAATACCAAGATTATCTAACATAAGTTTAGATTGCCTACCCATACCAGTAACAATAGAATCAATAGATTGTACTGTATCTACTCCTAGTGCTTGTCCTAATCTTTGTGCAGTATCAAATAATTGTGCCATTTCTTCATCTGACTTAACAACTCCAAGCATCATTGCATTGTTTGCTTTAGTCATTAAATCAACTTGATTCATTGTACCATTTACTGCTTTATCTAACTTATCAAATGAAGAAGAATTAAACCCAATTTTTTTACCTAAATTATCAAATCCTCTTTCAAGTTGTTTTACTTTTGATGCTTGTTTTGCTAAATCAGATACAGCATTAATTACACCTTTAACAGCATAAAATGCTGCTCCTGCTGCTGCAACTTTTGCACCCATAGATACCAAAGAACTATTAATACCTTTTAAATCTCTTTTAGATTTTTCAGCACCTTTAGTTTGTATTTGTATAATATGTTTATTAGTTGCCATTTCTATCTTGTTTAATTGTTTTCATTATATATTCAATTTCTAAAAAATCATCTACTACTGATGCTGGAGTTTCATTTAATGAATTGAATGGAGCAGTATTAAATGCTTTGCAAAAATTGTATTCTTTTATTCTTTGTTGAGTTTTTGAATTTAATAATTCTGATGTGTTACAAAAAAAGAAATGTTCAGAATATATTGCTTCTGCTTTATTTTGCACATTTTTGTTTTCTAATTCTTGATAACAGTTCATTAATTCCTCATATACATCTTCTATTGATTCAAAAGTTTGTTGTTTTCCACTTGCTGGTGATAATGCTTTATATGGATATTCAAACCCATTATCTCCAAAACCTTTTAAACCTTTAATAGAAACATAAACATTAATAAAAAAAATTACTTTTTCTATTTTTTTTTTGACATAACATCAATTATTTTATTAACAATAGCATAAATTTGAGGATCAGAAAACTTGTTTATTTCTTCATCAGTATATTCAGTTCCTTTTTTTAATACAAACAAATGAAAGCTAAAATCTTTTTTTATTTCAGGATCATAAATTTTGTTCATAATTTCTTCTCTATCTGCTAATAAAACTTCTATTAATTCTACTTCAAAGGTTTTTATGCCTTTGCCCTCTACCTTTACCTTACTCATTTTTTACCCTTCCAGCTTACCAAGCTGATTGTGATTCACCATTAAATAACTCTATTTCTAATGCTTCATTATTATCTCCAGTTCCAATATCAACACATTCAAAAGCTAATGTATGGAATATACCATTTTCACTTAAATCTTGTGCTGGGTCACCAGTATATTGAATATTCATTTGCATATGTAATTCACCTACTGATGTTAATGTTCCATCACCTATATTAATAGCAACTGCTAATGTATCTCCATCAAGAAAATCTTGAATTACATTTGCACCTGATGTATAATCAAAGTTATCGTCCATTTTAATTGTCATATCACCAGTAATAACATATTCAGGGATTGAATACATTTCAGCATCACCATTAGTATTAAATCCAACTCTATTAACACCATTTGAAATATTTAGATTCATAGATTTAAATATTAAATCTTTTACACTTCCATCTCCAGTTAATGTTTTAGTTGACATATCACCAATGTTATAATAACCAGTTGCTTCAGGTGCTGTCCAATTTGCTAGAGTAAAATCAGTTTCTAATGAAGTTGCAGCTGCTAATGGATTAGAAAAACCACTAAAATAATTTCCACTCATTGACATATAACCACCATTAGTACCATAATCAAGTGATAATGCAAGATCAGAAACAACTGCACCTGCAATCCTTGTTCCACCACTAGCTTGTGGATAATATGCTAAATTAACTGTATGTGGTATATTACCTGAAGTTGCACCACCTATTTGTGCTGTTTCTGCACCTTGTCCACCTACTTCAAATAAATGCTTGTATGAACCTGATTCTGAATGTTCTTGTAACACTAAAGCTAAATGCTGTGCTAATAGTTTTGGTGTAGCTATACATTCAAATGGCATTACAACAGTACCACCTCTTGTATTTATAATTGTATCATCTTTATGTTTTACTAAACCTCGCCCACTTAATAATCTTGATTCCCTTGTGACATTAAAAGTTGGTTTAGTAACTTGCATTACTGGTAATTGTCTATAAGCTGTTCCATCTGTACCATCATTATCTAATCCAGCACCAAAATTACCATCTGTTTCAGCTTTTATGCCAACTCTAACATCACTAACAGGTCTTATAACTTTTGATATTGCCATCTACTTCTCCTTGTTAGTATTTTTTTTATTTTCTTTTATTTCAACCAATCCCATTGATTGCATTAGTTCTGCATTCTTTCTAGGTAATGCTATTTCTTTACCATCTTTTAAATCATCAAATTCTTTAGATGTGCAAGGCATTCCAACAGCACTAAATTTTTTAATCTTTTCACTTAATCCTTTAACTTTCATAATTCTCCTATGATTGATTTCCATAATGTGTGCAAGTTAAATTCCATTGTGCAACCATATAATCTTCATAACCATCTATATCTACATTAAAATCTAATTCACCTAATGTTACATCAACTGCTTGTGTGTTATCTGCTAATGTTAATGTAATGTTATCGTGAACTAATGCTTCTAATATACTAACTTGATTCAACACATAATCTTGAAATTTACTATCACTTCTTTTTAAGAAATAATATTGACAATCCATATTAAATTCTCTGACTTCCATAAAAGTTGCTTTTTCTAATTGACTTGATCCAGTTGGTATAATTCTAATAAATTGATTGTTCTTAACTTCTTGTTCCCAATCACTAAATACTGGACATTTCATCTCTGCTCTAATTTTGCTTTTAAATGCTGTCAAAATATTTTTCCAGTTGTTTGTATAGGTAACTGCCATTATCTAACCATTTCAATAGTAAAATTGCTTTTATTAGTTACTTTCCTATGATTACCATAGACTTCTACATACCAATAATTTGCAGAACCTGCTGAAAGGCCTTGAAACCTTCCATATATTCCTGAATGAATATGTTGTAAACCACCAGTAATAACTTCAGGTGATGATGTTTTTCCTTCTAGTTGGTCGTTAGATAAATAACTAACTGTGAATGTTGCAGTTCCATATGCACCACCAGTTCCAATATCTATTCTCAATAAATCATAACCTTCACCTGAATACTCACCACTTAATTCAACTAAATCTAAACCTGCATCATCAACACTTCTATATAAGATTTTACCACATTTATCTTTGCTATCAACTTCAAATGATAGTTTAAATTTGCCATCATTTAATTTATCTATTAAACCAGTTCTTTCTTCATTAGTAACTAAACTATGGAAATAATCAGCTTCTTCACTCATTCCTTCTTTTGCTCTAATCATATTTGCAGCAGCAATATAACAAGTTGATTTAATTATAATTGGATCATATTCTTCAACTCTGTTTAGTGGTAATGGTGAATCTATATCTATTTGTTTTTGTTTTTCAAATGGTGTAGCATATCTTGCATCTACATAATTATGCAATTCTAAACTTGCATCTGTTAATGCTTGTTCTAAAAATGCAGTAAAATCTACACCTGCTTCAAATACTTGTTCATTAATTGTAGTTGATGAATAATTACTATTATAATATTCCACTTGATTTGTATCACTATTATAAAACCATTCACCATTTGAATCAACTGCACCTGATGTTGATTGTGCTGCTGCTAATTCTTCACTATTAACAAATAACTGTGATACATAGCCACTATCCCTAAATAAATGAAGATTGCCTGATGTTAAACTTGGAAATATTTGTACTTTAGAATCAAAATCAGATACTCTATTAAAATATTTAGTTAAATCTGATATAGAAGCATATCTAAAATCAGTAGCCATCTATCTTTTACTCCTTACTCTTTTTCTTTTTAACTTTAATTTTTTACTAGGCCTTCCTCTTTTTTTACCATATGTACCTTTACCTTTTGGCATAATATTCTCCTTTTATCCTAATAATAATAATTCAACTTTTCCATTTACCTTTGCATTAACACTTCTTGCTTTGATTTCTTGCAATGTGTTTTGTGCATTTGCTAAATAATTAACACCACCTGATTGAGCAGATAATGTTGAAGCATATATTTTAAATTCAGCATTAGGCAAATCACCAGCAACAAATTCACAATGTCCTTTAGCATAATTAATTGTACCTACTACAAAGCCATTATGTGTTAAATTTCCATTTCCATCATCTATTATAAAAGCACTTTCATTTTTAATTATTTTACCTGATATAGAATCTTCTATTGTTTCTTGTGCTAAAGATGATGCTGGGCCAAATACAATATCATCAGTTGTTCCACCACCGTGTTCACTACCTAATAAAACTGGTACACTTGAACTTAATGCAGGGAATCTACCAACACCAAATGGTGTAGTTCCTGATACATTTGCAATTCCAACCCTTGTATCACTATGATTTGAAAGTGATTGTACTCTTATATCTCCACCTTTTAATCCTATTGTTACTTTTTTATTAAATAAACCTGATGAAGAATCATAAAATAAAGCATCAAACCTTGCTTGTATTTTAGGTAATACTGCATTACCTGAACCACTAAATGTTGTATCACTTGAATCTGTTGTAAATGCTATTGCTGTTTCTGATGATACTGAATCAATACCACCTACATTATATTCATCTACTACTATATGAAAGGTGTATGTAGTTGAAGCAGCTAATCCAGTTTCATCTGATGCTTTAATGTTTTGTAATCCCCAATCTAAATATCCACCTTCAGTATAGAAAGGCCCAATAGCAACTGAACCTCTAGTAACACCTTTAATTTTTTCATCTACTGTTCTACCATATGAAAAGAATCCACCTTTCTGTGAAAAGTTTCCATTTTGATCTGTTTGGCATTTCCCATTATTAAATGCTAAATTTTCATTACCTATAAAAAAGTT
>TARA_R110002012_G_scaffold20251_2_pt1 | contig 11637 bp, 8 predicted proteins | sample TARA_R110002012 | Tara Oceans TARA_R110002012 (sample SAMEA4396515) | marine metagenome | biome: Westerlies Biome; feature: [DCM] deep chlorophyll maximum layer (ENVO:01000326); material: water (ENVO:00002006), including particulate matter (ENVO:01000060) such as... | depth 40 m
GTGCAGGCCGTACAGGCTTTCCGCCGCTTACCCGAAGCCGACACCCTGGCCGCTGCCAACAAGCGCGTATCCAACATTCTATCCAAGGCTGACGGCGAGGTTTCTACCGCCATCGACAGCGCGTTGCTGCAGGAAACGGCGGAGCAAGCGCTGGCCAGCGCCGTAGCGGCTGCTGAACAGCACGTCGCACCGCTGGCAGCTGACCGGCAGTATCAGCAGGCACTCGAGCGCCTGGCAGGGCTGCGCGAGCCTGTGGATGCCTTCTTCGATCAGGTGCTGGTCAACGCCGAAGACCCCGCAGTAAAAGCCAATCGCTACGCGCTGCTGGCACGTTTGCGCGGGTTGTTCCTCGGTGTCGCCGATATATCGCTATTGGGTTGAAGCAGCAACAAGCTACGAGCACTGGGCGGCGATGCGTCCGCTTTGGCTTGTAGCTTGCCGCTAGGAGCTTGCCGCTGTGAAGCTGATCATTCTCGACCGCGACGGTGTCATCAATCAGGATTCCGACGCCTACATCAAGACGCTGGATGAGTGGATTCCCATCCCCGGCTCTATCGCGGCAATGGCGCGCCTTAGCCTGGCTGGCTGGACCGTCGCTGTGGCAACCAATCAGTCGGGAGTAGGCCGCGGCTATTACTCCGAGGCCACCCTGGAAAGCATGCATCAGCGCCTGCGCGAGTTAGTGGCAGAGCAGGGCGGCACGGTAGATCTGATTCGCTATTGCCCGCACACCCCTGAGGCCGGCTGCGACTGCCGCAAACCGGCCCCGGGGTTATTTCGCCAGATTGCCCAATTGCTGCACACTGAACTGACCGGTGTACCGACCGTAGGTGACAGCCTGCGGGATCTCGAAGCGGGCGTTGCCCTTGGCTGCACGCCTTACCTGGTACGTACTGGCAAAGGCGAGAGCACTCAGTACAAAGCGCTGCCCGCAGGCACTCAGGTTTTTGATAACCTGAGCGCCGTTGTCGATCATCTTCTGGAAACCTGAATCATGTCATTGCTGATGCGCCTCCGCGTCACCCTGTTCTATCTATTGTTGGCCTCAAGTGCTGGTCTCTGGTGCGTTCTGGTGGTGTTTGTCGCCCCTTTTCTCAGTACCCGCTGGCGGATCAAGGTAATTATCGAGTGGTGGACCCGCGCAGCGGTCTGGCTGACCAAGACCATCGTAGGGATCAAGCACGAAGTGATCGGGCGAGAGAATATACCCGACCAGCCGGGCGTGATCTTGTCCAACCATCAAAGCACCTGGGAGACCTTCTTTCTTCCCCAACTGTTTCGCCCGCAAACGCAGCTGATCAAGAAGGAGCTACTCTACGTGCCCTTCTTTGGCTGGGCTTTTGCTCTGGCCAAACCCATCGCGATCGACCGCAGCAAGGCCCGCAACTCACTGCAACAACTGACGCGTATCGGCGGTCAGCGCCTCGCCGAGGGTATATGGATTCTGGTCTTCCCCGAAGGCACCCGTAAAGAGCCTGGAGAGCAGGTCAAGTTCTCTCGCGGCGGAGCCGCACTGGCGTGTGCCAACAACGCGCCCATCGTCCCCATCGCGCACAATGCCGGTGAGTACTGGCCCAAGCACGGCTGGAGCAAGAAGCCAGGCACCATCAAGGTCATGATCGGGCCTGCTATCTATCCTGCGGGTAGCGACCCACGCTCTATTGTCGCAGCCAACAAACAGGCCGAAGCCTGGATCAATGGCGCGTTACAAAGCCTGCGCGACGCCTGAACAGGATATGGTCCATAATGGCGAATCAACGGTCGCCACGGCTACCGATGAACACTAATCTGACGGTGTCTTGCTATGGATATTTATCGCTACCTGAAAGCTCTGGTAGAAAAGGAAGGATCTGATCTGTTCTTCAGCGTCGGCGCTCCGGTCACGCTGAAACGTGAAGGTGATTTTTTTGCGTTTGGCAATCAGCCACTAGGCAGCGGCTCAGTCAAGGAGCTGGCCTATCAGGTCATGAGTCAGAAGCAGATTGAAGAGTTTGAAGAAGAGCAGGAAATGAACCTCGCCGTTGGGCTGCCCAACTACGGTCGCTTTCGTATCAACGTCTACTACCAGCGCAGCGAAGTCGGCATGGTGGTTCGCCACATCAGCCACAAGATTCCACCCTTCGCCGAGCTCGGCCTACCCAAGCAGCTGGAAAAGCTCGCCCTGAAAGATCGCGGTCTGGTGCTGGTGGTTGGCGCTACCGGGTCAGGTAAATCGACTACCCTGGCGGCCATGCTGGACTACCGCAACACCCATCGTGCTGGCCACATTGTTTGCATTGAAGATCCGATAGAGTTTCTGCATAAACACAAGAAAGCCATCGTCGATCAGCGCGAAGTCGGCCTGGACACCAAAAGCTTTGGGCACGCCCTGCGTAACGTACTGCGCGAATCACCCGACGTCATCATGATCGGTGAAATTCGTGACAAGGCGACCATGCAGCACGCTCTGCATTACAGCGAAACCGGTCACCTGGTAGTGTCAACACTGCACGCCACTAACAGCGTGCAGGCCGTTGAGCGCATCGTTAACCTATTTCCGGAAGGGGAGCGCAAGCAAACGCTAAGCGATATCTCGATGAACCTGGCCGGCATCGTGGCCCAACGCTTGGTACCAGGCAAAGAGAAAAAGCGCGTTGCTGCTGTCGAAGTACTCTTACGCACACCCTATATCCGCACGCTAATTGGCCGTGACGAGCTGTCCGAGATAAAGGATTCAATGAATCGGGGGCAGGAGCCGGGCCTGCAGAGCTTCGATCAGCATCTCCATGAGCTGGTCAATGCCGGCAGCGTGACGCTGGAAACGGCCCTGCGCTACGCCGACTCACCTACCGATCTCAAGCTGAAATCCAAGTTCAACGACACCCGATCCGAGTCACCGCTCGCCACCGGCGAAGAGGAAAAGCCGACAGCAGCCGAACCAGAGCAACAAGCCGCACCCTCTGGCTTTTCTGATTCCGATCTGACTGACGACTTTCGTTAGACCTCAGCTGACCAGCAGTATAAAAAACCCCTTAACGCATTTGCCTTAAGGGGTTTTTATTATCGCCGACCGGGATCAGACATCCAGGTTGGATACTGCCAAAGCGTTACTCTCGATGAACTCACGACGCGGTTCAACGTGATCGCCCATCAGCGTGTTGAAGATTTGGTCTGCCGCAATGGCGTCCTCAACATTCACCTGCAGCATACGACGGCTTTCCGGGTCCATGGTGGTTTCCCACAACTGATCCGGATTCATCTCGCCCAGACCTTTGTAGCGCTGAATAGTGTGGCGACGCGCTGTTTCCGTCATCATCCATTCCAGTGCTTCCTTGAAGGTACTGATCGGCTTCTTCTTCTCGCCGCGCTGCATGTAGGCGCCAGACTCCAGCAGGCTCTGTAGCTTCTCGCCCAGCTCCGCCATAGTGCGGTAGTCGTTACTCGCGAACAGGTCACGGTTAAAGGTGACATAGCTTGAGAGGCCGTGAGTGATGGACTCCACCTCGGGCAACCACAGGTGACGCTCGCGATCTTCACGCAGGTTGACGTTGTATTGCTGGCCAGATTTCTCACCGGTCAATACACGGGCTTCAAAGCCTTTCAACCAGGTATCCATGTAGGCTTTGTCTGCCAGGTTTTCCACGGTGAGACGCGGCAGATAGATGAAGTGCTCCATCAGTTCCTGTGGATACAGCCGAGCCAGACGCTTGAGCGTGCGCATTACCGAGCGGAACTCCTGCACGATGCGCTCCAGCGCTTCACCGGTAATCCCAGGTGCATCCTCGTTGACGAACAGGTAGGAATCTTCCAACGCAGACTGCGTCAGATATTCTTCCAGTGCTTCATCGTCCTTCAGATACTGTTCCTGCTTACCTTTCTTGATCTTGTAGAGTGGTGGCTGGGCGATATAGATGTAGCCGTTCTCGATCAGCTCAGGCATTTGACGGAAGAAGAAGGTCAACAGCAGGGTACGAATGTGTGAGCCGTCGACGTCAGCATCGGTCATGATGATGATATTGTGGTAACGCAACTTCTCGATATTGAACTCTTCACGGCCAATGCCACAACCCAAGGCAGTGATCAGGGTGCCTACTTCCGCAGAGGAGAGCATCTTGTCAAAGCGCGCTTTTTCAACGTTAAGAATCTTACCCTTAAGCGGGAGGATCGCCTGCGTCTTGCGATTTCGGCCCTGTTTGGCAGATCCGCCGGCCGAGTCACCCTCCACTATGTAGAGTTCGGAAAGGGCAGGGTCTTTCTCCTGACAGTCAGCCAGCTTGCCGGGCAAACCTGCGATATCCAGAGCACCTTTGCGACGTGTCATTTCACGCGCTTTGCGTGCTGCTTCACGGGCGCGGGCAGCATCAATCATCTTGCCGACAACGGCCTTGGCTTCGCCTGGTTTTTCCAACAGGTAATCAGCAAAGGACTTGTTCATTTCCTGCTCTACTGCCGTCTTCACTTCTGACGAAACCAGTTTATCTTTGGTTTGCGACGAGAACTTGGGATCGGGCACTTTAACCGAAATGATCGCGGTCAGACCTTCACGGGCATCATCACCGGAAGTTGCCACCTTCAGCTTTTTCAGCAGGCCTTCCTGCTCGATGTAGGTATTCAGTGTGCGGGTAAGGGCACTACGGAAACCGGCAAGGTGAGCACCACCATCGCGCTGCGGAATGTTGTTGGTAAAACAGAGGATGCTCTCGTTGAAACTGTCATTCCACTGCATCGCCACTTCTACTGCAATACCATCGTCGCGCTGCAGGTTGAAGTGAAACACGGAGTTGATGGTGGTCTTGTTGACGTTGAGGTAATCAACGAATGCCCGCAGGCCGCCTTCGTATTTGAACAGTTCCTTCTTACCCGAACGCTCGTCAGTCAGGTTGATACCAACACCCGAGTTCAAAAAGGACAATTCACGCAATCGCTTGGCGAGGATATCCCAGCTGAAACTGATGCTGCTGAAGGTTTCGGCAGAAGGCTTGAAGTGAATCTGGGTGCCTGTGCTGTCAGTATCACCAACCGGCTCGAGAGGCGCCTGTGGGACGCCATGGACGTAGGTCTGCTCCCACACTTTGTTGTGGCGTCGCACAGTCAGGATCAGCTCCTCAGAGAGCGCGTTGACCACGGATACCCCTACACCGTGCAGGCCGCCAGACACTTTGTAGCTGTTGTCATCGAACTTACCACCGGCGTGCAGCACGGTCATGATGACCTCGGCTGCAGAGACGCCTTCTTCGTGAGCGTCTACCGGAATGCCGCGACCGTTGTCGCGTACGGTGATGGACTCATCGGTGTGGATGATAATGTCGATATCGGTACAGTGTCCCGCGAGGGCTTCATCGATAGAGTTATCGACGACTTCAAAGACCATATGGTGGAGGCCCGTGCCATCGTCCGTATCACCGATATACATACCAGGACGCTTACGGACTGCATCAAGGCCTTTCAGTACCTTAATGCTCGATGAATCATAGGCTTTATTGTCGGTCATCTTAAGTCACTCCAGACTTCATTCGGTCTGCACAATGTGTCCATGTTCCACGTGGAACATGGATAAAGGTGTCTCTTTTTTCCAGCAGTTCAATAGCGGCTCAGGCTCAACGCAGGTGATAAACACCTGACAGTCGAGCGACTCAAGCAAACTACAAAGCGCCTGCCGGTGGTTCTGATCAAGCTCGGAAGGAAGGTCATCAACCAGGAATACGCAGTCCTGTTGCCGCCCAAACTCCTTTAGCATTCGCCCCTGCGCCAACTTCAACGCGCAGACCACAAGCTTCTGCTGCCCCCTAGACAAAACCTCAGCCGCATTGAGCCCCTGGATTCTTAGCCGCAAGTCAGCGCGTTGAGGCCCGGATTGGGTATGCCCTATCGATAGGTCACGATCAAACTGACTATCCAACACCTCAGCCAGAGAGCGCTCCTTGTCCCAGCCGCGATAGTAACTGAGGGACAAACCATCGAGCTGCAAGAGCTCACCGAGCACCGCTTCAAATACCGGCTTTAGCTGGCTGATGTACTCCCTGCGGAACAGGTCTATCTGCTCGCCAGCGGCGACCAGCTCTGTCTCCCACGGGGACAACATCGAACGCTCGATTCTACCACGTCGGAGCAATGAATTCCGTTGTTTCAGGCTCTTTTGCAGACGCTGCCAGGCAGGCAGAAAACGATGTTCCACGTGGAACACACCCCAATCGAGATACTGCCTGCGCTGTTTAGGCGCTCCTTCGAGCAAGCGAAAGCTATCGGGGTTGATCAGTTGTAGCGGCAAGGTTTCGGCGAGCTGAGCGGTGCTTTTAACATTCTGGCCGTTCACCCGTATCTCGTAATCGGCCTGTTTGTTACGGGTAATGCCCATGGAACACAGCGGCACACCAGGTCGCTCAATTTCAGCAAAGACTGTGCAGGCATTCTGCTCGTACTGAATAACCGGCTGAAGGCGTGTACTGCGAAAAGAACGAGCCAGACCCAAAATATGCACGGCTTCCAGCAGGCTGGTTTTACCACTACCGTTGGCGCCGGAAAGGATATTGATACGAGGGGAGGGGAAGATGGTCACCGGGTGCAAATTGCGCACCGCGGTGACGGAAAGGCGTTTTAGCGGCATTACGCGTTAGAGGCGCATAGGCATGACGACGTAAAGACTGTCTTCGGACTCGGCTTCCTGAACCAAGGCACTGCTGTTGGCATCGGACAAAATCAGCTTCGCCTGTTCATGACCCAGCACGTTCATCACATCGAGCAGATAACTGACATTAAAGCCAATCTCCAGCGCACTACCGTTGTAATCGACCATCACTTCTTCTTCCGCTTCTTCCTGCTCAGGGTTGTTGGCCTGAATCTTCAACTGGCCAGCCTGCAGCATCAAACGAATACCGCGGTACTTTTCGTTAGACAGAATCGACGTACGACTGAAGGCATCACGCAGCATTTGACGGTCGGCCAATACAATCTTGTCACCGCCGCGTGGCAGCACACGCTCATAGTCTGGAAACTTGCCGTCTACCAACTTGGAAGTGAAGGTAAAGTCACCGGTGGTCGCGCGAATGTGATGGGTGCCCAACACAATGTTAACGCTGTTATCTGCTTCACCCAGCAATCGAGACAATTCGAGAATACCTTTGCGCGGCACGATCAGCTGATAGCGCTCCTGGTAATCTATCTCCGCATCGACGGTGCACATCGCCATACGGTGACCATCGGTAGCCACTGCACGCAGCTGCCCCTTATTGATCTCAAGCAGCAGGCCGTTGAGGTAATAACGCACATCCTGCTGCGCCATCGCAAAACTGGTGCGCTCAATCAGACGGCGTAGTTTCGCCTGGCTGATTGAAAAACTCATAGCGCCAGGACCGTCTTCCACGTTCGGGAAGTCATTGGCCGGCAGAGTAGCCAAGGTAAAGCGGCTGCGCCCTGCCTTGATGATCGCTTTGTTTTCTTCGACCTTGAAGGTCAACGTGGCGTCATCCGGCAATGATTTGCAGATGTCCATCAACTTGCGCGCGGGGACGGTAACCTCACCGGCCTCGGCTGACTCTTCCAGGTTAATCCGACCCACGAGCTCAACTTCAAGATCGGTACCGGTCATCGACAGGGTATTGCCGTCTACGACCAACAACACGTTGGACAGCACCGGGAGTGTCTGACGACGTTCAACAACCCCTGCTACCAATTGCAGGGGCTTCAACAGGGCTTCGCGCTGAATGGTGAATTGCATTTGTCTTCCTCGACCTCGTGCAGTTTGGCAGATGGTTGCTTGACTATCAGGTAGTCAGAGTCCTTAACAGATTCTTATAATCTTCGCGGATATCAGCGTCAATTTCACGCAGTTCTGCAATTTTACGCGTAGCGTGCAACACCGTTGTGTGATCACGACCACCAAAGGCATCGCCGATCTCGGGCAAGCTATGGTTGGTTAGCTCTTTTGATAGCGCCATAGCCACCTGGCGCGGCCTGGCCACCGAACGCGAACGGCGCTTGGAGAGTACGTCGGACACCTTGATCTTGTAGTACTCGGCGACGGTACGCTGAATATTATCAATACTGACCAACTTGTCCTGCAAGGCCAGCAGGTCCTTGAGCGAGTCACGGATCAACTCAATGGTGATATCCCGACCCATAAAGTGAGAGCTGGCGATAACCCGCTTGAGTGCACCCTCTAGCTCACGCACGTTGGAACGAATACGCTGCGCAATAAAGAAGGCCGCGTCATGCGGCAAATCTACCCGCGACTGCTCGGCCTTCTTCATCAGGATGGCAACGCGGGTTTCCAACTCCGGCGGCTCAACCGCCACCGTCAGCCCCCAACCAAAACGGGATTTGAGACGTTCTTCCAAGCCATCAATTTCACGCGGGTAACGATCACTGGTCAGAATGACCTGCTGACCGCCTTCAAGCAGTGCGTTGAAGGTATGAAAGAACTCTTCCTGTGAACGCTCCTTCTTGGCGAAAAACTGAATATCGTCAATCAGCAACGCATCAACCGAACGGTAGTAGCGCTTAAAGTCGTTGATCGCATTCATCTGCAGCGCCTTGACCATATCGGCAACAAAACGCTCGGAATGCAGATAAACAATTTTTGCTGCGGGATTTTTCTTTAGCAGGTGATTGCCCACCGCGTGCATCAAATGCGTCTTACCCAGACCAACGCCGCCATAAAGGAAGAGCGGGTTATAGCCGTGCTTCAAATTGTCGGCGACCTGCCAGGCAGCTGCACGAGCAAGCTGGTTGGATTTACCCTCAACAAAATTCTCAAAGGTAAAACTGCGATTCAGGTAACTGGTGTGCTTGACCAGATTATTACCGGCTTGCTCGTTACGATCAGGCGCTGTGCGATTCTCTTCATCGGATTCTGCGAAGGCTTTGCTCGCGTCCGGCTGAAAACCCTGTGCGCTGACCTGCGCACGGGGCGCGGCGGCTGGCGCGGTTTGACGCGGAGCGGGTGGCGGCGGCTGACTAGCTGGAGCGGAAGGGGCCGACGTTGCGTTACCGCTTGGACGCGGCGCAACAGCACCTGCGGAAGTAGTGCGACGACTACCGATCAGTAGCGACACCAAAGGCGCCTGACCATGCGACAAGTCATCAAGCAGCTCCTGAATACGGTTCAGGTACTTGTCGTTGACCCAATCAAGAACAAAACGGTTGGGTGCATAAAGGCGGATCTCACTCTGATCACCATCGGCCTGTAAGGGACGAATCCACGTATTGAACTGTTGGGATGGAAGCTCATCTCGCAAAAAATCGATGCATTGCTGCCATAGTTCAACAGACACTAAATCCCCCGGTCCGCCACGGGTGGCGGTTTTTATTGAAGTCGGATGGTTACCACAAAAGCCAGCGCTCAGGCGGTACAACATAGCCGACTATTCTATCCCTTCACCAACGACTTATCCACACTGGATGGCACTGATTCCACTCTTCGGCATGCGTCAGTAAGTAGCACTAAAAACCGGCGTACTTTTAAATTCAGGCTACCGAGCCTTGCAAAACGTGCCCTGTAGACCTTGTGGAAAACCGCACTTGAGCTTTGTTGGCAACTATCGCTAAAAGCAGTGGGTAAGTCTGCCTGTGGATATCTAGCCACTTTATCCACAACAAGAGCACATCTTTGACCCCCTCCTGCCAACCGCTTTCCCACAAGGTTATACTTGCGCCAAGAGCATGATTTAAAAGCGGTTAAATGACTTATCCACGGAAAAGTGCTGCACCATATACAACATCATCATTTATCTATTTAAAGATCTGATTTTATTTTGTTTTTTAGTTATCCAATCAGGTGTAATTCAAATTGACCTAAGCGATCTTATTCTCTAGAATTGCCGATCCCTTGAAAGGGCACTTTGCTCTGATGTGAATTACTCAGGTATCTGAAGATGAAAAGAACGTTCCAACCCAGCGTATTGAAGCGCAAGCGCAACCATGGTTTCCGTGCACGTATGGCCACCAAAAACGGTCGTGCGGTTTTGGCCCGTCGTCGTGCCAAAGGCCGTCAGCGCCTGTCAGCTTAAGAACCGGCTGCCAGGTGGGTCTCGGCTTCGCTCCTGAATACAGGCTATTAACGCCTGCTCATTTCAAGAACGTATTCGATGGAGCCACCTGTAAAGCCTCAGGACCCAGTCTGTTGTTGCTTGCCAGAGAGAACGAACTGGCACACGCCAGGCTGGGTCTGGTTATTGCCAAGAAAAATGTCCGGCGGGCAGTTGATCGTAACAAGGTCAAGCGTGTCGCCCGTGAGTCGTTCCGCCAGCATCGCGCTGAGTTGGGCAACCTGGATATTGTCGTGCTCGCTCGTAAGGGCGTAGGCGACCTGGACAATACTGCTCTACATGCTCTCTACGAGGGCATGTGGCGCAGGCTTATTAAGACCGCTGCGAAAAATCGCTCACGCACCTCTGGACCCCCGTCATCCAATGCGTAATGTCGCACTCGGACTGATCAAGGTTTACCGCTACGCTATCAGTCCTCTGATGGCCAGCCATTGCCGTTTCTATCCCTCCTGTTCCTGCTACGCCCAAGAAGCCATAGAACAACATGGTTTGCTCAAAGGCGTTGCGCTGAGTGCCCGGCGCCTGGGGCGCTGTCACCCGTGGAATCCTGGCGGGTACGATCCAGTACCAACTCACTCTGACAACCGACCTTCCCAGATGGCCAAAAAACCATGAACATGCAACGAAATATCCTCATAGCTGCCTTGCTCGTGATTACCTATCTCATGGTTTTGCAGTGGAACACTGATTTCATGCAACAGGATCTTCCCCCTGTTGCTGAAACCAACGTGGCACCGATCAATAATTCCGATCTGCCTACCGACACTGCTCCTTTGGCTGATGGTGCGAACAGCGATGTTCCCCAGCCAATCGATGCCAACGGTGAACCTACCGTGAGCGCCGGTGACCTGCCAGCCAAACAGAACGACAACCTTATCCAGGTTTCGACCGGTACGCTGAATGTCACCATCAACCCGATTGGCGGCGACATTGTCTCGCTGTCACTGCCCCAATACCCAGCGCGCAAGGATCGTCCGGATCTGCCTTTCCAGCTGATGGAACAGTCCAGCAACCGTCTGTACGTCGCGCAAAGTGGTCTGACTGGCCGCCAGGGTCCGGATAGTGCCAAAGGTCGGGCACGCTACACCAGCGAGCAGAGCAGCTATACCCTGAGCGAGGGTCAGGACAGCCTGGTGGTTGACCTGAAAACCAGCGATGCAGGCGTTAACTTCACCAAGCGCTACACTTTCAGCCGCGACACCTATCTGGTTGAAGTGGACTACCTGATCGACAATCAGAGCACCGAGAGCTGGTCCGGCAGCGCCTTTGGGCAGCTCAAGCGCGATAGCAGCGGCGATCCTTCCAGCTCTACTGCCACCGGCATGGCCACCTTCCTGGGTGCTGCCTACTGGAGCGCAGACAGCTCTTATACCAAGATGAAGATGGGCGAGCTGGATGACGAAAAGCTGAACGAAAAGGTCAACGGCGGCTGGATTGCCTGGCTCCAGCATTACTTTGTCAGTGCCTGGATACCCGATGCGAACACCCAGCACACCTTCAGCACACTGAAGGATAGTCAGGGCAACTACATCGTTCGTTTCACCAGCCCCTCGGTCAGCGTTGCGCCGGGTGAGCAGGCCACGATCAAGAGCCAGTTCTATGCGGGTCCGAAGAT
>TARA_R110002012_G_scaffold306068_1_pt1 | contig 11637 bp, 4 predicted proteins | sample TARA_R110002012 | Tara Oceans TARA_R110002012 (sample SAMEA4396515) | marine metagenome | biome: Westerlies Biome; feature: [DCM] deep chlorophyll maximum layer (ENVO:01000326); material: water (ENVO:00002006), including particulate matter (ENVO:01000060) such as... | depth 40 m
ATATGAAAGAAACAATAGCATTAATAGATGGAGATAGTCTAATCTATTATGAAATGGGAAAAGCTACCCTAGAAGAGGCGTTAGAAAGTTTGGATGGTAGGCTCCATCAAATGTTTGAAATGACACATGCAACTAAATATGCAGGGTTTCTTACACAAGGTAAATGTTTTAGATATGCAGCAGCTACAACACAACCTTATAAAGGAAATAGAAAATATGGTAATAAACCTATCATTTTTCCTGCTATAAAAGAATATTTAAGGCAAGAATGGAATTTTACATCTGTTCCTGAATTAGAAGCAGATGATTTAGTTTCTGTGTATCATGACCCTTTAAAAACAGTAATATGTAGTCCAGATAAAGATGTGTTATACCAAAACAAAGGAATACATTATAACTATGGAAAAGCTGAATCAATTGTAGTAGATGAAACTCAAGCAATAACTTTTTTGTGGAAACAAATGCTTATGGGTGATAGTACAGACGGTATTCAAGGTATTCCAAAAATAGGCCCAAAAACAGCTGACGCATGGTTACAAAGTCCAAATACAGCTCAAATGCCTATGTTTGTATTAGAAAAATATATAGAAAAGTTTGGATATGCGGAAGGAATTAGTAAATTTGCTGAAACATTTAAGCTTGTCTACATGTTAAAATCTAGAAAAGATGTGATGCGAGAGACCGGAATATTACTTGACGACCTAGTAACTTATGATATTAAACAAATAAATGAAGACGAATGGGTATAAAATGCAAAGAAATGATATTTAATCCAATTGCTCCTTTATATTTTATAATTAGTGGAGGTACTCTTACAATTACTCCTCAGTATAAAGATAATAAAATAGTTTCTTTAGCTATGCCAGATAATTCATTTATTACTGCTGGAGATACAGTAAAAATAAAAGGAGATCCTTATAAGGTAAATATTATAACTAAAGTAGAGGAAAATAATGCTATAGTATATCATATTAAAACTGCAGAAAGAACTAAATCTTCAATATTTATATTACCTATGTTAAGTGGTAATAGAAATTTATTTTTATATAATGCAAATTTAATTAATGCTTTTATAGGCTATGATAAAGTAAAAGATCACATAGTATTATTATATAAATGGTCTATGGATACTATATTTGCAAAATTTGATTTAGCATTAAAGAAATTTCCTACATATGTTAGATCATTTGATGCTGATCCTCAACATATAGTATATATTTTTTCTATTCCAGAAGCTCATGAAATGAATTTTAAGTATTTTAAAGAAGGTAAATATTCTAAATTAGAAGATAAATTTAAACTTAAAATATTAGACTTTCATAATATGAGTGTAGATTCAGCTTTATCTAAAATTTTATTTAAATCTGAAGATAGAAAAAAAGAATTAGAAAAAAAATTAAATGCAGAAATACCTGAAAATTCAGAATTACTAAGCATTATAAACTTAAAAGACGAAATATTAGACTTAAATTATTATTTATGAAAACAAATAAAAAAAAATGCGGATGTGGTTCAGACCGTGATGTAGATGTAAAAATGTCAGTACCAAAAGATATGGAATTTAATACCCCATATACTATGGATACAACATTATATAGTGAACACTATTGGGATAAAACTAGAAATCTAAATACTACAGTAACTGGAGGAGAAGCTTATGTTTTACCTTTTGATAAACATTTAAATCAAGTAGTTAAAGAAATATCTGATTTATTAAAAAGTAAAAATAAAGCTTATGGTAATACAGCTCTTAATCCTACTAATATATTTAGTAAATTAAATGCTACAGATGCTATATGCGCTAGGATAGATGACAAATTAGCTAGAATAAAGAATAAAGGAATTAAAGACGAAACAGAAGATACTGTTGATGATTTAATCGGTTATTTATTATTACTAAAAATGTCAATGTAAAACAGGGGGGCCTTACGGCTCCCCTTTTTCATTTTACTCATCAATAGATAAATTAGGAGACTCTATCCAATTTTCACTAGTATCTCTAAAACCACCTAACTTTCTCTTAGAATAATTAAACTTTTTAGAATAATCAAATTTTTTCTTTTTGGGTTTAGATTTTGTTTTTTTATGTGTATGATGTGTCTTCATATGCTCACTGTCTGGACTGTAATCAAAGTTATGCTTTGAGTCTTTCTTTTTAGTTTCTTTCTTTTTAGCATAGTCAGTAGTATATTTCTTACCTCTAAAAGTAAATACTCCACCATCACCTCCATGTTTTTTTCTTTCAGCTGCAAACATTTTTTCAAATGCTACTCTTGTTTCTGATTTCTTTTTTGCCATAATTTTTAATTTTAATATTGTTCATATTTTTGTTGTGGAAATAATTCTATTCCTTTACTTAATGCATTTATACCAGGAGTTAATTTAAACATGTAATAAAACCTTTCTGCTCTATCTCTCTCGGTGTATGGAGCTTCTCCACTTAATAAGTCTCCAGTTTCATCAATAGTGTTTTCTACTACCTTTACTCCTTGTCCCAATAAATTAAGCATTGGTATACCAGTTGCTCTACCGGATTCAAGGAATTCAGTTGGATTAGTAAATACTGCAGTTTCCCTATATATTCTATTCATTACATTATGGAATTTTCTTCCCATAAATGTTTGTCTTATATCTATTTTACCATCATCATCATCATCATCACCTAATTGAGATAATAATAATATTAAAGCTATTGATGCTCTCCATTCCATTAAAAATGCTCTTATATTAGCACGTTTCATATCTAAATATTCTTTAAATAATTCCTCTCTAGCTTCTTTATCTTTTAATTTATCTGCGAATTCAGGATTATTAGCATTGTTAGAGGCCCAAACATCAAATCTAGCCCTAGCTAAATCTTCCTTTACTTTACTTCTATCTAAATATCCAAAAGTAACTATATCAGTCATCATATTAAATCCATCTAATAATATAGATTTTACATAATTCATTGCATGTATTTCTGTATCTAAAGCTTCAACAGAACTATTCAATATTGACATTTCACTATTACTGAAAAAACTTATCCAAGTACCTTCATCAAATGTTTCTAATATACTACTATATCTTTGTTTTCCAAATCTAGCCATTGCTACGCCAGGTAACCAAGATTTATAATGCATCATTAATTTTAAAAAGAAGTTTTGATCATACATTGCCCTATCTTCTGAAGACATATATCCTTTTATTTTACCAGATATTTCTCTTCCAATAGTCCTCATTTTTAATTCTCCATCTTCCGATAATCCTTCCATTTTAACTTTATATCTATCTACTGCTTTATTTGCTACATTAGTTGTTGTTCCTTCCCACAATGGATTTTCCTCTATTTCCATAGACTCTATAAGATTTTTAGTTCCTTTAGGTAAAAGAGATAATCTTTTAACCATTCCATTTTCATTAACTCCAAAATTTAGTGCAAGAGCATATAATGTGATTGCATCAATTCCACGGTCAGCAGTAGATAAAAAAGCAAACCATTTATCATTAGTCATGTGTCTTGTAACATATTGTGCAGATAATCTTTGAGCTCTTATTTGAGCATCGTCTCTTTGATAGTAGTCTAAATATTCTACTAAGGCCCTCATTTTAGAATCCGCTTTTATTAAAGCTCCCTGAGCTTTCCTTAAATTTTTTCTAGTTATAAAAGTACCTTTAGAAGCTTCATATTCTAAACCAAACATACCAGCTGCAAATGCTCCTACAGCCACAGGTGTTTTAAGACCTAATTGAGCAATAGAATGTAAATTCTTTAAACCTAAAACTGATTTAACAGCACTAGTTCTAGCTCCTAATTTAAGATCTTTTGCATTTAAACTACTACCATATATATAAGTATCTACAAACTTTTGATATGTTTTGTATAATTCTTTAGGTTTTTCTGTATCCATATTGCCAGCATTTTCTAAAATATTACCAAAGGCATCTGTAGATTGCACATCAATAGCATTAGTACTTAAAATAGCTTCCATCATTTGTATTTCAGGAAGTACATCATTTTTTAATTGGTGGTCTATTGCTGCATCAAATAGTAATAATAAACCTTTACCTAAATCTCTACTTTTTAATGATGAATCTATATTACCATTTTTATCTCTTAAAGGCTGAATATATAGTTTAGGTATTTGTTTTATTAAACGTCCAGTATTTTCGTCTCTTATACCATACATTAAATCATGCTCCCTAACCTGAAAGTTTTCTACTGTACTATCCATTGCTTCTCTCATACTACCATTAACAAATACAGATTCTGTAAATCCTTTATGCACTTCAGCTGTAAAGTTAGGGCCCAATCTTTCTCCGTACATATCCTCTACTTCTTTTACAGTTTTAAAATATAAATCATAAAATGCTTTAGCGGCAGAATCATTTTGTATTGCTTGATAATCTGCACTAATCCACTTATCAGATGGTCTTAAAAAGTATTGACCCCCTCTACCAACAGAGGCAGTTTTTGGATGGTTTTTTACATCGTGCGCTAGTTCCCATTTTCTTATTTCTCTGTTTATTGCTTGTTGGTTTTCCCCAAACTTTCCTTTCAAAGCTTTTAATTTACCCGCCCTGAATTCTTTATATTTCTTATTATAGTATTCTTCATCTATTTGTACATTATCATTTTTAAGATCAAACCAACTTGTATTGTTTGCTTTTATCGCTGATTCTCTTTGTTGATAGAATTCTGGAGAATATTTAGATTTAAAAGACCCATCTTCATTAAGTAACATATCAAAAGCTTTAATACCACGGCCTCTTATAAAAGCATCTTGAGCAGCTTGTATTTCTTCTGCTTTGGCTTTTACTAATTTTCTTTTAGTAAAATTTAATTTGTTCATTATCTCCCATAAATTTCTTAAATAAGGATTTGATTGTTTAGATAAATTTACAAAATTAGTGGTAGCCCAACTAATATCTAAATTAAAAGACTTAATACCTTGCACTCCACGTTCTTGAGCTTTATCTGAAGTTCTTTCAAGCATTTTTCCCTGCACGGCTGTAACAGCCTGTGAAAGAAAGCCAGACAAACCATTTCTTAAAGTTATATATTCTGCTTTCTTTTTCTTATCCATTAATTGTACAAAATCATGTAAACTAACTAAAGATTGATAAAACATAAGATCACTTAATAAATCATTTAAATCATTGTCAGTTAAATAGTTTGGATTAAGCTCTCCTGACTTTAATATTGGGTTATTCTCTCCTAATTTAGTTTCTATTATTTTGGCATCATCTCTTAAAGATTTTATAACATAAGCTAAATCTTGATCTATTTGTAATACTCTTAATTGCTTAGTTAATTTAGCTTGTTGTGCTTTAAGGGCCTCAAATGAAGTTCCTGCTTTATATTTCTTTGTTTGAAGTTGTCTATCAACGTTCTCTTTACGAACTAATAGCTTTTTAATAACTTTATTTATATCATCAAATCTAGTTAATTCTCCAGCTACAGGTATCTGTTGTAAAAACTCACTGTATTTAGTCCCCATTTGAACTAATGTAATTTCATTAGTTAATTTCCCTCCTTTTTGTGTTTTATATCTAATATGTATAGGTATAATTCTAGATTGTCTTATTTCAGAAATACCATAATTTTCTATTAATTGCTTTTTATACTGAGATAATTGTAAATCATATGTTGTCATCTTAACAGCAAAAGGATCTTCTATAATTCTATTAGTAGTTTTATCTACATACCCAGCTGCTTTAGAAGGAGATACAAATTTATAATCGTATATAGCAGCAGAATTATCACTAAACACGGCTAGTAAATCAATTGATCCACCTACACTTTGGTCCCTGTTAGTAATCATTTGCTCTGTTCTAAATACAACTTTACCGTCTGGGTCAATAATCTTTTGTTCTTTTTTAACCTGAGCTATAAGATCTTTTATTCCTTGCTCTAAAATTTGAAATTGACCTGTTGTAAAAAGAGAAGCTTTAAGTACAGCTGCTCTAGTCCCTTTATTATTAGCATATAATTCAACAAGTTCTTGCAAGGTATTATGTCCTGCAGTACCTGTTGTTTTTCTCATTTCGTTATTATCTAAACGAAGCTGTTTTTCTTTTCCGGTAAGATCTGTAATCTTTCCTTTATTTATTTTCCAAAAATGTTTTTTAACTGCATCAGATACTCTTCCTTTAATTATCTTTCCAGAATAAGGCCCTCCTGGTTTTCCAACATATCTTTCTGTTTCATTACCTTCTTCAACAAACCATTTTTGCTTTAGTCCAGCTTCTTCTAAAGATACTCTTTTAGTTTCCCAATTCTCGTTTTCTTCGTTAAGTCTTGTTATAGTATCCTTTACAGGGTTCTTTGTGTTTTCATTTGTTTCTGCTTGATAATATTCCCCGGTTATACTTCCCATACCTCTTTTGACATCTATATGCTCATTTACAGTTTGATTAAGCATCATGTGTGCTGCCCGAGCATATGAATTAGCTGTTGCTTTTCCAAATATACTTTTAATAAAGTCCATTACTCTAGCCCACCATCCATCTATTCTCCTAATATTAACAGGAGTTTCATTTCCTTTTATATTATTTATTATATGCTTTGCTATTAATTTACCTATAGCTTCTTTTTTAAGTTTATTTACATCTCCTTTATAAAGCTCTTGATAAGTATCACTTTCTATTACTTCTTGGTATACTCCAAAATTTTGTATATTATTCATCATTGCAGCAAACAATGGGCTCCCCTCAGCCTCAAGAAGTTCAACCATAAAGTGGGCCGCTTCTTCAGGTAATGTGTCTATACCAATATTTTCTTTAGAATATTCTACAAGCTTATTAACCATATCAGCTTTAGCTGTTACAGATATAGGATTACCTTTAGAATCTCGTACATTATCTACGCCCTTAAGCCTTACACCTATTGATTTTAAAAACTTTGTCATAGCAAAGTCTATTTCTTTATCTCTTTCAGCAAGCCTATTAGACTCAACTTGATGATAAATATTATCTACATTTAAATGTGGGGTTACATCTAACTTAATATAATCTCCCCCAACATCTTGTAAAACAAAAGCTCTTACGCCCGGATACTCTTTCTCTATTCTTTCTGCTCTACCTTGAGCATCTTCCATATAAGGTATATTCCTTATACTACCATCAGTTTTAACTAGATTAAATCTTTGTTTTATATCATTTAATAATGGAGAAGGATCTTTTTTAGATATAAATGTACCTAAATTTTCAGTAGCATGTTTAATAGTTTTGTCGTCAGCTATAAATACAGGATCTTTGTTTACAGTAGTAATTCTTGGTTCTCCATTATTATCTACATTCCCTTGACCAAACCATTGCTGAAATGTAGGAGTATACACAAGGGCCCATTTCTTTAAAGCAGTCTCTTTATCATATCCTAATTTTACTATATCTTTAAATAGCTTTGATTCCTTACCATTCTTAGCTAATACTTTAGATATTTTATTAGTTTCTTTGTTTCTTATTATTCTACACGCCATATATATTAGTTTTATGGATTACACCCTTTATCTTCCTCAGTTATTACGTTTTGGATTTCATTATTTAGGTTTCTTTTAGCTGTTAATACTGTATTGGATACTTCAGGCTCTGTAACATCTGCTGGTGTTATGGTACTTATATTTCTATTAACTATAGATTGTACTTCAGATCCAGTTGCTTCTATAAAGCTATTCTTAACTCCCTTTTTATCTGTTTTACTATAGATAGTTAAACCTTTATCAGTAACAGTACCTGTATTTTCATACAGCTCAGTATTATATATTGCTATTTGTTTTCCTCCTACAGTTTGCTCTCCAATTTTTGTAGTTATACTTACAAAATCATCATTTCTTTTTAATGTTTCTTTATTATTTAAAGATCTTCTATATATATTAGGTGTTATTCTCTGGTCTTCAGAGTAATTCTTATGGAAATCAGCCCATAAACTTGGCATATTACCTTTATTAATTAGATTACTTGTTCTATCTTCATTCTTATTTTGTTTAAAATATTTAGATAAAACAGATAATACCTCAGTACCCGGTATAACTTGGAAAAATGAACTAGGTGAAAAGCTGTATCCTGATTGTAAAGCACTAAATATAATTAAATCTTTAGCTAATTCAGGATTAACTTCTTTTAATTCCATAAAAGCATCTGATAATAAGTCTATATCATATGGTTGTAATTTCTTACTAAATAATCTTAATCCATCTACAGTTCCTTCTGTACTATTATCAGTATATACTTGTAATATAGGGGTTAATTCTTGTATTAATAAATTATTTTTATATTTACCTGTCTTTTTTAAACTATTAATTCTTCTAGGTAAACTATTTTCTCCTATAAATAAATCTCTACCTCTATCTTTTAATTTATTATATTCCCACGACGTGTTTTGAACTATAGTTGTTGCTAAAAAGTTTTCAAATTTTTGCATTTTATAAAGAACATCGTCTTTAAACATTTTTAAATCTTTATCTGTTGATTCAAATAACTTGTTATCTATAAATTGTTTAGCATCTGATATATACTCCCCTAATTTAAATTCAGCAAACATACCATCTACTTCATCTAATAATGTAGTATAAGCTGCTACTGTTGATGGCCCCTCTTCGTTACCATATAATAACTCATCTAAGTTTGTAAATTTACCATCTTGCTCTAATCTATTAATAGCTTGTTTAGCATATCTTACTGCCATACCATTATTTAAATTAGCAGTATCTACACTAGAAGCATCTTTTAATAGCAATAAGTCTTCAGCTAAATCTTTATATCTTAAAAAGTCATTTAATACCTGTACTTGAACTTGTTGTTGTACTGGATTTAATTCTTCTATAGGCAGACCTATCATACTTTCTAGTAGAGTAGAATTTAATTTACTATTGGTTGCTTTTTTACCATATTTAACAGTTAATTCATCAACTATTTCTTTATTATTTTTTAAAGGAAATTGAGAATACATCGGTTGATGTAGTTCTTTCATTTTTACATACTCATCTATAATAGGTTGAGACATAAAGTAAGTTACCTGATCTATTGGTACACCAGATCTAACTAACAACATATGTATAGGAGCATATTCTATACCGGCATTTATATCAAACACAAAGTCTTCTTTAGTTACATCCACATAACCTGTAACATATTCCCCTATAATACCACTAATTTTATTTTGTCCTTTTACATCATATACTCTAGATAACCCAAATCCTTCACCTTCAAAGTTAAATACTATATCTTCATTATTTGCAAAATTCCAATTAACACCTGGTCTTTGGCCTTTAGCATGTTGAGTAGAACTAGTAGCTATAATACCTATACCTCCTAATCCTGAAAACATTCTATAAGAAGTATTAATCATATTTTCTAAACTTAAAGTTTCATGCAAAGGTAGTTTTATTTTATTTCCTTCTGCATCAAAATCACTTGGATTTCTTAACATTGCTATTTCAGTTGCAAGTTTCTTTAATGTATGCGCTCCTACTGGAGATATTAACTGATCAAAACTAGCAGGATGACTAAGTACATCTCTTATAATAGTTTGCAATTCATTTTGCAAAGCCTTTTTACTTTGTTGTTTAACAGACTTTTCAGGATCAAATTTTATTCTACTTAAAGTTTTCTTATCCATATTAGGAAAATATATACTTAACTTATCAATATCATAATCTGATCCAGCTTTACCTACAAGCTCAGAAGGCACCACTACAGTGTCTCCAAATGATTTAGGGAGAAAGCCTGCTACTTCTATAAACTCCATAGAGTTAAGGCCCTCTGTTGGAATACGGAAACCTATAAGCTGTAGTAACTCAGGATCTATTTCATTAACATCTTCTATAGTTATTCCCATTTTATCTTTAAATCTACTAGGTAAGTAAACCTGCATTGCAAGAGTTTCTGACTTAGGATTATTAGGATCTTTTCTTCTGTAAAACTTTAATGGTTTTAATTGAGTGTCATGTAAATCTAATCCTTCTTTGTTAGCTAATTCAAAATCTTTTTGTTTAATAGCTTTAATCTTATTTTCAAATCCTGTAGATGCTTGTAAAACAAATTGCCCGCCCGGCATCTTTCTTTTAACTACATTATTATTTACAAGAGAATATAATAAATTTTCTATTTTATTCTTTTCAAATAGTTGTTCTATAAACTTAGTATCACTATCTAATAACTCCTCAATAGCCGCTATAGTATGTAAAGGATTATCTCTCTTTTTAAATTCCTTTATAAGAGCTTCTTTAAATTCATTTAAATTTTCTGACTCTAATCTATAAATGCCTGAAGAGTCTTTAGTTAGTTTAAGCTTTTTAACTAAATTATTAAAATCTTTTGCAACTAAAGTATTATTAATTTCATGATACCTATCAATTAAATCTTCGAAATCCTTATATTCTTCAGATAGCTCTCCATTATCATATATATTTACAGGTAATAATGAGCGTAATTGAGACCCTTCAGTAACTTCTTCTTCAGTTTTTGGTGCCGTTTCTACTTGTATTCCTAAATCTGAAAAATTTAATTCTTGTAGTCCTAAAGGCTGCCCTTGTTGCTCAAGAGACATAGGCTTATACATATTGTATCCTGTTTCAATTTCTTGGTAGAATGGATCATAACCTTCTTCGTTTTCATTTTTATCTATAAATTTTTGTCCTGCAGTTATTCCCCCTACTTTAGCGGCAGATTCAAATATCATATAATCAATATCATTATTAATCATATCTTGATTAATATCATCAAATGCTTTACCTATTGTCATTCCAGGCACTATTGGGAATAATGCAAATTTATGGAATGTCATAAGTCTAGAGTTATCCATAACAAATGGCCCAAACAGTTGAGGTTTAATTGGAGGTATTATAGCTATATTATCAGGAGTAATTTGTTCTCCTGCAGCTACTCTTTGATAAAAATCTTCTTGAGCAGGAGTCCATTTACCAACTCTATACATTAAACTTCTATAAGCATCTAATGTAATAAATCCTCCCCCATCAAACTCTTCCATGTTAGAATATACATCATTAACATTTTGAATAAACGACTGTGGTGCTCCCATTGCTACTAATGTATCAATATATTGCTCTAAATAAGGAGCTTCTGTTTTAATTGCTGCTCTATGTGCTACCCTTAAATCATTTGAATGTTCTTTATTAGATAATAGATTTGGCATCTCTTCATTCATCCATCCTAGTATATTAGAGTCAGATGTTGGGTATGTTTTAGTTCCACTAATACCAGATGTTCTTTTAAATAAGTCTGTGTATAAAGCAAAATCTCCTAATAATAATTTACCTTGCTCCATAACACCTGTTATATACTCATAAGTAAATTGCATACCTAGTATCTCTGCAGGTTTAGCATTATTATTTACTGCTTGAATAGTTGCAGCATCTAGTAAATTTCTATCTATACCTTCTAGAGCTATATTATAAGTAGATAATGTTTGGACAGTTTGTGCTACTTCATTACTTAAAAACTTCTGTAAGTCAGCTACAACACTATCTCTAGTAATAATTTCTTGTATGTTTTCTTCAGATAATAACTTACCATACTCTGCTTTACCAATTGAAGGCACTAACCCTTTAAAAAATCTTAAATTACCTCCTTCATTTTTTAACTTAGATACTCTATGTAATTTAGATTTTCTTTTACTGTTAAATTTAGAAGCAACTC
>TARA_R110002012_G_C11673216_1_pt1 | contig 11632 bp, 11 predicted proteins | sample TARA_R110002012 | Tara Oceans TARA_R110002012 (sample SAMEA4396515) | marine metagenome | biome: Westerlies Biome; feature: [DCM] deep chlorophyll maximum layer (ENVO:01000326); material: water (ENVO:00002006), including particulate matter (ENVO:01000060) such as... | depth 40 m
GTCATTTATTTACTCCCCAGCATGACCAGCTCGTTGCAAAATACTTCTGTTATATAATGTTTGTTACCTTCCTTGTCGTCCCAGGAACGATTGGTAAGTTTACCCTCAATTACAATCTCCTGCCCTTTGGTGATATAATTTTCTACAACTTTTACCAACCCGCCTTTTACCACTATATTATGCCAATAGGTGCGTTCCACTTTTTTACCGTCTTTGTCTTTGTAACTGTCATCTGTGGCCATGGAGAATTTTGCCATTTTGTTACCATCGGCAAAAGTTACTATTTCTGGGTCTTGACCAAGTCTTCCAATCAACTGTACTTTGTTTCTAAGTGCGTTCATAATTTCTAAATTTTAATGTTAAACAATTGATACTATCGAATTTCATTTTATTCGACAGGACAAACTTATTGCACCTTCCAAATTTTAGTTGGTTGTTACTTATTTACTTTCGTTTATAGTTGTTTGTAATCGTTTGTAAACGATTATATATTTGAAAACCAAAATATTATAAAATTAAATATTTATTAAAATATAATCTGGAAAGCATATAAACTAAAAAATCCCAGTACAACTGGGATTTTAATTATTTGAAAAGATAAATAATTTGATTTTAGGAAACTATAAAAATACTGGCAATATCTACTACTTCTTGCATAGTTAAAGGTTCGTCAAAAGCTGCTGTTATAGCATTATCGCCTCCATTATTAGGAAACATACCGCTTAAGTTAACTCCACCTTGGGTTGTATTGCTTTCTGGAGTTGCTCCTCCATAAATAGCACTAAATGCAGATGGCAATGTATTTTCGGATTTAATTATCCAACCTTTTTCACCCCGCATTCTTCTAACTTGAGATGCGTGGCGAGCTTCTACAGAATGAATCTGAAGGGCATAGGTAAGTAATGCATCATCATCAATAAGGGCTCCGGCTTGACCTTTATAGGCACGAACACCAGTGTCCTCAAATCCTTGAGATAATGCTAAAAAGGTTTGATAGTTTGTAAAGGTATCTAAGTTTAAACCGCCTGGCGCACCTGTAAAATCAAATGTAGGTTCGTCGATTGCATCATCTCCCAAAGCAGCAAGAAGAAAGTCAACATGATCGTCTTCATGTTGTGAAATTTGGGCAAAAACTGCTTGATCCTCTTGAGGAATAAGTCCCGAAGTATCGAGCCCCATTCTGTAAAAATTTCGCTCAAGATATTCTAAGGTTAGGGCAAAATTTAAAATTTCAGTAGGTGTGGCCATCATAGAAGCTGAAGCCATAGACATTGTAGCTGCTTTAGTTTTGGAGCTTGTTGCCGCTAGGCCAAAAGGTATACTTGCCAAAGCTATTTTTTTACCCATATTTTTCATATGGTCAAAAGAGTCTCTTCTTGAACTTGTTTTTGATAAAAGTTCTTTGTCTGATAAGTGATCTAAAATTTTTATAATATTCATAATCTTGTTTTTAAAGTTGATAAAAAATTAATTGCAGTTTACTATCCTACCCCTTGTTCCATATAGGTAAATGGAGTAACAATAAATCCACCTGCAGCGGAAATAATCTCGCTTGGAGGAAGTGCTCTTCCAAGACCGTTCATTGGGTCTACAATATCATCTCCAGCAAAGGCAGCAGAGTCTCCTCCATCTACCGTTCCAGTAGCGATAATATTCCTTATTGCAGAAGCATGTCTAGCCTCTACGGAAACTATTTTTCCAGCAACTAGTAAATATCCGGGATCAGATATTATTTTTCCAGCACCGTTATAAGCAGCTACACCCGTATCTTCTAAGGTTTGTGAAGTTGCAAGAACCATATCTCGGTTTCCAAAATTTAGACTCCCATAATTAAATTCCAGTTCTGGCAATAATTTGCTAGTGTCATTATTAACTGCAGCTGTTATAGCAACTTTAAAGAAATCTCTATGTATAATTTCGTGATTATACAAATCAATTAAAACTTGTTGTTCATTTGCACTGAAAGTTGAGGTGAAATTTGCATCATTTACAACTTTCGAATAAAAATCGGCTTCTAGCTGTTCCAACGCATAAGCATAATTTAGAACCCCTAGGTCTCCAGTTCCTAAATCAAATATTTGGTTAGGATCTGGATTGGGCCCATCATCGTCATCACTGCACCCAGCCATAAATAATAGCCCGGTACCCATCAATGCCGTACCACTTAATTTTAAAAATTGTCTCCGACCATTTCTAATCGGTTTTACATCGTGTACTTTGATTTTGTTTTTCATAGCGGTTTTATTTTTAAGGTTAATTGCTATACTTACGAATATAAAATACAAGCGGTTTTTAAATTAATGTTAAAACTTTGTTATAGCTTTGTGGAATAATGAGAAACTATCTTGTTTTTAATGTGAAAGTGACAAAAAAACACTGTCTTAATTACAGAAAATAAAATCATGAACAGCAACAGATTGGAAGCTTTTAGCGATGGCGTGCTCGCTATAATAATTACCATTATGGTATTGGAACTGAAAGTGCCCCACGGAACCGATTGGAATGATTTGGGGCCATTGCTGCCCGTGTTCTTAAGCTATATTCTAAGTTTTATTTATATCGGAATTTATTGGAATAATCACCATCATATGATGCATACAGTCAAAAAAGTAAGTGGAGGAGTTTTGTGGGCAAACCTGCATCTGCTGTTTTGGCTTTCGCTGATTCCTTTTGTTACTGGGTGGATGGGCGAAAATCATTTTGCCGAACTGCCCGTGGCATTATATGGGGTCGTTTTATTGCTGGCGGCAATAGCTTATTTTATTCTTCAAAATAGAATTTTAGCTGTGCAAGGAAAAGATTCACTTTTGGCAAAAGCTTTGGGAAAAGACCTAAAGGGAAAAGCATCTCCTATAATTTATATAGTTGCAATCATAGCTTCATTCTATAGCATTTGGATAGCGGGAGCACTATACATTTTAGTTGCATTGATGTGGTTAATTCCCGATAAAAGGATTGAAATTATTTTTAAGGAAAAATAATAATTACCAAGTCTGGCCTTTTAATTTCATTGCAGCTCTGAGCACATCGCGTTGGCTTATTTGGCCTGCGAGTTTTCCATTTTCTATTATTGGGAAACGACGGTGTTTTGATTCCAAAAACTTATTGGCAGCATCCAGCACATTCATTTCACCATCAATAGTGTCAACGTTCGTAATCATGTGCTGTTCCACTTTTACATCTTCCATAGGGTGGTTGTGGTAGCGGCAATCACTAAGCTGTTTCATACAGTCGCCTTCAGAAATAATGCCTACCAATTCATTTTTATCGTTTACTACGGGACCCCCAGAAATTTTTTTCCTCAAAAGAATTTCAATTACTTCAAGCACCGATTGCTCTGGTTTAAAAGTTGTGAGATTGCGCGTCATATAGTCTGAAACCTTTATTTTTTCTGAAGAACCTTTTTGGGGCTTTGCCCGTCTGCCCATAAAACTTTTAATTCCCATAGTATCAAATTTTTGCGAACTTCTAAGATAAACAATTTTATCAAACCGCAGAAATGTATCCATAGTGAAGAAAAATTCCTTCCGATTAAAATCGTATTTTTAACAACCTAAACTTCCCAACCATGAAAAAATTCGGCGCTATTCTTTCGCTTCTGCTAATAGTTGCATTGGTTTATTATTCCTTTTATGGATTAACACCTCACTATACTGAAGATGAAGTTTCCACGGCCACTGAATTTTCGGTAGATAGAGCGCTGCACCCTTTAATCGAAATTTCAAAAAAACCACATTATTTAGGTTCCGAAGGGCACGAAGAGGTTCGGAGGGTTTTAATTTCAGAATTGGGGAAATTAGGTCTTGAACCCCACATTCAAAAAGGATTTAGCCTAAATCCAGAGTCGAAAACGCTTGATAAACCTATAAATATTGTTGCCCGTATAAAGGGTTCAGAAGACGGAAAAGCACTTTTGCTGCTTTCACATTATGATAGTGCACTTGTTCCATCTTTCGGTGCTAGCGATGCGGGAAGCGGTATTGTTGCTATTTTGGAGAGTATACGTGCTTTTTTGGCTTCCGGCGCGCAGCCAAAAAATGATATTATTATTCTTTTTTCCGATGCAGAGGAAATTGGACTGGACGGTGCCAAGCTATTTGTAAACGAACATCCTTGGGCAAAAAATGTAGGTTTGGTACTTAATTTTGAAGCTCGCGGGAGTAGTGGCCCCAGCAATATGATTTTGGAAACCAATGGCGGAAATTCAAAATTGGTAAAGGAATTTATAGCGGCCAATCCAGATTTTCCGGTAGCCTCTTCATTGATGTACAGCGTTTACAAAATGCTGCCTAACGATACTGATTCTACAGTTTTTAGGGAAGATGGCGATATACCCAGTTTTTTCTTCGCTTTTATTGACAGTCACTTTAACTATCACACAGCTAATGATACTTTTGAAAATTTAAGCCGAAACAGCCTTGCGCACCAGGGCAGTTATTTATTACCGCTTCTCCGTTATTTTGCCGATACCGATATCTCAAATTTAAAAGCCGAAACTGATGATGTTTACGTAAACCTTCCTTTGGTAAAAATGATAAGCTACCCCTTTTCATGGATTTTACCCATGCTTATTTTAGCAACCTTATTATTTCTATTTCTGATTTTTTACGGACTTCACAAAAGAAGATTGAACGGAAAAATGATAGCGGCAGGCTTTGTTCCCTTTTTACTTTCTCTTGTTAGCTGTGGCCTTGTGGGGTTTTTCGGATGGAAATTGATTTTGGCTATTTATCCGCAGTATGTAGAAATCCAGCAAGGTTTTACTTATAACGGACATTGGTATATTGCGTTTTTCGTTTTTCTCTCATTGGCAATCACATTTGCGATTTATAAAAAATTCAGTAAAAAATTCAACAAGCCCTCATATTATATTGCGCCTTTGTTATTTTGGCTTTTAATTAATCTGGCAGTTTTTATAATTTTAAAAGGAGCTGCATTCTTCATAATTCCGGTATTTTTTGGGTTACTTTCCTTTTTTGTAATGCTTCGACAGGAGCGACCCAATCTTTTGGCAATGGCACTTTTGGCGGCACCCGCCTTGTTTATATTTACGCCCCTAATTCAGTTTTTCCCCGTTGGTTTGGGCTTGAAAATGCTGGTTATAAGTTGTGTTTTTACCGTTTTGCTTTTCGCTTTAATTTATCCAGTTTTTGGATATTATAAAATGAAAGGCTTGCTTTCGGTTGTATGTGTATTGCTCGCGGCATTCTTCTTCATAAAAGCACATACAAAAAGTAAATTTTCTGAAGAACGTAAAAAACCAAATAGCCTCGTTTATTATAAAGATGCGGATACTGATAAAACCTATTGGCTTACCTACGACAAGGAAATTGATGAATGGACGCAACAATATTTGAGCGAAAATCCTGAAGATGCATCCAAAATTTTAGGGGAAGCATCCTATAATAAATATGGGACCAACTTTAGCTTTGCAAAGGAAGCCCCGCTAAAAACCATTCCAGATTTTGAAGTGATTTTGGAAGCCGATACGCTGGTTGAAAATCTTCGGGAGGTGAAGTTTACAATCGTTCCAAAGCGAAAGGTGAACAAAATTGATTTGTATGCCGAAAATAACACATTTCAATCAATAATGTTCAACGGAAAGGAAATGCCATCTTCCAGTATTTCGAAAAATTACCGTGGCACAAAAAACAGTGCGCTCATTAATTATTACGTTTCTGAAAATGATTCTCTAAAAGTTCATTTTTCAGTAGCAAAGGAAAGTCCGGTTACATTTAAAGTGATGGAATATTCTTTTGATTTGATGGATGATACACAATTCAATATTGCAAAGCGGCCCGATTATACAATGCCGAAACCTTTTGTAATTACTGATGCAGTTGCGGTAAAACGGACTTTTTCAATAGATTCACTTAAAATGAAAGCCGTTGATACATTACCAACTAATGCCCAAAACATTTTAAATGATAAATAAAACAATAGCGATTGCTGGCTTGGGATGGCTTGGCCAGCCTTTAGCTTACAGATTGGCCACCTTGGGCTATACTGTAAAAGGTTCGGTAACGAGTATTGAAAAGGCAACTTTGCTGCAACAAAATGGCTTTGAAACCTATCCTGTAGAAATTTCAGAAAGGGGAATAGATGGTGAAATTACGGCGCTGCTAAATAATGTGGACTTCTTAATAATAATGATTCCACCCGGCCTTCGGAAAAATACTGGAGCCGATTATGTTTTGAAAATGGTCCATTTAATTGCGGCAATAAACGAATCTACGGTTAAGAAAATTATTTTAATTAGTAGTACATCTGTTTACGACGATTCACAAGGCAGGGTGACAGAGAAAGACGACCCCAAACCTACAACCCTTGCGGGAAAGCAATTACGGCAAGTGGAAGAATTGTTTATAAATGCAGAAGGATTACTGACGACGGTAGTACGTTTTGGCGGATTGATTGGTGGCAGTAGAAATCCTGTAAAATATTTGGCAGGACGCAACGATCTGGCAAACGGGAATGCCCCTGTAAACTTAATTCACCGTGATGATTGTATTAATATTTTGGTTGAAATTTTAAAGAAAGATGCTTTCGGAAAAATTTTTAATGCTGTAAACCCAAACCACCCAAAAAAGTCTGAATATTACATTCAAAAAGCAAAGGAGCTCGCCTTGGAGCCGCCTACTTTTGCAAAAGCAGATTCAAATGAGGTTTTTAAACAAGTGGATTCAGAAAACTTAAAATCTGTTTTAAACTACTCTTTTAAAACCTCTATTTAAAAAAAGGAGCCTGTTAGAGCTCCTTTTCATTTCAATAAAATACTTAAAAACTACCAAATACGTACCCTATCTTCAGGGGCAAGGTACATAGGGTCGCCTTCCTTAATATCAAAAGCTTCGTAAAACGCATCAACGTTCAACAATGGCTGTGTAGCACGAACCATTCCTGGAGAGTGTGGATCTGTCTTCACTTGGTTGCGCAAGGCCTCTTCGCGTGATTTTGTACGCCATACGGTAGCCCAACTCATAAAGAAACGTTGTTCTGGTGTGAAACCGTCAATATTATCTGGACGTCCATTTTCTTTATAAAAACGTTGCAAACCATCATAGGCACCCAATACACCACCTAGGTCACCAATGTTCTCGCCCAAGGTAAAGTGGCCATTGATGAAAACGCTGTCCAAAACTTCTACATTGCTGTATTGCTCGGCCAGTTTGTTGCCGCGTTCTGTAAAGTTTTTAAGATCGGTATCTGTCCACCAGTTTACCAAATTTCCATTGGCGTCAAAACGCGAACCGCTGTCATCAAAAGCGTGTGAGATTTCGTGACCAATTACGGCTCCAATTCCACCGTAGTTTACAGCTTCATCTGCTTTGTAATCATAGAAAGGTGGTTGAAGGATAGCTGCTGGGAAAACGATTTCATTATTGAAAGGGTTGAAATACGCATTCACGGTCTGTGGACTCATGCCCCATTCTGTGCGATCTACGGGCTCGTCTATTTTTTCAAGGTTATCTTTAAGATTCCACGTTTGCACGGCTACCATATTGTCATAATAGGTATTGCCTGGTTTCACTTCCATAGAAGAGTAATCTTTCCATTTGTCTGGATAACCCACTTTTACGGTGAATTTGTCAAGTTTTTCAATGGCTTTAACCTTTGTACTGTCGCTCATCCATTCCAAAGCATTGATTCTGTCTTTGTAGGCTGCTATTACATTTTCAATCATGGATTCTGCTTTAGCCTTTGCTTCTGGCGGAAACATTTCATCTACATATAGTTTGCCCAAAGCTTCGCCTACACTTCCGTTAACGGTTGCAAGTGCACGTTCGTCAGCAGGTTTTTGCTTTTTGGTTCCGTTTAATGTAGTAGAATAAAAATCAAAATTGGCTTTTTCAATTTCTGTGGTCAACATACCCGCAGAACTGTTTAGAGTAGACCAACGCATAACGGTTCTCCAAGTATCAAAATCTGGTTTTGAAAACATTTGCTTTAAAGTTTCCATATATTTTGGTTGCATCACGATAACAGTATCCAGCTTTTTGTCGATACCCATTTGCTCAAATGCCTGTTCCCATTGGATTTGCGGAAGCATATTTTGCAATTCAGCAATGCTTTTTGGATTGTTAAAATTTCTGAAATCTCGACTTGCTACTTTGTCCAATCTTGGAGTTGCAAGTTTAGTTTCAAAAGCTAGAATGGTTTCAGCCTGCTGACGGGCAGATTCTTCTGTATCGCCCAAAAACTGTAGCATTCTTGTAATATGGTCTACATATTGCTCGCGAATTTTTACCGAAGCAGGATCTGTATTGGTATAAAAATCACGATCGGGTAAGCCTAAACCACCTGGAGTAATGTATGCCGAATTAATAGCGCTATTGTTGGGGTTTGAAAATGCTGCAAGACCCAAAAATGGTTGTGAAACCGCGACAGCATCTTCCGTCATCAATTTTTGAAAATCTTCCATGCTGTTCATGGCGGCAATCTTTTCAAGCGTAGGCTTTAGTGGCTCAATACCAGCTTTATCCCTTGCGACCGAGTCTAATTTTGATTCATAAATCATCAAGGCCTTGGCTTGGTCTGTTTCCGGAGCGTATTTGCCACTTTCTTTGGCTTTTGCCAAAATGTTCAACATGTCCTTGCTTGTTTTTTTGCGTAAAATGGTGAATCCGGCCCAACTGGTTTCATCGTCTGGAATCTCGTTGTTCTTCATCCAATTTCCGTTCACGTAATTGTAAAAATCATCTTTTGGACTTACAGTAGTGTCCATGTTTGCAAGGATAATTCCATGGGGTTCGTTATCTGCCACGGCCACATCGGTTTTTTCCTTACAAGCGGTTGCGGCTACTGCAACAACTGCAAAGGCCACAACAGGTTTTAAAAAATTAGTTTTCATTTTATTGTTTTAAATTAAAGTATTTGTTGATTTAATAGTATGCTGAAAGCATAAGTTGCTGTTTCTGTGTGTTTGTTACACTTTCTTGTTTTTTTTATCTTGAAGCTCCAAATTTGTGATGGAATCTTTATAGCGTTGTTGTTTTTTCAGTTCGTTTTCTTCGTCTTCCTTTCTTGTGAAATCAATTTTGTCCTTTTGAAATTTTTCGTTTAGTTGAACAATCAGATTTTTTACGGCTCCATTCATTTCCATTAAAGACTGCTGCACTTTAAGTGAATCAATAGTAGCTTGGTGCGAAGCCTGAAAAAGAAGGGCAGAGCGGGTTTTTAATACCATCAATCGGCTGTGGATAGGTTTGGTGTTAAGCGTATCGGGAACGTTGCTAAAAAGTGAATCTGCATATTCCTTTAAACGTTCGGAACGGTTGCGCAGGTCTTGGTAATTACTGCCGTTTGCATTTTGAGCTTCAGCAAAAAAATCTTCCAAAACTCCCCATCTTACGGCCTGTTCTTTTGCCGGAGGCGAAAGTGTGGGAAAATTATAGTTTTTGTCTCCAAAAATTATGGATGCGTCATTGGTTGGTGCTTGGTTTTGGTTTTCTTCGGAAGCATTTCCGCAGGAAAAAACAAAAGCGACGAGCATTAATAGAGGAATGATAAACTTCATAAAGAATAAAAGTGGCACAAAGATACTGGTTATTAACTAAATGGCACATAAAATTTTTAAGTGTTGAAAGCATTGATAATATGTATATTTACACTTCATTTTTTGAAACAGCACACATATGAAAAAGCGAATTTTGATAATAGGCGCCTGTGGCCAGATTGGCACGGAATTAACCCTATACCTCCGCGAAAAATTTGGAAACCATAAAGTAATCGCGAGCGATATTCGAGAGGGAGAAGCGGAGTTGATGGAGAGCGGGCCGTTTGAGATTTTGGACGCTATGGATTACAATGCTGTTGAGGAGGTGGTAATACGTCATGAAATAACAGATGTTTACTTAATGGCTGCAATGCTTTCCGCTACGGCGGAAAAGTTCCCGATGAAGGGCTGGAACCTTAATATGAACTCATTATTTCACGTTTTGAATTTAGCAAAGGACAAAAAAATTGAAAAGATATTTTGGCCTTCCAGTATAGCGGTTTTTGGTCCCTCCACCCCAAAAACAGAAACGCCACAGCGCACGGTGATGGAACCAACTACTGTTTACGGAATAAGCAAGCAAACGGGTGAACGCTGGTGCGAATATTATTATAATCGTTACGGAGTGGATGTTCGCAGCATTCGATATCCTGGTCTTATCAGTTATAAAACACTTCCTGGAGGCGGCACTACAGATTATGCAGTGGATATTTATCACAAAGCATTAAAACACAAAAAGTATATCTGTTTCCTAAATGCTGACACAACCCTGCCCATGATGTTTATGGATGATGCTATTAAAGCTACTGTAAATATTATGGAAGCAGAAAAGGGAAAGGTTAAAATTAGAAGCTCATACAATCTATCTGCCATGAGCTTCAATCCGGATGAAATTACTGAAAGTATCCAAAAGCATATTCCCGAATTTAAAATAAGCTATGAGCCTGATTTTAGACAGGCTATTGCAGACAGTTGGCCACAAAGTATCGATGATAGCGAAGCACGGGCAGATTGGGGTTGGAAAAGCGAAATTTCTTTAGATGAAATGACAGAAATAATGCTTACTAATTTAAAAGATAGGTATTAAAATTATTCCTCCGAATCAAATTCTACTTCCAATATATTAGCAGTTCCCCCTTTTCCTTCATTTGAAATGTAAAGGGTGCCATCAGGCGCGAAAGTAATTCCTTCAGGTTGGGGGAAAGACTCCTCATATAGCTTATGAAGTTTTAGAAGCTTCCCTATGCTATCCATTATCAGCACTTGCGGATTTTTTCCTTCCAAAATATAGAAACGTCCAGTTTTTGGATGTATAGCAATATCTGAAGGGAAAAAATTTGAAAAGAGGTCTATATCATCATCCGCATCTTTTGATTTAAAAATGGGAGCGTCCAAGGGTATTTTTAATACAGGTAAAGAATTGGATTTTTTTGTTTCGAGGTCAAAGGCATAAATTCCCTTATAATTCTTACTGTTGGGGTCTATGTCCTTTACCGCAAAAAGTATTCGATTGTTTAGTGTATCGGCCACCATCGACTCCATATTGTTTCTGCCGGAAAAAGGTACTTGATATTCGTTTGTTTCAAAATTGTTGCTTAGGAAATTTTTAATCTCAAAGAGGCGGCCGCTGCTTTCCATAACGTATGCAGTGCTGCCTACGGTGGTTATTGCTTCATAATCGCCAGAGTTTCCAAAAGATATTTTCTTTTCAACAAGGTTCGTTTGAAGGTTATATATAAAAATAATTCCCTCTTCGTCTTGCACTGCAGCAATTTTATCTTCGGAAATCCACCTTATACCAGAAATTTCATTTAAATCTATTGGCATATCCCACTTCCTTATAATCGTATAAGGTTCGTTTTCCAAACGTGGATTAAGAGCAGGATTTTCAAAAGCGTACCATAGTATTCCTACAAAAGCGAGTACTCCAACAATTATTATAAAAGCAAGTCTGTTTTCGTTCATGATTTTCTAGTATAAAAACATAAGTTAAATGAAATAATCATTTGTGTTCCTTAAAATTTTTATAAAAAATGATACGCTTTAGTATCAAAGGTCTCTTTTGTTTTGAAGCGGGATGTTGTTGTAGCCTCACCAAGAATCGAACTTGGATCTAAAGTTTAGGAAACTTCTATT
>TARA_R110002012_G_scaffold2081_1_pt1 | contig 11632 bp, 3 predicted proteins | sample TARA_R110002012 | Tara Oceans TARA_R110002012 (sample SAMEA4396515) | marine metagenome | biome: Westerlies Biome; feature: [DCM] deep chlorophyll maximum layer (ENVO:01000326); material: water (ENVO:00002006), including particulate matter (ENVO:01000060) such as... | depth 40 m
ATTATTTACGAGTTGAAGAACAGGACTATCAAGGCAAGCCTGAAACGGACACAACAATCACTACGAACGGCTCTTCACGAACTGTAGGAGGGGTGCAAGAATATTTAGCTTCTCAATATGGTGGCACACCCAGAGATTATACTATCCCAATTGAGGAGGCAAAATGGGCCAATTCAAATTATGTGGACAAAGGTTCTCGTACAGAATTTTTAAAGGGTGTTGTTAATATCAAGGAATTCCAGAAATATATTAATGATAGGTTTACATCCGATGGAACCGTCCCGCCCAATATTCTTAATCTTATACCGAATTCGTGTGTGCCAAAACCATTAACAAAAGGCTTGATTGGAGACTTGAATAGGTTTCAAGAGTGTGGAGAGGCAATGGCCAAAGACTTGGGGGTGACACTACCCGCATCTCGAACAGAATTTGTTCTCGGAGACTTCTTTAAAAATGTTAGTGTTGGTGTGAGAATATCTTATGTGACTCCGATGGAGCAGAGTGATCTACCTCCTCCGTCTGAACCAGGAACTACCCAAACATCACCAGCATCAAATGTGGGCTTTTCGGAGTTGCAACGTAGTCGTGGTCCCTTCTCCGCTGATTCTAAATGTTGGAGAGATCATTCAACGGATGCTACTCTCGCGATGTACCAAGCATCTGCTTCACTTGGTTTTGATGCACAAAGCCCATTTAGTGAAATTGCACAAAACGCCAGTAATACCGCCCAAGCCGCACTTAAACAAAAAGCTTTCTTTGTCCCCAACGGAGACAACTGGGCACATGTTGTTCCTTTAGTATGTTCAGAAGTAGAGATTGATCCATTGACGCCGATGAAAGATATCGCAAATACCGGTGATCGTTATACAAAAGCAGATTCTAATGGGAACCCGAATGCATTGAACATCGGATTTTTTGAAAACCAATTTATCGCCAATTATCGTAGAACTCTTATACCTCAACTAATGAGAACACCGGAATACAATTCACTATTTAGGTATCTATTCCCGGTAAATCGGATGCTGTCATTAAACCAGATTTATAGTTCTGAATATTTGAGATCCTACAAGGGTGTCAATGAGTCTCTCGATCCGACAAAAACACGATTGAAAGATTTATTTATAACACTATACAATAGTGGAAATTATGAAGGAATTAAATGTACACCGTCAAGTCTTGATTTACAACTTGGTTCGTTGAATGGTATTCCGTGGGAAGGTTTAGCTCAACAATTGGCAATGATGATTGCTAAAACAGTGGTATTAATCTTCAAGGGATTTGTGGAGGCATATGATATTAATATTGCTGTCTCCAAAATGATTCGAGACTCTATTCATTTAGTTAATCAATTAATAGCACAAGGCCAAGTATTAGCAAACACTGGGCAACAATTTGGTGCCGCGACAGGTGAGTTGTTTAGCGGACTAGGACCGCAGGCTTGTAAAACATCTGCCCCAACCCAACCACCTGATGAATGGTTTGATCCAGTTGAGGAGAATTTTATTCCTGAACCGCAGATTATGTGGATTTCATTATCGTTACTTCCAATGACACTTCTTCCAATGTTCTGGCCAGGATTGCCCATTACACCATTTGGTTTAGCTTATTGGGGAATGGACTGGCGTCCAGAGCCCATGTGGTTAAATTCAATGCCGCCGTCAGATTACTTGGACAAACTATTTAGCAAGGAAGGCACCGATGCTTCAAGTATCGCTGGCTCGCCCGACGCATGTAGTATTGATACGGGACTCCCAGCTCCAAGCTCGGATAAATAAAATGGAGGAGATTTAAATGGCAGGAATTACACCACAACTTCCGTTAGTTAGAGATGACATCAACGGATATATGATGATAATGGACTACAGAACCTTGGTTAAACAGAATTTCAGAAACTTGATGTTTACAATTCCAGGTGAAAGAGTAATGGACGCAAAATTTGGAATAGGTTTAAAAACATTTCTTTTTGAAATGGATAATCCCGGACTATATGGAAGGATATCCGGAAAGATAAAGCAACAAGTTAACAAATATCTTCCCTATATCACCGTTGACAATATACTCTTTAACAGTGCGGCGAACACAGAGGGTGCAGATCCAAATTTTTTAAGTGTAAGAATTGAATATACAATTGTTCCTCTTGGAGAGATAGACAATTTAGAACTAACTTTACCCGTAGACTAATTATTTGTTAGAGAGAGGAATAACGATTGGGTTCAAAAAAACAATATCCACTCATTGATTATACATCAAGAGATTTTAACAGCATCAAAGAGGATTTAGTAGATTATGCAAAACGCTATTATCCTAATTCTTTCAAAGATTTTAGCGAATCAGGCTTCGGATCGCTTATGTTGGATACGACTGCATATATTGGTGATATTCTATCATTTTATTTGGACTACAGTGTAAACGAATCTTTCCTTGATACCGCCATTGAATATGATAATGTTCTTAAATTGGGGCGACAAATGGGGTATCGCTTCAATCCTGCTGCTTCATCAGTTGGTGAAGCTATTTTCTATATCATAGTTCCAGCCGCTACCGTTGGCTCTGGTCCAGATGCAAATTACATGCCCATCTTAAAGCGAGGTTCTGAAGTTTCCTCTGTTGATAATATCGCTTTTGTTTTAAATGAGGATGTTGATTTCGCAAACCCTAACAACGAAGTGGTTGTGGCGGAAGTAAATTCAGAAACCGGCGCAGTTGTCTCCTACGCAATCCGCGCACGAGGCCAAGTTGTCTCTGGTCGTACTGAAAATCAATTAATTGTTGTTGGTAACTTTCAAAAGTTTTTGAAACTTCAACTAAATGGCGATAACATCACCGAAATCATCTCTGTTGAAGACAGCGAAGGGAATGAATATTACGAAGTAGATTATCTATCCCAGGATACCATTTATAAACCCACCTTGAATCGTGGTGATAATAGCACTGTTACTCAAAACTTATTACGCCCATTTGTTGTACCGAGGCGATTCGTTACTGAAAGAACCCAAGAAGAAACATTTTTACAGTTTGGATTCGGCTCTCACACGACATCACTAGCAACTGATTCAGTTACAGACCCTAGTAGTGTCGTATTAAAGGTACATGGAAAAGATTACGTATCAGACACTTCAATCGACCCAGGAAACTTTTTAAAAACTGATAAATTGGGAGTTGCTCCCTCAAACACCACATTATCGATCTTATATCGTGTTAATGATGCTGATAGTGTGAACATTTCGGCCAACGCGCTAGTAAGTGTTGATACACCCATTTGGGATTTTAAAGAGCTGGGAACATTAAATACTACTACTTTAGCATCCGTCATCGGGTCAGTAGAAGTGAACAACGACGAACCTATTGTTGGTGATGTTACACTGCCTGACACTGAAGAACTAAAACAGCGAATATATAATGTTTTTTCTTCGCAAAACCGCGCAGTTACATCCGAGGACTATCGAAGTTTGTGCTATTCGATGCCTGCAAAATATGGCGCAGTCAAACGAGTTAACATCACTAGAGACTCCACATCGTTGCGGAGAAATTTAAATCTGTATGTTTTGTCTGAAAATTCTGACGGAACTTTAACTACCTCGAATTCCACTATAAAAGAAAATTTAAAAGAGTGGTTAAGTCAGGGTAAAATGATAAGTGATACTATAGATATTTTAGATGCAAAGATTATAAATATTGGAATAGATTTTACAGCGATTGCTTCTTTAGACGGAAACAAGTTCGACGTACTTAATGACGCTATTACAAAACTAACAAGTTATTATGCTACCAAATTTGAAATCGGCCAACCATTTTATGTTTCAGACATCTACACACAGCTTAATAAAATGAAAGGAATTATTGATGTCACGAAAGTTAGGATCGTACAAAAGTCTGGTTTAAATTATGCAAGCAATCCGGTGGACATCAATATGTTGTATTCTGCTGATGGGAGTTACATAGACTGCCCAAAGAATGCTATTTTTGAGATTAAATATCCCGATGCTGATATTAAAGGGACGATTAAATAATGGGAATCAAACGATATACTGCTATAAACGATAACACAATTACTAATGCGTTTGAGTCTAACCTTGTTACACGAGGAACTGGCAGTAATATGGGATTAGCAGATTCTTTGGAAGTTTTTTCCATCTATGCTCAAGCCACCAGCGCATCAAGTGAATTAAGCAGAATGCTTTTAAAATTCCCAGTTTTATCGTCAGATGCGACAACTACAATCCAGGCCGACCGCACAGCAGGAACAATACCTGCTAGTGGTAGTGTTGATTTTTATTTACGCTGCTACAATGTCAAACATACCTCCACCTTACCAAGAAACTTTACTCTCGTAGTATCTCCAGTTTCCCAATCATGGCAAGAGGGCAACGGTTTGGATATGGAAGAATATTCAGATCTAACATATGGTGGTACTGGCTCTAATTGGATCAATGCCGCCGCTCAAACAACGTGGACCAATAATAATGGAACGACACTCACAGGTGGAAGTTATTTAAGTGCCTCGTGGAATGGATCTCCCCAGGCAACTTATAATGAATTTAACTACAAACAAACCTTTGGAGAGACTGGAGTTGGCGATTTAGACATTAAAATTACCGGCTTGGTGGAAAAGTGGATTGCGGGGGACTACTCTAATCATGGAGTGGGTGTAATGTTAACAGCGAGTCAGGAAGACGGCAAGCAATCTTATTATACTAAAAAGTTTTCAGCACGAAGCAGTGAATTTTTCTTCTCTCATCCTGTAATTGAAGCAAGGTGGAATTCTTCAAGAAAAGATCAGAGAGGTAGTTTTTACATCTCAAGTTCTAATTTGAATGCTGCTGATAATCTTAACACCATTTATCTGTACAATTATGTTCGTGGTCAACCCAAAAACTTGGCGAACGTTGGAACTGGCCCGGTTTACGTTAATGTTTATACATCAGCGAGTGGTGGGGAAAAACTGACTGCGACTCCGAACAGCCCAATTACTGGTGGTTATGTTGACGTAGGCATTTATAGTGCCTCGTTCGCTCTGGACACAACAGCAAGCTATGCTTTTGATAGGTGGTTTTCTGGAAGCTCAGGCTCGGCAATATCCTCTTCAGGTGTAAAAGTCTACCACACAGGGACGTTCATGCCGGAAGAGTTTGATTCGTCCAACGTATACTCTATACCAAGATATGTTACAGCAATCACCAACTTAGAGTCACAATATTACAACGAAGGTACAGCACGGATGCGCTTATTTACGCGCTTAAAAGATTGGAGTCCAACTATTTACACTGTAGCATCTAAAGCAATTGAGAATAATATTGTTGAAGATGCTTATTTTAAAGTTTTTAGAGTTGTTGATGAGAAGGATGTTATCACATATGGGACAGGTAGTCTAAACCACACCAAACTCTCATATGATGTGACAGGAAGTTATTTTGATTTAGATATGAAGATGCTTGAATCCGGCTATGCTTATGGGATTAAATTTGTTTATTATATAAACGGTGCGTACCAAGAACAACCTGAAACATTTAAATTTCGTGTAATAGAGTGAAGAAATGGCCAATATTAAAGATCTTTTTAACGGTAAAAAATCTGATAAGTTATTAGAGAACTCTACACAACGTTCTGTAGGCTCCTCTGTTGAGTCTGCTGATTATTTAAAGTCCAATATCAAGGACAAACAACGATTTATCCCTCGCGTAGATTTCTCTTCAGCATCTAACTTTGCCGTTTATGGATCTGCTGAAAAATATTATGAAGATGCTTTTGATTATGTTTTAAATGAGTACCCATATGATGGATCATTAAGAGAGAAAATAGATTGGAGTCTCTCTGGCTCTTACCTGGATCGATATATATTTGAAAATGATTACCCAAGAACAACAGGGTACGTCAATATGGGCCAGTCCTATGGTTTTGACTCCCAAAAAACATTAGGTTATGATTCTTCTACGAAGAATGAATGGATCTATTTCAAAGGCAACAACACTAATACAGCTTTAAATTATAATACAAATCCTAATTTATCACTTCAGTTTGATAGTTTAAATATTTACAACACCGCTTCGCAGGGCCTATCTAATCTTGAGTTAGAAGGTTCTGGTGGTGTTTCTGTGGAGTTTTGGCTTCGTAAACCTGGATTTAATAAATCTAATGAGTCGCGAAAACAGGTCATAGTTGATGTATGGAACAGTGGCTCTTGGGCTACATCCGGTTATGGTCGGCTGCGCGTTGAGATTTCTGGCACAGAAGGTAACGTTTTAAACCCTGATTTTCATGTAGAACTGCTTTCGGGAACAGCAGGCTTCTCATCGGGACACATTTCAGAAACTACACCAACAGTTGTTTTGAGTGGCAGCACTTTAACCGGCTCTACGTGGAATCACTTTGCCCTAACTTTCCAAAATACTGGCAGTCAAATGATTGGTCGCCTTTATACAAATGGCTCGCTAACCTATTCTACTACGGCTGGTACTACCATTGGCACCGTGACAGGCTCCATGCTCGGCCAAATCGGTTCTCTAATTACCACAGTATCGGGTGCCGCAGGCGTTGCAAGGGGCGATGGTAAACTATCGGCATCGTTGGATGAATTTAGGTTTTGGAAAACCCGTCGTTCCAGTAAGCAGGTTGGCCAATACTGGTTCACACAGGTTGCGGGTGGTACGAACACCGACTTAACTTTAGCCACCAGTGCTTCTACTAAATATTCTTATGAAAATCCTGTTGACTTGGGAGTCTATTATAAATTTAATGAAGGTATAATAGGAACATCTCAAGTAAACTACGCTGATGCGGTTGTAGTTGATTATGCTGGTAGAGTTACCAACGGTCAGTGGGAAGGATACACATTAACATCTAGAAATACAGGATCTGCCATTGTATCTGCCTCTGCGGCCAGTTATGAATTTCAAGACCCGATTCTTTACGCTAATAATCCTCTCGTTTCTTCAGCCAAAACACTCAAGATGAACTTGGGTAAATTACACGATGTTAAGAACAATTCTTCCATGTTTGGGACATTGCCCCAATGGATTACCTCTGATGATGAAAACAACTCTCAAGGTGCGTTAAAAAGATTAACGCAGGTAATGTCAAGTTACTTTGATACGCTTTATTTGCAAACCCAAGCTGTTCCTTCCATCAAAGACAAAGAATATGTCAGTGGAAGTGATAAACCATTCCCATTTGCCAACCGTTTGGTCGATAGTTCAGGATTTTTAACAACCGAAATCTTTTCTAAAGCTTCTGCTTTGGAATACCTCGATGCCCGTAACGACAAAAAACTCTTCACAGAAAAAGTTGATGAGCTTAAAAACCTCATTTACCAGAATGTTTATAACAATTTAATTAATATCTACAAAACTAAAGGAACGATGAAGTCCTTTAGGAATCTTATTCGATGCTTTGGTGTTGACGACGAATTAATAAACATTCGTCTATATGGCGACGAGATTACGCATCAAATCCGCGATAACTATAGCAACAATACTGTCCGCAAAAAGTATGCCAATTTTCATACTGAATATAACATGGATGCGGTTGTATACCAACAAACTGCCAGTTCAAACTCCTATAGTCGTGGATACATCAGTTCAAGCGCGGAAGTACAATATCGCGGAAATACTTATGAATTGGAGTCGTTTTTCCCTCCCGATCCAGCCAAGGGAAAGAGTTATTATTTTGGCTCGTCCTTTGTTACTGCATCTATTTTTGGTTGTCACACATCTGGTAATGCAGGCTCGACAGCATGGGGTTCACCAGACTATGGCCAATTCCAAGTGCAAACAGTTAGACCAGACTTCCGCCGCTCTGCTGCTTACTTTCAACTTACGTGTAGTAATGATGGTCTCGGTACATTTCCTCGATTAACAAGTTCTGTTTTTCAGGATCTCTATGAGGGTTCTCGGTGGAACTTGTCAGTCAGAATTAAACCGAAGAAATATCCTTTAGCTGCTGGAGTTTCTGGAAGTAATACTGGCCAATATGATCTTGAGTTTGCGGGATACAATTATGTCCTCGACGTATTAAATAACAGTTTTCTCGTAACCTCATCTATTAGTGCAGCCAATGCGCAGAATTTCCTTAAATCAAATAAGAGATTCTTTGTGGGCGCACATAGAACAAACACCACAGGCACGGTGTTACAACAAAGTAATGTCAAATCCACTTCTTTAAGGGTATGGATGGATTATTTACCGAGTGGTACACTGGAAGCACACGCAAAAGATGTTACCAACTTCGGAACGGCAAACCCATATCGGGACGCTTATTTAACCGAAGAAGGTGCGAATCTAGGCAGCACCGGGGTCAAAGCTATACCCCAACTCGAAACCCTTATCTTAAATTGGGATTTTGGAACACTGTCGAGTTCAGATGCCGGTGGTAACTTTGTTGTCCAAGATACCTCAATTGCTTCTTCAGGAAGTAATGATTATACCAATCGATGGGGTTGGTTGGGACCAATAGGACAATACCAACATACTGGATATGGATATGGGTTTAGAACCAATTCTACATCCTCTATTGACAGGAGATACGTTCATACACTCATCCAGCAACAGCCCGAAATTGTTAATAGTTCGGACATGGTTTCTCTGATTGATGAGGATAAGAATAAATTATTTACCAAAGATTCTCGCCCTGAACAATATTTCTTTGCTTTCGAAAAGAGCATGTACAATGTAATTTCGAGAGAAATAATCGATGTCTTTGGAACCATCGTAGATTTTAATAATTTGATTGGCCAACCAGTTAATCGATATCGCCAAGAATATAAAGACATGCAAAAGTTGCGTGAACTTTATTTTGAAAGATTTCAAAACACGATTGATTTAGATAAGTTTGTTGAATATTATAAATGGCTTGATTCGGCATTATCTGTGATGCTTCAACAGTTGGTTCCAGGTTCAGCTCGATTTTCCGAAAACTTGCGGACAATGGTCGAAAGTCATGTTCTAGAGAGAAACAAGTATTGGTCCAAATTTCCAACTCTAGAAATGAAGAAGTCAGATCCTGTTGCTGGTCTTCGTGGTATTAACGAGCTTCTTTACTCTGGTAAGCGTGGCACCGCTCCTATACCTACAACTGCGGTAGCTTCCAATTGTGTTTGGTGGCATGATCGCGCTGAAAGAACGAATCCTAATATCTCTTCTAGTAATGCCACAGTTAACAGCCAAAGAGACACCATTCGTCGTGCTGATGATTTCCGTAGTGGTTCAGGTCCAACCTTAGCTGTTTCTCGAAACTCTACTGCTAATACTACCACTTATCAGGGACAAGCCTATGCGGTGCGCAATTTCACTAAAATTTATAGACTTGGCCTGGATGAGCAGCCAGTAATTCATGGTGGTTCAAACTTTGCCAAAAACAAGACGGTAGAATATACTCACGAGTCCTTGAAATTTGATTCGTCCGAACAGTTATCTATAGCAGCCTCTAGCATTCCCGATAAAATTGGGTGCGATGATGTAATTGTGCCTAATGCTAAAAAGAAATTTGATGCAAAAGTTGTCAACTCGGAAGATCCATATGGATATTTAAGTGGGAAGGATGACATTTTTGCTCCCTTTAGTTTATACAGTTCCTCGGTATCAACTGGGTATGTAGCTGATGTTGCTAGGAATTTCCGTTCTGGAGCTGTAATTAATAACTATCATGATGATATTTACGGAGACGATAAAGGAATCCCAGCTCAGGGTCCATTTACCGAAAGACATGTAGGTGGCCGACAACATCGACATATCGATGTTAATACTTCCTCGGCAACAACCACTCTCACCAGGCCAGAGGCTTGGAACCTAGACGCCAACTCTGCCGCACTTACCATTACAGCACGAACTGTTCACCAGCCTCGCGCCACAATGATTCGTGATGCTTACGCCAAACGTCCTCTGAATATAGCTAACCTTAAATGGGGCACGTCATCAGCAGTTGCGGGGAATTACCGCTTTGGCTATGAAATCCTGCAAACCTCTGGGCGTAGTTTGAATAACCGATTCTTTATTGCGAATGGTGGTTTTAAGCCCACATCATCCGATACTGGAATTTTCAGTGGTGCAATTGATTATGCTCTTCCGCGCTTTGATCTTACCGGAACCAATAAATCAATTTTTGTTGAAAGATTTAATGCCCCTGGCGGCCCTGAAGTTAGTTCTCGCGGTTGCATGGATGTTAATGCGGAAGAATTTTCAGTTTATAACGAGTTAAATTACCGTAATTTAATTGTTCGAGAAGCACTTGATAGTTGGCTCACCGAACATTGTGGTCAGTTTGGTATTTCTCCCACTGGAAGTCCTGGTGACGGAACTACACCAGCAGAACACCGAGTGAACCCTTTTGGTTATAATGATGTTATTGCAGCTTATCAAAAAGTAAATCGCAATCCAGTAACAGTTGGTGCATTTGTGGGCTCCTCATCCAGCGAACTTACAACCAGCGTTAATTATGACAACTGGTTTGTTCAACATGCAATTCCTCAAAGCACATTGCAGTATAGATGGATAAACGATTCTTATAACACAAACTTTAACCAACCTTTTGGTTATGCTGGAGGTTGTCATGATGCCGGTGGTATTGTGCCCTTTAGTGTTCCATCTGGTCAAACATCGATAACACAGTCTGCCATAATTTTTGTATCTGCTTCTTGTTGGGAACCTCTCCCAATCGACTACGTGTGTTGGCCTCCTGGTGGTTTGAACTTCGCACAATATGATTTCTCTGTCCAAGCTGGTGCCTCTGATCCGTCGATTTATAAATATACAATTACGAGTTCTCAAAATACATTATCTCCGGGCACAGCATTTATGAATACAAAGATTGTGGCAGCATCCATTCATGGACACTTCCAGAATCTCAATGGTCCATATCAACGACCTTCGTGGAAGCAGATCCGAACCGGAGAAACTCCTGTTGCCCGCTACCACAAAAGAAATAATATCCTCTCAATTGGCTCCAGTCGTGGAGTTGTAACAGTTCCTCATGGATCTGGAACAAATCTACCAGCAACTTATTTTGACCCACGATCAGGTCCAGGAACCATTAAGAACTATACAGAACCACCTGTAACTTTTAAGTATCGACCACTTATTAGTGAGTTGACAAGTGTTCAGCTACAACACTCTTTTGGTAATAATTTGTGCCTCTGGACCCAAAGAGGTCTGCCGTTTAACAATCCAACACTCTCCATTGGTGAATATTTGGGTGGTTTAAACAACAAGACCGATGCGCAAATATATAACAAATTAATTGAATCGGATGAATATAACACTATCTTCAAAAGCTTGACGCACAACGAGGTTGTGTATCCTCGTTCTGCAAATACCGGTCTTGGTCGAACAAGAAGTCGAACAAATTATGCGGAAACTGCATTAGTTAACAATAAATTTCCACCCACTGCGTCTGTATCTATCGGAAGCAACGGAATTGATCGCGGACCAAATGTAAGAAGAACATTCTGGAAAGACCTTTATTATGAACGAAATAGGTATTCGGCACCAAATGCCCAATATGCCAGGTTTAATACTACGATAACAAATTCTTGCGGACATACAGACGGACATGCAAGAAGCGTGTGGGCTTTCGGTGCAGAACCACTAGTTTATAACCCTCCATCTGTAAACTCTGCTCATGAAGGAGTGACCACCGCATCTCT
>TARA_R110002012_G_scaffold75411_4_pt1 | contig 11627 bp, 4 predicted proteins | sample TARA_R110002012 | Tara Oceans TARA_R110002012 (sample SAMEA4396515) | marine metagenome | biome: Westerlies Biome; feature: [DCM] deep chlorophyll maximum layer (ENVO:01000326); material: water (ENVO:00002006), including particulate matter (ENVO:01000060) such as... | depth 40 m
CGTCATGCCATAATTAATCTTATGCTCGGGGATACCGAGATTACGGAACATTTCCATGATCGGCGAGACTTCGCCGTTGGCTACCGACTTAAGTTCTCGGCTATACAGCGCCTGTACCGCAAGCTTAAGCTCGCGCGGCGCGTTCTGGAATAGAGCATGTGACAACTCGTGGGCGATTAGATTCGCCTCGAGATACGGCTCGTTACGCATAAGCCGCTTAAGAACAACCGTGGCATCGCCAAGGATACGTCCTTCGTCGTCCTGCGTAATCTTACCTGGCATCATTGCTCCCTGGTAACGTCCGGTCTCCATGCTAACCCCGATCTCGTCGAGGTACGCTTGAGCCTCAGCCTCGGTCATCTCACCGGATTCAAGGCGGCGGTTAATATCTTCCGCATCTTTCCACAGAGCGTAGCGGTACTCGGAACCCATTTCTCCGGCTTGGGTGTCGACATTACGGATAGTAATACCTACAATCTTATCAGCAGGAAGGTCAGCAAACATAGCGAGTGCCATGTCTGCGGCATCCTGAGTGATAATACCCTGAGCCACGTACGAGTCATAGTTAGTCCGCAGCGCCTTATGGGCAGGACTGATTTGATCATATAGCGTCTTATCCATAATAGCACTAGTGATATCTTCAGCAGTAAGATCACTGCGGAAGTCAGTCTCACCAGAACCAGCACGGTCCAACATGACATCAGCCTCCCACAGGGCATCACCGACGCGCTGTTCAAGGTCCTTTGCGAGATTTTCATAACGCTCGAGCGCCCGCAGAATTTCAGTAGGAGCCATTGCCTCAAGATCAAGAGCTGCAATAGCCGCCATCTCTCGTTCAATCGCCTGAATCTGGGGGCTACTGTTATATACAGCGTCCAGTGCGTTCTCAATTGTACCGTCTTCCTTGGCGGTTCTCGCCACAGGCCGCACGGCGTCACCGGTGCTTGCAGTTCCACGGTCCTCTGCGCGAGGCGCGGGAGCCGTAGTCTCGGTATTTCTACCGGGTCGTACCGGATCATCACCAACGGCCTTAGGTCGCTTCTTGCCGGCCGGTGCTTCTGCCACGGGAGTCAGGATCTTGTCCTGCAGCTCCGTGAGGAATGCACGGCCTCGCTGCGCGTTCTTAACGACGTACGCAGCATCCTCTTCAACACTCTTACCGGAAATACCCCTGAAGGGTGAGTTCTCGGGGACGGTGTAGTTAATTTCTTGGACTGAAACGTTCGGATCGTCCATGACGACCTCAGACTTAGTAGTCTCGCGTTCCAGCCACCCAAGCTCAACGAGTGCGTCGAGCGCCAGCACGGAATCTTCTTTCTCGTACTGCTTCTGCTTTAGGGCAGCCATCTGCTCCGCAAAGTCAGCGCGTTGCTCGGCTGACAAGCTTTCATTAATGTTATGGGGAACGTACTTACGGGGATCAATACCCTGTGAGTCCATTGACCCGTTGCGTTTCGCGTTCTCAAAGATACGCTGGAAGTAATCAGTGAGCTGATTGTTCATAGCGAACATATCATCCAACATAGCGTCGGAATCGCCACCATACTTCTTAAGCATATCCGGCATTTGCTTGGCGATCGCAGCTGCAAGCCCTGCTCGGGCCGCAGGTGTATCATTAACCAGAAGTCCACGCATCCTGAGCTGCTGCACAGCAGCCTGGAAACTGTTGTATACCTTCGGTCCAAGCTTGGTTGCCATATCTCGGGCCTGACGGCGGATAGCAATACTCTCCATCGCCGCGGCGTTCGAGACACCTTCGATGCTCGACAGGTCTGAACGACCTCCGTAGCGCCGACGTCCAATATGCTGGTTACCAATAAACTGGGCACCAGCGCGGATCAGTCGGATGTTGCTGCGGAACAGGCGTGCCTGGCTCTGAGGGAACATCGCGGCTCGTGAGAACAAGCGGTCAAGCTTATCACCAAGAGGAGTGTTCTCAAACATATGCTTGAGACTAACCCGGTCAATAGAAGCACCCGTCGGACTGACGAGCTCCGGGTCAACCCGGTCCACGAGACGCGTGAGCGCGTTTGCCATAAGCATACGACGCTCCACGGGTGTCAGGTTTTCGTAAGTCTTAGTTTCTGCTTCCATCCGATCGAGAGCAGCCTTTGAGTCGTAGTCTTCGACACCGAGTGCCTTGTAGTCTTCTCTAAGCTTCTCTTCCTGCTTGCGGATTTTATTAAAGGCCTCTACGCGGTCGGCGCCACTACGCTTAAAGCGATTACGGGCACCTTCGTAGGCAGCCGTGATACTCTTACGGCGAGCAGAGACTGTTCTAATATTCTGGTAGGCCTCGCTCCGACGGAACGCTGCGAAGTCGTACGAGGCGTTAGCCTCATCAACAACGAGAGTCTTTGCCGAGCCTTCATCCCACAGTTTGTTGATAACGTCCGCACCAGCGGGGTTATCGTTAATCAGCTTAGCGCGAGCAACATCATTACCTGCGGTGCTGATATAACTATCAATAAATTTAGCGATCTGACGAGTAGTCATTCCAAGCCCGCTAGCGGACTTCGTCGTAAGGTCATTAGCGATGTTAGTCATCACAGCGCGGAGCTGGATTGCTCGCTTGAGAGTAGGATCAGCCTCAATAGCCTGTCGGCCGGCGATCTTCATCTCTGCGAGATCCTGAACGACCTTGCCGATTTGATCATCGGTCATGTACTTGCTAAGATTATTATCAAGCAAGAACTTCTGGAAGGAATCAATCGCTCGACCATCACGGACGGCGGTCATTACTCTAAGAAGATCTGCCGTTTCAGTACTAGTCACATCATCACCACGCATCATGCGGGCCATAATGTTCTCTGCCTTCTGCCGGCGAACCGGAGACGGGTCATTAGTAACTCTAGCACTCGTCACGAAGTGATCAGCGGCCTCAGCGTCGCGCTGGGCCATTGCTCGCTGGAGCCTCTCAGCTCTAGTGACAGTCGTGTTAGGTTTAACAGCAACATCATCACCATCGACCACACGAAGTGTAGCCTGCTCGCGCTGGACGAGATAACCCTTCCACAGAGTATCAAGCTCAGCCTTACCGATCTTACCATCTTTACCGAGGTCGGTAGCAACCGCCATAAGGAAGTTAACCACCTCGACTCGGGACAGCCCGTGAGCCTCAAGCTCACCAGCATCCAGCATTGCTGCGGCGCTATCAGCTGCCTCAGTAGGAGTGTCATTTACGACGTGCCGACTGAAGAAGGTGTTAGCGGAGTCAAGAGCAGCTTGACTGCTTGCCTGTACTCGCACAGCTACCTCAGGAGGCAGACTACCGTGGGACAGGACAAATTCAAGTTCATCATTATTCAGGGTTTTAGCAATATCATAAGCTTCAGCGCGTTGCTTAGCTTCATCGCCAAACATACCGACCCGGGAGGCCGCTTGTTCAGCAGCGCCAAGTCCACTGCCGAGCTTCTTAACACCCGCGGATACTCCAGTAGCGGAGAGCGGAAGTGCCACACTAAACCCTGCACCCATTGCTCCAGTGAAGGCGGTATCTTCTGCAGCCAGACTTGAGTCAAAGGCTACATCCGTACGACCGCGCTGGAAGTTACTGAGCTGTGCATCCATCGAAGAAACAAGACCAGAAGCTCCGGCCAGCGTACCTTCCATGATTGCATTCTCGACGAGGAATCGCCCAGAGCTACGCCAGAAACCTGCGCCAGCAATCTTTGCAGACGTGAAGCGCAGCGCACCGGCGGCACCCGTAATAGGAGCACCCATAGTCAAATCAAACATCGCCATCGGGTCATCAACGACCCCACGGTACATGTCACCACCGAAGCGGACGGTTGAACCCCACCAGGAGCCTTCACCGTATTCTCGCTCAATGAGACGAGTACGCTGCTTGTGGCCAACAATCTGCATGATCTCGCGATCTGCGAGCATAATCATGGTTGCTTGGTTAAACACGGAGGCGTGTGCCTCGTCGCCTTCATTACCATTCATGAAGATATCGAGAGTAATCCCGTTAGCTTCGAGGAACTCTCGTCGCGTCTTATCAAGCTTATCCCAGCCCTTTTCCGGAGTAAAACCTCTCTCGTGGACCATAGCAATAGAGTCCGTGAAGAAGTCATGCCCGTAAACGCGGGATGCGGCAGCGACACCGGCGAGGCCGGCAGCGCGCTCTTCTGGAGTAGCACCATTAATAAAAGTGTATGCTCCATTCAGCCCGAGATCCATTGTCTTGCGGGCGAGGAATGCCGACGTAATTTCGCTCTCAGAGGCGTTCAGGTCAAGACCGAGCTCGCGTGCTTCCGCGAACCATTCCTGAGCCTGCGGCAGAGCGGTGATCCCAGCGGTGTAACCCATATCCCGCTCACCGAGAGTAAATCTCTCTTCGCTGAGGGCATCATAGAGTTTCATCATCGCCTCTTCATCACCAGCTTCTGCGCCTTGCACCATCCTAGAGTTCTCACCAAATTGAACCTTACCGGCTCTGAGCAACTCGGGGAGCAGTGTGTCCCTGGTCGCAGCGACTCTCAGGCTCGAGCTCTGCGCTGCGAGACCTGGATCAACGCCAGAGGCGCGGATTGCGACACCAAGCAGGGTGTTATCATACAACCCCATAGCATCGGTAACGCTACCGGCGGTAGCACCCATCTGCGCGTAGATGTTCTGTTCTACACCAACCAGACCGGTACCAAACCCGGGCGTAGCCTGTTCACCGAAGATAGCGCCTTCTTGTCCACCAAGACGTACGCTCTCTTCCTCGCGGGTGGCATCACCAGCAATCTGGTCGAACAGTGCCATCGTTTCAATATCTCCAAGCTCATAGTTAGCGAAGATATCCTTTACGCTGTTCTGGAATCCAGCCCAGCGGATGTTATACTTTACTTCCTGCATATTCTCATCCATACCCATAGTGATACGGGTTTGGGCCGTATCAGCATCCTCAGCGCCACCCCATGCACGGGCACCGTAGAACTCAGGGTTGGACCACATCATAGTATCAGCATCAAGTCCACTCATCGCAGGGATGAGTTTACCTTGCTCGGAAATCATGGGGACTTCCTCGTTTGTGAGCTGATACTGGGCAGCCTTATCTACGGCGAATTGGTAATCACCGCGAGTCGGCGACTCTCCGTAGAGACTATTAATATCAAAATCAGACATTTAAAACCTTTCAGTTGGGGTTCATTCGAAGCCATACTTTACAGAAAAACCTCGATCCCAAGTAAGGGACCGAGGATATAGAGTTTATATTATCACTTAGGTCGGGCCAACGGCCCACCTGCGGTTGCCGGATTGGCCTTCCGCCAGGCTTGGTAATCTTCTCTTGTCTTAGAGCTATTACCTGGGGACTTGAGCCAGGCTTGGTAATCTTCTCTTGTCTGAGAGCTATTACCTGAGGACTTGAGCCACTCTCGGTAATCCTGTCGGATCCGAGGATTAGCATACGCTGTTCTCAAGTCTTCGGCTGCAGCCTTACCCTGGGCTGTTACGAGTTTTAGCCCTCTAACGAAGTTTGCGAACATACCAGTTTCGGCGATCGCAGCGTCCTTAGCATCCTTAGCCTCGAGCGCTTCGACGCGCTGATCGGCAGTAGCTGCTCGGCGAGGAACTGTTACAGATCTATTAGTTACGTAACCTTGTCCCGCCGCAGTAATCGTAGCGTCTTCGGGGGTATTGATAGTCCCACTGTAGAAACTCTCAGTAGACCCAATACGCTGTGAGTCATTAGCATATATATCCCACTCAGCAGTGACCTGCTTGTCGACCGCAGCGATCAGCGCAAGGCCAAATCTATCACGTACGGACTCTCCACTGGCCCAGTTTTCAACCACAAGAGCGGCGTCACTCGGGCTAATGTTATATTCTGCTGGGTCAACCTCAAGAACTTCAAGCAGACCCATCGACGCAGTGGTCGCAGGATCGGAGACGCCGGCGAAGTCATTACGGCCACGAGCTTGCTCCCACAGTGTACGTGCAACAGTTTCCTGTACGGATCCCATTGCGCCGTCAACTTGTACCGTAGTGCTTGCTGCGGTTTCCGCTGGGATCGCGGCACGTGTGCCGTTAGAGGCGGTCATGTTATCGATAATCTCCACCATCGCCTGCTGAGCGAGAAAATCCGCTCGCTTGCTAGCTTTACCTGTGTTAGCAGACATAGTAGCAGCCGCAGATGTCGCGGTACCACCACTAAGGTTAGGAGCCCAAACTTCTAGGCTCTTAGCGAGCTGTAGATTATACTGTACCCAGGCAACTGCGCTGTTACGAGTCTCTGGGATGGAAAGATCAGTGAGTAGATCCTTCCCTTCATTAGCCTGAGCGAACTGCCGAGAAAGAGCCTGCATCACCGGATCCTTCTGAAAGGTTGCAATGTTATTCGGCAAGTCCTCTTGGCTGCTGGGATTAATAACCCCGTACATGGCAGCTTCCCATTCCTGGGACATGGCTGCAATCGCTGGACTCTTAGAGGACCCATACGCCTTATCCATAAGCGCGTTGCGCGCAGCAACAGAGGCTGGATCATCAGGATTAACCTCACCGTAGCGAGCATCAAAGATATTAGTAAACTTGGGACCCTGCATGAGTTCCCAACCAATCCTAGACGTCTCGTTAGTAGCACCGGAGTCACCTTCGATTACTGCCAGCGCGAGATCCGCGGTTGACGAACGCCCGGCGAGTACACGCAGGTTGCCGATCTTAGCCGCATCTTCTGGACCAACTTGACCTGGGTTGCGGATCATACCGAATGAAAGATCCGTCGGTCGCATAGCGGCAAGGACACCATCTCGGTCTCTAGTCATCATCTCATTAGCGATAGTAGCTCTAGAGACATCTGGGGTATTCGGATTTGCAAGTACCCACGAGAGCATCTTCGCGCTATCCGGGTTCTCGGGGTTAACTCTACTAAGCAAAGACAGACCTGCGTCGGTGATATCACCTGGCAAGACCACATCCTTAGACGGGCCGCTGAGAACCTGAACAACGCGGTCGATGTTCTTAAGCTCACGGACGTTCTTAGAATGCACGGCCACAGCTTCAGTAAGATTCTGTGGCAGAGGTTGGCCTTCACTACCAATAAAGATAAGAGGATTCTCCTCTGCGAGTGCCTGTGCACGTCCCCTTGTTCCCGCCTGGAGGCCGGAGGGGTTCAATCGAATCGCCCATCCATTGTCAAGCAATGCTGGGTTCTTAGCGAGTGCAAGCTGAACGCCCATAAAATCATGGAAGCTAGTAATTTCTTTACCACTCGTATCAACAATAGACATATCCATTGTGCCATCGATGCCGGCCATAGTAGCGGCAGTCTCGAGCACGAGGTTGTTACTTCGCCCACGGAGGTTGTCAATGCTCTGCTCGAGCTGGTTTTCCTCCGCTACACGAGCAGCGGCCTCGCCGATAATGCCCATGCTTCCACGGGTACGTTCTTTGGTAAGAGTCTTACGGAGCTCTCCGACCTCGGAGTCGTAATCCTGCCGGCTATGAAATCCGTAGTCTTTCCACACTGGGGTATCACCCGCAAGGGAGAGAAGCATCGAATCAAGCGCAGCGTTCTTCTCGTTAAGAGACATATCACTAGCCGTGATTGCATCAAACGACTTCTGGTAGATAGCGACAAAACCTTTCTTTGCGCGGTCAGCGTCTTCTGGACTAACGGCAGTTGGAACATCCGCACGGATGATCGCGGCCATTTCGTCAGGAGAAGCACCACGCGAGGCACTAATCACCATACCAGCTGGGTCGATATCACCGATCTTAGGAGCCGCGGCGGCACGCGTCGAGGTGTGGTTCTTGGAGAACCCACCATACTGCATGACCGTCGCAAGCTCATCAAATCTCGTTGTGTCGATAGAATCGGGGTTGTTAATATCACCAGCAAATTCACCAAGGTCTCTCGCGATAGCCGCAGCCATCTCGTCGCCGATGGCGCCCTGGAAGTTGCCCTGGTGAGTAACACCCTGATTATCTAGGTACTGGATCTCGCCCTGTGCGCCAATCACGATTCTATCGCTATTTTGACCACCACCCATGAGCGCATACATTCGAGCAACATCACTTGCCCGGGGTGCCGCAAGGTCGTGGGCGCCAATACCCGCTGCATTAAGCGCAGCGCCAAGTTCAAATGAGGTAGTCTGCACTTCTGACTTGTACATGAGGTTCTGAATCTTACGTCCGGTGCCAGCAACCGCGCCGTTAAGCCGGTTACGTTCCTGGGACATCACCGCGTAGTAGCGGGAGTCAGGATCTGCGGACGCGAGATTGCGGTTCACTTGGTCAAGTGCATCACCGTCAGTCAGCTTAGACATAAGACTAAGATCGCCGTTGAGCTTCTCGTTCTCGAGAACATCGGCTTCTTTACCTTCGATCTGAGCCATTGTCATATTATACTTCTTAGCGGTAACATCATTTGGGCGATAAGCGCTAGCCTTCGCCCACTCCGCCATCTTGCGGGCATCACCGCCGGTAAGGCGCTGCTGCTCGGCAAGCTCAGTCTCAAACGCAGCATACTCCTTTTCGGAGACATACTGATACATCTTACCATAGTTTTCAATACCCTGCTGAGCACCAACAGCGGCGCCCTGTAGGATATTGTAGAGTTTTGTGCCATCCTCCTTAATTCTGGCCTGCTGGCCAATCTGAATCTGAGTAGGCGCGTTCTGCTGGAGGTTAGAGATAGCACCGCTGATAGCAGCACCATCTCCTCCAATAACACCACCGACTCCTTCAGGAGCAACGGTCTGCCCGGGAAGCTGCGTGGCAGCACCTCGGGCTCGCTTATTATCTGGCTGGGGCATTAGATTACCCTCCGTTCATGGAGATACTAGGGAAAGGGTTTGCAACATTTGCCGGAAGCTGAGGTCCCATGTTCACGTTACCCGTCGGGGTTGTACCCTGGGTTGCGCCTGCTGCGCCCATCGCGCCACCGACAACTCCACCGATCGAGCTAAGGATCGAACCCATAAGCTGACCGCTAGTGTCAGGCATCGGGATCGGGCTGCTCGGGAAATACGTCGGTGGCTTAGCCGTGGCCCCGCCACTGAACAAGCTCTGCATTGCAGCATTGCGTGAGTTCTCAAAGGAGTCACGCTGGTTACTAAAGTTTACTCGGATGCGACCTGAGTCTGCAGCGGCATCACGATCGAGCTGGCTTTGGACTGCATCAGCAGTTCCACCTCGACCGGTACCGCGGCTGGTCATGGTCATTTGAGCACGAGCCTTGTTCTGCCGGAACGACCGACTGAACTGATTCGAGGCATACTGCTCTTGGTCCCGAGAGGCTCGCTTCTGCGCGAGCATAGCCGCGAGGCTTTCTTTCTGTCCTTGTCCTTGGCTTAGGATCTTCTGCATCTCCGCGAGACCCATCGCACCACGTTGCTGTTCGAGGTTATACTGCTTCTCAAACTCCTGGAGCTGACGGTTCATTTCGGCCTGAGCTGCCTGAGCCTTTGCCTGAGCGCCTTGCGCGGCCGAGCCCATAATAGACCCGACGGCGCCGAGCGCCAAACCTGCTAGCATAATCATAATTTATCTCCTTAAAAAACTTCCGCGCGTGGGGCGGTCGTTACCGAAAATGGTTGTTACGCGAGATGTGCCACTGCCACCGCGAGCTTCGCTGATGACTTGGCCACGCCGGGTATCATCTACCCACATATTAATATAATCTTGTTCAGCCTTCTGTATGTTCCTAGCGGCCATGTCATCGACATCCACTTGGAGTCCATCCCGCCAGTGATCACAGGCAGCCGAAAGCACATCAACACGGTCATCGTGTTTCAGTGATCCCTTCGCATCTGTCAGACGGGTTATCTGAATCTGGTTTTGTTCCTCACGGATTGCCTTGGTGTTGAACACCAGACGATGTGCGGCCATGACCGGTTCAATATTACCGATCATTCGGGCCTCCTTCATACCGGAGACCCTATATTCCTCGACACCGACCTGGCCACAGATTCTGCCCACCACAGGGCGTAGCAGTGCAGCCACGGTACCATCACCAAAGTTACTTTCAACGTGGATCTGGTTAGCGTTGTAGCGGAGAGCATACTTAGCAATCTTCTCGAGGGTCGGCTCGTCATAGCCACCCTCCAGTCCCACCAGCTCATGGACAACAATATATCCATTAACTAGCGAAGCCACGCACAGACCGGTTTCATCCTTACCTCGACCAGAGGGGTCCACGAAGACGCACGTCTGGGTATAAGGTATAAACTCATGGGCGATATACATTGGCTTGTAGATCATATCCCCAGACATCCCAAAGCTCGGGAGCTTCTTGTGGGGTTCACCATTGGCCCACACGATCTTGGCCGGGAACATATCCGGGTCAACATCGAGCACGAGCAAGTCTGCGAGCCGTAGCGGATACTTATCCACATCAGCCAGCGAACAGTCGAGTCTGTAGTGTAGGTCAAACTTGGCGGGGCCGATTTTGGCGCGCCGCTCATCAAGCAGTTCACTACTGAACCGCTCAGGCTGGGTAGAGTCGCCAGGCTCCAGATCGAGATCCTTGATCCACTGGGCCACGTTATCGCTCTGCGAGGGGATCGTTGGATCCGGCATGCAGGCGGGGAACTTGACCTGTGGGTAGCCAGCGGACAGCTGGTTGTAGATAGAATCGCGCGTCTGAGGCGTTCCTAGCATGATAACTCTTCCACCGGGATTACGGATCTGTTCCAGCTCATGGAGACGACCCAGCAGCTTCTCGCGCTGCTCAGCGGTGTCTGAGTTGCCTTCGATCTCGATATCATCGGTGATGACGATATCAGCATGGCTACCGGTAATCTGGCTGGTAATACCACGAGCAAATACTGAGCTATCCTGGCCCACCTTAGTCCGGGCGCCACTGTTAAACGCGAAGGCGTTGTCAGTCATGTGGTCGCCCGGCGCTAGGTGCTGGCAGTAGGGCACGAGGTCACAGATCCGCCGGGTCATGGAGATAAACTCCACAGCCTTCTGGGCAGTAGCCGACAGGACCATGATCGTGCAGTTGGGGTCTCGGAGCAAGAACCACGATACGAGGATCGAGGTTAGCACCGACTTACCGGCACCTCGGCCGGCCTGAAGCTGCATGTCCTCGCCGTGGTGCTGTAGCGATTCCATCATCGCGTACTGCAGAGGCGTAGGCTCTACTCCAAATAGATATTTAATACAAGCATAGAGATGGTTACGAGCATCCTCGACCATCTCCATGGGGACGTCATCTGGGATGTCGTCAGGTGAAATTGGATTCATGTTATACTCCTTGGTTGAAAGGACGAACGAGGCGTTAGCCTCATCCGCCCGAGTTGATCTTAAATGGTGCCGAGTCACGAAGGATATTCTTAATCTCTTCGGACTTGACCGTCGGCATGTCATCCATATTCCCTCGATAATCCGAGAGAAGTCCGCGAGCAACCTGCGCCCAGCCCGCTGTGGGCTCACGCTCAAGCTCGTTGATGACAGCTGCGAACAGCACCTGTTCCAGTTGGTCAACTTTATTATCTTTCATTACTTCTTCTTCTTTCTAGCGGGTGCGCGCTTAGGCTTGCCACCCGCACCGTTGCGAGCCCTGTTCTTGGACGGGCTCTCAAGGAAGGTCGAACCGTCTGTGCGATGGGAGACATCCTTGCCTCCCTTGCCCATGATGCCGCGCTTGCGGCGGTTACGGGCAGACTCGCGTCGTTTCTTCTTCTCTTCCG
>TARA_R110002012_G_scaffold106998_3_pt1 | contig 11616 bp, 10 predicted proteins | sample TARA_R110002012 | Tara Oceans TARA_R110002012 (sample SAMEA4396515) | marine metagenome | biome: Westerlies Biome; feature: [DCM] deep chlorophyll maximum layer (ENVO:01000326); material: water (ENVO:00002006), including particulate matter (ENVO:01000060) such as... | depth 40 m
TGTTGCCAAGATGCCAAGTTACTGGATATTGAAGCCAATACTCAAGATGCTGTTGTGTCCTTTGAAACCATAGAACATGTAGATTTTGATCAACAGTTATTAGATGTATTTTTTAAGGTGCTCAAACCCGGTGGACAACTTATATGCTCTACACCGAATCAAGATGTCATGCCCTTCGACCCGGTGAAATTTGAATTTCATTTAAAACATTATCGCAATACAGAGTTATCGGATATGTTGCAACGTTCAGGCTTTCAAAAAGTGACACTCTTTGCACAACACGATCCAGTAGCAGGAGAAGTTGTTGCTGGCTCAGGTGGCTGTTTTACTATCGCTGTTGCTGTTAAGTAGCATGTTGTTATTTAGTATTATCATTCCGGTTTTTAACCGCCATAAAGCACTAGAAAAAGCACTTGAATCAGTTCTGTCGCAGACAATTCAAGATTTTGAGGTGTTAATTGTTGATGACGGTTCAAAGCTTCCAGTTGCTGCATTAATTAAGCTGCTGGTGGCTGATTTTAGTGATGAAAGGCTAAAGCTATTAGTACATTCACATAATAAAAACGGCGCAGCCGCACGCAATACAGGTATTCAAGCCGCAAGTGGTGAGTACCTTTGTTTTTTGGACTCAGATGATTATTGGGAGCCAAACAAACTGCAAGCTGTTTTAAGCTGTATTCAACAAAATGACAAACCAAACGAATTTCTGATTCATCATCAATACTGCAACAGTGAAAACGGTGTATGCGCAGAAGCCTTGCCTAAAACAGCAAAAGGTAAAGATGAATCTGTGGCGAATTATTCATTTGTTACTAATAACGTCGGCGGTATTCAATCTAGTACTATTTGTGTACCAACAACGTTAGCTCAACGTTGTTTATTTGATGAACGCTTTAAAGGACATCAAGATTGGGACTTTGCACTCAAAGTAGGGGCAGTAACATCAGATTTCTATTTTCTTGCTGAGCCTTTAACGATTCGAGGTAAAGACTCTAATGATAGTGTTGCAGATAATCTGAGTTGGGAATTCTCGTTGTGGTTTTATTCACAGCGAGCTAGTTATTTTGACGACATTTCTGCACTGCATTTTTTTGAGCGAGTAGTGTTACGTAAGGCTATATTTTCTTTGGTAGTACTGCCAATTATTATGAACAGATTAAGCTGCAACCTGTTAATTTCTCAGCCCCTGAAAACCATTCGATTGATGTGTGACTTTTGCGCAAAAATTTTCAAGCTTAAAAAGCGGATGCAACAACTTAAGCGTGAATGTAAGAAACTAGAAGCACAAAATGTGATGATTTGGGGAGCCAATGACTATGCTAAATCAATAATACTGCATTTCAATCAGCGAATGAATATCACTAAAATAATTGACTCAAAGACAACGTTTACCAATAGCCAACTTTTAGGTATAAACATTACGTCAATTCGGGCGATAACTAGAAATGAGTTAGATAATGTTGATGCGATAATACTGGCAACTGACAAACATCAACAGTCGATGAAAGATGAATTGTCTACGATATCTCCAACGCTTTTAGATAACGTTATCGAGTTCTAAGTCGGTAATTGGTACTTTAGTGTTATGCATATAGTTAACTAGTAAGGAACTTAGATGAAGGATGACTTTAATGGCGTATATTGCCCAGTATGTTGCTCTAGTTTTCAAATATTTAATTCTTTTGGCTCAAACAAAAGAGAAAACGCCGAATGTGCAAACTGTGGGTCTTTAGAGCGTCATAGACTTCTATGGCTATATATGCACGAGAAAACCACTATTTTTGATGGTGATGCGCCTAAAAAATTACTTCACTTTGCCCCTGAAAAAATATTCTACGAGCGTTTCTGCGACTTACAAAATGTTGAGTATTTCCCCTGTGATCTTGATAACGAAAAATTTAATAAGCTTAAAGGCAAAGTTGTAAGTCATGCAGACATCACAAATATTCCATTTGAAGACAACTTTTTCGATTTTATAATTTGCAACCATGTGCTTGAACATATTCCAGACGACGGCTTAGCAATGCGAGAACTTCGTAGAGTATTAAAAGCTAGTGGTTGGGTTATTCTTCAAGTCCCAATCGACTATCGATTAGAAACAACTTATGAAGACTTCACGATAAATACTCCCGAAGGAAGAACCAAAGCTTTTGGTCAACATGATCATGTTCGGTGGTACGGAAGAGATTACAAAAGTAAGTTAGAAAATGAAGGTTTTAAAGTAATGGAAGACTCTTTTGTGAAAAAGTTCTCGGATGAAGAGCTTTATAAGTACGGGATGTTTGATAATGAAATGGTTTATTTTTGTCAGAAGTAGATGCCTGTGTTTTTTTCAAGCTTACTTTAACTTTATTCCTGCACTGAGATGACTATGCATAGTAAATTATTTTTACAACAAAATATAGAACAGGAAGCAGCCGATTATTTTGGCTATTTTAATACCGTTAGGATAAATGAAATTGTTGATATGTGGCATGACCACAGTAAAAAGGTCGGTGGTAGATGGACAGAAATCGAAAGTTTTGGGGATCATAAAGGCAAAATTCTTGATATGGCCTGCGGAGTAGGAACATTTTTATTCTTTGGTCTGAACGAAGGGTATGATGTTTATGGTTTAGAACCAGAACAATGGAAATTGTCGTATATGGATATGAAAATTAATGAATTGAATTACCCTTCATATTACAAAGATAGAATAGTTAGAGGTGTCGGTGAAAGTATACCCTTTGATGACAACTATTTTGATTTAGTTACAACGTGGCAAACACTAGAACATGTTCAAAACGTTGAGAAAACACTAGATGAATTAGTGAGAGTTTTGAATGTAGGAGGGAAGTTACTTATTCAAGCTCCAGATTATGATAGTTTTTATGAACCTCACTATTGCCTGCCATTTTTGCCTAAAATGAATCGTATTCTAGCCAAAATATACTTAAAAACCCTGGGAAGGCCGACAGCTGGTTTGGATACTTTGAATTGGACAACAAATACAAATTTAAAAAAATATTTAAGTGGAATTCAAAATATTAAAATACTTGATTTAGAAAAATTATATTTTGAGCGTTATAAAAATAAAAGGGCAGAAAGGTCATTTCTTCCCAGACTACTATCCGACGTGTTGTCCAAAGTCATTTATTATAAGTATATTTTCTCATTTCAAAAAGAGAAACAAGTAAAATTAGTTGTATGGAAATTAAGGTGATTTCAAATGAACTTGTATAGTCAAATGCAACGTTTTTGATTGAAGGTCTATTGAAGAGACATTTTCGGGTCATCAAGATTGGGATTTTGACTTGAAGTGTGGTGCACAAACCCAATACTGCAGGCTTATTAAACTCCTCAGATTATTCGTGGAAAAGATTTAGATGACAGTTGTAGCTGACGGGGTAGATTGGATATATTCACTTTGGTTTTATTCTGTAATAGAAGACTCTTTTGTAAAAAAGTTCTCGGATGAAGAGCTTTATAAATACGGGACGTTTGATAATGAAATGGTTTATTTTTGTCAAAAAAATAGCGGTTAAACAGTAAGGTTAAGTGATATGCAGTCAATCGAAGAAGAATCAGGTCGAGACCTTTTGATTGAAAATACCTTGGTATATGGCTGGGAAGCTCAAGTGACCAAAACTGACATATTGCATGTTATGCACTTCGATAAATTCAATGAGCCATTTATTGAATATTGTAAGTCAAACTTTGACCTTTCTAATCATTTTTTTATTATATTTGGAGAAATATCTCCTTTATATAAGATTAATGATAGAGATAATGTTGTCATAACACGTAATTCGTTTACAACACTTGCGACTGCATTAAAACTCCTTTCGCGGTTGTGTTTAAACGCGAAACGTATATTTTTCCATGGGCTTTTTAATTCTGAAGTAATTAAGTTTTTTGCCGAAAATAGTAATTATCTAGCAAAGTCGGCTTGGATCCTTTGGGGCGGGGATTTATATGCTCCATTAATGCCAAGTAATCGTAAACGATGGGACAATTTGTTGGTTCATCGACAACGTGTTATTTCTGAAGTGGCATGTATTGTCTCTGGGATTGAAGGTGAATATAAATTAGCTGTCGCTAACTTTGGTGCTAAAGGACATTTTCATAAATCCTTGGTTTATCCTAGTAATTTGTGGATACCCGTAGGCAGCCAAAAAGTATTAGACGATAAATGTAATATTTTACTTGGAAATTCTGCAGCTCCTGAAAATAATCATATTGAAATACTTTCGAAATTGAATGAATTGAAGTGTGAAAATGTGAAAATATACTGCCCGCTTTCATATGGCAATATGGAATATGCAAATTCTGTTAAAGCCTGGGGACGTGAATACTTCGGAGATGATTTTATCCCCTTGGACTCTTTTCTGAGTAAAGCTGAATATGACGAAATATTAGTGAATATTGATATAGCTGTATTTAATCATCACAGACAACAAGCAGTAAGTAATATAATCAGTTTATTAGGCTTAGGTAAAAAAGTATTTCTCAGGCCTACTGTTACAACTTACGAGTATTTTCTAAATCAAGGTATAAAAGTTTTTGATGTAAATTCCCTTGAATTAGAGGCTGAATTTCCTGAAAGTTTAGTAAACATAAGTAAAGTGAAACAAAACTATTCGGATCAAAAATTAACTCAAGATTTAACCGTCTTATTTGATCTTGATGTTAGTTTGTTTAATGTCCAAAGTTAATCTAAAAATTCTAATAGGCGTTTTATGAAACATTCAGAGACAGAAAGATTAAGTGTTTTAGATGCAAATAAACATGTTCATAGTTTTCTCGTAAATTCTGGTGAATATGAAAAAAGCCCACATTTTTTACCAGAAAATAAAGCTAAGGTTCGCGCTATTTTACATCAGTTATCAAATCAATTGTCTCATACTAACCGTATGATAGATTTCGGTTGTGGAACCGGCTTTATACTTGATTTGACTCATGACTTGTTCCAAGAAGTAGTAGGTGTGGATATTACTAAAGACATGATGAACAAAGTAGATATGAGCCCAGGCAATATAAAGTTGGTAGAGTCTTTAGCGGAGAATACCCCTTTTGACAGTGAGTCATTCGACTTAGCTACAGCTTATTCCTTTATGGATCATCTTTATAATTACATTGATTTTCTTGAAGAATCCTTTCGCTTACTAAAACCTGGAGGAATATTTTATTCGGATCTTAATCCGAATAGAGATTTTATATCCTCGGTTAATGAAATTGAACTACAGAATCAACCAGAGTTATCTGCTGTCATTAGTAAAGAAATTAAAGGCGCGTTACATAATGGGCGTTATTATAAAGATGAATTTGGATTAGATCCTATATTGCTAGAAAAAGCAGAACCAATAAAAACAAATTGTATGGGATTTTGTGCAATCGAAATACTTGAACAGGCCAAAAAAATTGGTTTTACAACGTGTAAAGTCGAATATGAGTGGTATGCAAATCAAGGTGCAGTAAAGCACTTACAACCCGAAGGAGATGAAAAAATAATTGATACTTACCTAAAATCAATGTTACCACTTTCGTCGGGGCTATTTAAATACTTACGATTTATATTTATTAAGTAATTATGGTGGGGAATTTTCAAACTATGCAGAATACTACACAACTTAATAGTAAGTATATTAGTGAGTTCCGACTAAAGGGAGTGACGGTTATACCTAAAGCCCTGCAACAAAATGTCGTTGAGTTGTTAAAGCTTGAGTTAGAAACTGCAATTGACGAAGACCACCAGAATTGCCCTGACGTTTTTGACAGCGGCATGATCCATAATTGCATGGTACGTGGGCCTAACATGCTGAAATTGTTAGAGTTACCAATTATGGGCAATTATTTGACAGAGTTGTTCTCTGCTAATTGTATTGTGTATGCCTATCAGTCATCTAGTTTACAGCCGCATTCAGGGAATTATGGGAGCCGTATGCATGTGGACACACCAAGATTTATTGAAAACTATATAACCAATGTTGGTGTAATATTCCCATTAAATAATTTCACTGAGAAAAATGGCGCCACGTACTATTTAGAAGGCTCCCATTTATCAGAGAATATGCCTACGGAACAAGAGTTTAACGATAATTCCCAACGTTTATTAGCAAACGCTGGGGATATGATTATTTTTAATGCTCGTTTAGTACACGCCGCAGGTATTAATTGCACTGATGAAGCTAGACATGCACTTACTATCAATTTTTGTCGTTCATATATGCGCCAACGTTTTGATTTTCCTAAATTAATGCCTTCAGAAATGATTGACACATTAAATGCCACCGGGAAACGATTTATTGGCATGGATGTAAGAATGCCTGCGTCTTTGGAAGAATTTTATTTGCCAGAAGATCAAAGGTTATATAAGTCAGGTCAAGGGTAAAGGGGCTTAAATTGCGTAAAATTGTGATATATGGAAACGGCAGTGTCGCTGAATTATTACTTCATTACATTACTAAGGACAGTCAAGATCAAGTGGTTGCCTTTACAGTGGATAAAGAATTTGCCCATGGTAGTGAGTTTTTGGGATTACCATTATGTCCATTTGAACAGCTAGAAAATAATTATCCAACAGAAAAGTATCATTTACTAGTCGCTATTGGTTATTCAAATATGCGTAATAGAATGACAATGTTTGAAAAAGCCAAGTCGAAAAACTACCGCTTGGCTAGTTATATCAGTACACAGGCGAGCGTTGATGAGAGTGCTACATTAGGTGAGAATAGTATTGTCTTCCCTATGGTTATTATTGAGCCGTTTAGTCGTATTGGAGATAACAATATTTTTTGGTCCGGCTGTTTAATTTGTCATCATTCTGAAATAGATAGTCATTGTTTTTTTGCATCGCGATCTTTAGTTGGTGGGGAAAGTAAGATTTTGCAAAACTGTTTTTTAGGTTTTCAATCGGTTGTATTGCAACAGTTGAACATTGGGGCTGAAACATTGGTTGCTGCCGGTAGTCTAGTTACCAAACACACCCAAGGCAGTTGTCAGTATCGTGGTACACCAGCTAAAAAAGTATCAGAACATAAAACTAATGGGATATGTTTGTGACAAGAATCGCAGTATCTCAATCTAATTATCTTCCATGGCCTGGCTATTTTGATTTAATTAGGCAAGTGGATACTTTTGTCTTCTACGATATCGTTCAGTATACGAAGAATGATTGGCGAAATCGTAATAAAATTAAAACTGAAAATGGCCTTCATTGGATAACTGTACCTGTCTTACATAGTGATTTAAATCAATCTATTGATTCAACTAAAATAGCTTCCGCTCATTGGAAAAAGAAACATTGGAATACTATTTCCCAAGCTTACGCAAAATCACCTTATTTTTATCAATACTCGGATTTCTTTGCCGATATATATAATAGGGACTGGGATAACTTATCTGAATTTAATCAAATGTTAACCGTTGAAATATGTAATTTTCTGAATATAAAAACTAAGTTTATGTGTAGTAGTGAGATGAAGTTACAAGGTGATCGGAATCAACGCTTATTACAAATCTGTCAGCTATTAGATGCAAAAATATATGTTAGTGGACCAGCAGCTAGTAGCTACTTAAATATAGCCATTTTTGGTGCACAAAATATAAAAATAGAATGGATGAATTATGCAGATTATGGCCCTTATAAACAACAGCACGGAGATTTTATTTCAGGTACCAGTATCATTGATTTATTGTTAAATGAAGGCCCTAAGTCATCACTATTCTTAACAGGAAATACTCATGATTCCTTTTAATTTACCGGCGTATACAGGAAATGAAGATCAATATTTAATGCAGTCTGTCCGTAGTTCCAGAATTGCAGGTGATGGCCAATTTACAGCAAAATGTCATGAATGGTTTACATCGTATTTTTCTGGACACAAGGCACTTATGACCCCTTCATGTACTCAAGCTCTAGAGATGTGTGCTCTATTGATTGACATTCAGCCTGGCGATGAAGTTATTTTGCCAAGTTATACCTTTGTAAGTACTGCTAATGCTTTTGTACTTAGAGGTGCAAAAGTAGTTTTTGTTGATATACGTCCAGACACTTTGAATATAGATGAAGAGTTAATTGAGAGTGCTATTACAGTCAAAACCAAAGCAATTGTTATTGTGCATTATGCTGGCGTATCTTGCGAAATGGATAAGATTAAGGCTTTGGCTGATAATTATTCTTTATTTCTTATTGAAGATGCTGCGCAAGCATTAGGGGCTAAATATAAAGGTAAACTGCTGGGAACATTTGGTCACATGTCTACTTTTAGCTTTCACGAAACAAAAAATATAACAAGTGGTGGAGAAGGCGGGTTGCTTCTTTTTCAAAATGATACTTTTTTGGAAAGAGCCGAAATTTTGCGTGAGAAAGGGACAAATAGAAAACAGTTTTTTCAAGGCAAAACAGAAAAGTATTCATGGGTCGATATTGGCAGTAGCTATTTACCCAGTGAATTACAGGCGGCCTATTTGTGGGGGCAGCTTGAGAAGTTTGATGAAATTTGTTTAAAAAGAATGTTGGATTGGAACCGATATCATCAAAAGTTAGATACAACACTGCAGCCAGAGCAAGTCGAAATACCATTAATACCTGAATCATGTGAGCATAACGGGCATATCTTTTATTTGAAATTACCAGACCTTGCTACTCGAGCAACTTTTATTAATCATTTAAATAATAATGGTATTGCAGCAACTTTCCATTATGTTCCTTTACATAGCTCGGGAGCGGGACAAAAATTTGGCAGGTTTTCTGGGGCAGATGTTTTTACCACTAAGGAAAGTGAAAGAATTGTGAGGTTGCCCATGTTCCATTCATTAAATATAGATACGCAAGACTTTATTATAGATAAAGTCACTCAGTTTTGGAGTTAAGGGCGATATTTGTAACTTATGATAAGCTGTTAAACTAAATTCGTTACAGCCTATATACAGATAGAAAAATAATTATTATTTTATTTTTTCAATAGCAAAGCTTTGTGTTTCTGAAAAATCCATAGTCAGGTATTTAAATTCGTAATTATGTGTAGCGCAAAATTCATGAACAGCCTCAATCACCCCATAATTAAAGGATTTTTCCCAGTTTCCCATAAGGTAATCATGTCCAGCTATGATCCCTCCAGGTTTTATTTTGGGAGCGTAAGTTCTAGTTCTAATTTTGTTTGTGCATAGCTGTGAGTGGTATCAATAAAAACTCAATCAAAAAATTCATCTTTGAAATCTAAAGCGGCATGATGGGAGAGTTTACGATGTATGCGTGCTTCTTCTGACATGATTTCTTGAGAGAACATCTTCTTGATATTATCTAACAAACCTTCGTTATATCTATCTGAGCCCCAAATGTCGATAAGGTGCAACTGCTTAGGTTTGTTATAATCAAGGATGTCTGAAGAAAAGCAGCCCGTAGCGACATCAAGTTCTGCCACCACCCCATTTTTTGGTAAAAGCTCAAGCAGCTTTGTCCGATTAGTTATCATTTGGCAATTTTCTATATGTTTTATTAAAAGCGGTATTTTTGGAATTGTATTTACTGCGTTTTCTCGCAACTTTTGCCGATAATCTTCTATCTCAGCAGATTTGTTTTATACGTTGGAAATGTCTGTTGAATTTATAAAATTAGTTATGCCCAACGACTTTAATATTTGTTCTATTTCAATTGAAAATTCGCTACAAATTATAATTAGTTCAAAATCGAGATGTTGTATGTCATTAAAATGATAGATTGATAATTCAAATAGATTTTGATGTTACTTTTGAATATCGCTATCTACAAAACCTATTAGGGTGTATGTCATTAATATCGCTGGCAACTCACGGAGCGCTTTACTGGCTGGGGGAGGAAGTTCTATCTAATACTCCTCTTTGTATCTCAATTAAGCTTTCAAATTCTTTTTGTGTTTTTATATTGAGTAATATATTTTTCATTTTTATATTTCCCAATATTACTCGACCTCTTGTACCTGTGTTATTAGCTAATACCTCAACGTTCTGATTGTGAAAAACACATAAAAAGTGCTGGTAATCGTAAGAAAAATAGCCGTGAGGAATTGTGTAGACAAGGTCGTTATTAAATATTGAGTTATCTGAGGCCGTTAGCTTGGGTATGATAAAAGATGGCTTTTGCATGCTTAAACATGCGCGGATTGCCATGTATGCAGTGGAGGCCGGATTGTTTATGACGTTCGTGTTTTTTATTTGTGGGACCGTAAAGTAACTAATAGCAGGATTTTTTTCTAGAATTGAAATATCTGTAGAGTCAATTATGCACAACGTGTTGCTGAGTCCATTCACCATATGTTCTTTTTCATATTCATGATAAATAACATAATCAAACTCGATTGCCGATACTGCCTTGGTTATTTTATCCGTTATCTTGATATCCGTAATAAACGAAAAGTAATTAGCCAAAACCCAAGCCGCACACTGTCTAAATTTGCTATTATTAGAAACAAGTAGCATAGAGCGGTTGTTTATTTTTTCTGATAAAAAAGCCTCTTCTCTTATATGAACGTTAAAAGCAGAAGAATCATAGTTTTGTAAATTATATTTATTTGCCAGAAACATTTTAATATTTTGAAGTGTAAGTAGCCATTTATCTATAGATTCGATTACAACAGCATTAGTTGAAGTGTTTTCGGATGTTGAATTGGAAAGTTTTGTTAACACTGCATTGGCATAATTCACTGTCCCATACGTGTAATAAAACAGCAGAGAGCGGCCCGTCTGATACGAATGAAATAGTAACTCTTTTTGAGCATTAATTAGTTTATTTATATCGTCGGGTGTTGATAAGTGCTGCTCAACCAACTCTTGCAGTTGTTGCATTTCCTCAAGCAGTATTTCTTGTGAATACTGTGTTTCATAACGTTCGATAAAGTGTTTGCTGTGTTTGCTCGAGAAAGCTTTTTCATGCAGTTTTTCCAAAGCATGGTCACGCTCATCATTGCTCGCAATAATGAGTAGATTTTCTATCACTAGAGGAGTTGTGTTTTTTATTCGAGCACCATCGCTACAATTATAGAATGTTTGCTCTTTTGACTTTCTGTGAGTCACTTGCTCAATAATTTGCCTGGAAACTTTGAATTCATGCTTAGTGTTCACTCTTGGTCTGAAGTTACCAGGTACAACTAACGAAGTAATGTTGCCAGCTGCATAATCATAGGTTTCTTTGCCATCTTCTTGGTAATAGCCCGAAGATTTTGAATGATGGTGGTTTACATCCACAAAACCTAAATCGACACCCATCAAATAAATATGATTAAAGCCAAGTACACTAACAATATTGGTTACAAAATTACTAACAGTAGGGAAGGATTGCTGAAGTACTTCGAAGTGCTGCTTACCGAGCACACTTAATGCAGAAACTGTTGATGATTCCCCTTCTTTGAAAGCGATCAAAACATCTTTATATAGTTCACATGTGTCTGGGTGAATCCCATTGCAGGAAATAAGCGTTATTTCTTTTAAATAGTCTAAGTCACCTATCAACACTGGCCAATCGAAGGTGCTGCGGTTTTGCTCAATTTCGGCGTGGAAGTCTGGCGTGATGCCACTCTTATACAGCGCTTGAAGGGCGGTACCACAGCTAATGACGATAGCTTGGTCACGCCATTCTTTGATTGCCTCAATCGACATATC
>TARA_R110002012_G_scaffold3416_9_pt1 | contig 11616 bp, 12 predicted proteins | sample TARA_R110002012 | Tara Oceans TARA_R110002012 (sample SAMEA4396515) | marine metagenome | biome: Westerlies Biome; feature: [DCM] deep chlorophyll maximum layer (ENVO:01000326); material: water (ENVO:00002006), including particulate matter (ENVO:01000060) such as... | depth 40 m
CTTAATAGATTTAGGTTTATCAGATACTTCTTCAGTAGTCATTTCTTCAACCTCATCATCTCCACCTTCTTTTTCTTCCTTCAATTTTGCTACTGCGATTTCAAGGTTTTCAATACGTTTTTCCATCCCTTTCCAGTCGCCTACATCTGCTTCTTCTTCATAATCTTCTTTATCTTCTTCAGCTAATTCTTCAGATGCTTCAACTTCTTCTTCCGTTTCTGACTCAATTACTTCTGCAACGATTCCTTCTTCTTCAACTCTGAAAGATACACCTGTATCTGTTTTGTATGTTCCAACAGGTAATAAGATTGTAGTGCCATCTTCAGTAAGAACTGAGATGTCCACGCCTGCTTCTAATTCTTCAGCAGTAGAAACGAAGATAGTTCCGTCTTCACTTTTTGACTGCCAAGCCAATTTAACACCTTCATCTTTGTTAAGACCAAGTGCTACTAAAATTTGTTCTTTAATGTCCATAGTTTCTTTATTAATGTAATAGAATAGTTAATTATTTATTTGATTTTGTGATTATTTCATTTAAAGCCTTTAGTATCTCTTCATCAGTTGGTGCTTTTATTGACATACTTTCCATCTTGTCCGTAAAGTAACCCTCAATTGAAAGTCCTTTTAATTCACCTCCTTTAATCTTTTGCCATAGTTCATCATTTTGTATCTTCATTTTCACAAACCACGTTCCGTTTGGTAGATCAAAGCCGTATAACTTAGACTTATCCATATCGCCTTCTTTAATCCAAGACTCTACTGTTAAAACTCCTGATACTCTATCCTGATGTTCATAGGTAGCTTTGTGATGATTGTTATGTTTTAAATATAACTCAGATGCTTTTCTTACGGTTGATTTGCTAAAGTATACGTAGTATTCTGAGTCCGTATTAGGGTCGTATCTGAAGATCTGCTTGTTGGGGATGAGGGCAGGACTAACTAGCATTCTCTTTTCTTCATCAACTTTAGCAAAAGTTAAGTTATTCTTTTCTTTTCCAAAGTAAACAAAGTCCTGTTCGATAGCAGGAGCGGACACAAGGCTTATAGCGTCAATTGCTAGCTCTTGGTTCTCATCATTTATTACAAGTTCTACAATAGATGTAGTCTTTTCGTAATAATCTTTGTTAGCTTCTTCACATTCAGATATGGAGTCATATTGACATTCTCCTGTCTTTCCCCATTTTACTTTTCCATTTTCACATTCTTCGCAAGGCATATTTATATAATAGATTTAATTAGTATTCGTTTGATTTTTGTCTTTTTTATAATTTAACATAATATTTTAAAATAGTTCTTTGTACTCTAGTGTTTTAAAGTTATATAGTTTTTAATAGTAATACACTAGTGATACTATAAAGTTGCTTAAACACTCTTAAAACAACGTACATTTAAATTGTAGCTCTTCGTCTTATATTAGCTAATTGGTTCTGACTTGAGGTCATTTCATCCGTAATTACAAATGCCTTCAAAGGCTCAGGCTCAACTGCTCCTGTTAATTCAAAAGCTCCTGACATCATTTGAGGTGCTGGAGTTGTTGGTGCTACTGCTGATGGAGACGCCCCTCCACCTGCTGCTGCTCCTCCACCTGCTCCCAAAATTTGTTTTGCTTGAGCTGCTGCACCTAATACTGCTGCTACTTGTGTTGCATAAAAAAGAGGGAAGGCTAATGCTGCACCTGGACCTGCGGCTGCTGCTGACTTCTGAGCAATATTTAACCCCTGAACAAATCCTACTCCTGTATTTATAGCAATTTCTGTTAAAGCTGCGGTCTTTGCTGCTGCTGAACCTTCGTTCATTAACCCCCCTAATGCACCAATAGCACTTCCTATTGCTCTTGCTGTATCTTGTTTACTTTTTGCAACAGCTTCTTGTGAGGCAATTACTTTCTTTTCCCAATCGTCTGCTTGTTTTATCTGTAACTTATATAAGTCATCAAGCTCTTTCTTTTCTGCTGCTATTTCATCTAATTTTTCTTTATGCCTTGCTTTTTCTTCAGCTCTTATTTCTCTCTCTAAAGCATTAACCTCAGTAACAACTCTTCTACGCATTTTAACAGAAGCAGTTTCTTTTTCAATAATGTCAGTTTTTAGCCTTGCTAATTCTTCTTCATCTTCTGCTGAATTTTCACTAAGAGCCATTTCTTGTTTTTGAATCTCCATTCTTTCTTTGGCTAAGGCTATTTCTTTTATAGTTGTTTCAGCTTCTAACTCTAATGCTTTTTTAAGATTTGTTAGTCTTTCTGCTGCTGACTTAGTTTCATCTTCTGCAATTAACCTAGCCTTTTCTATCTCTTGTCTAGTTTTAGCTTTTTGCACCATAAATTCCATATCTGCATCTCTGAGTTCTTGCGTTCTTTTCTTTAAATTAACCATAGCAGCAACCTCTAAAGCGACTTCTGCAGTAATACCAGCAAAAGTTCCTTTTAATGCCTCACCTGCTTTTCTAAATTCTCCTGAAAATAGAAAGCTAATAGCTTCACCCACTTTGCTTATTCTATCTTTTAAAACATCTACAACTGCTCCCATAGCGGTAAATGCTTGACTTAATTTATCTGCACCTCGTTTAGTATTCGTAAAGTAAGAAATTAAAGTACCAACAGCTACAACAAAAGCACCTAAACCTGTTGAGATCATTCCAGCCTTAATCGTAGCAAATGACGCCTTTGCACTTACTGCCATAGCTGTAAATCCTCTTTTCACTCCATTCAAAGAAACACCCATTACTCTAAATTCACCTGCTGCTGATGCTGCATCTTTCCCTACTGCTCCTACATTTGATTTTACCTCTGCTTCTATTATTACTTTATCTGCCATAATTTTTATATTTAAAGTGCTACTCCTGTTTTAATTTGTGTGAATGTTATATTGCTATTCCATTCTATTGTCATATTTGTTGCTCCCCTTACTCTCATAGCAAAGTTAGTTCCTGTTGCTATTCCTGTTGGTTGCCAACCTGTAGTTGTTCCTGATGTTTTAATTGTATCTCTTTCTCTTGCAATACTTAGAGTTCCACTTTTATTTATGATAACACCTCTTTCCACCCAGCTACCATAATCACCTACACTTCCTCCTGCTGATCCTCCAACTCTTACTGCTATTACATCAGCGTGAAAGTACATTATAGTATCAGTTGGGATTGCAAAATAACTATCAGCTGTATTATTTAGTAGACTCTGAGTATTTGTTCCATTAGTAGTTTGTATTCCATACATTAATCTAATACTTTGTCTTTCACCTAAATTGTCTGTTCCTGCATTACCTCCTAAGACTATTGAGTTAGTGGCTGTAACCTCTCCTAAAGTGCCATAAACGTTAGCATTATTAATACTATTAGCTACTTGGTTTTGATTCCCAACTACAATGTTATTTCTTGAAAGACCTCTGACTCTATTATTCTCACCCATTATATAGGTGTTGTTTGTTCCTGTTTCAGTTATATTACCTGCTCCTTGTACATTGTTATTTTCATTTTCTAAGCTAGTAGCTAGAGTTGTGTTATATCTAAAGGCGAAACAAGTTCCTGTTGCTTTGTCATAGGTATAACCATAGGCTTCACATTGTCTTTGATTAGGATTAACATCATTTGTGCCATCAGTAAAGATTATTGCTCCTGATAATAAGGTTCGTGAAGGTTTAACGAAAAACCCTTGTAGAAATGGTATGGTATATATCTTTGTCATTACGGAATAAGTATAAATTCAACAGTTGCTAAATCATTTGGCTTGTAGTCTATACTATTTATTCGAAATTGTCTATTTTTGATGTAGACAATATCTGAAAAGCTAAACATTGATATATCTCCTGCCGTTAAGTTTACTTTAATAGTCATAGTTCTTGTATCAGGATTGTAAAGCTCTGCAAGATAAGGTAGCCAATATAAGTTAAAGAGATTATCAGTAGGAGGGCTACCAGCACCAGAATATAATTGTCTTGATGCAAATAAGAAGTCTTTAGTACCTACAATTGTTGGTACGGCTGATAAATGACTAAATTGTAAAAAAGTATCTGCATTTTCAAATGTTACTCCATTCTGCACAGGGATAAAATATGTAGAGGTAGCCAATGTTTTCTTTCTATTGTTAAACATAATTCTTGGGCTATTATCAAACCCCTCTGAAGTACCATCATCAGAATTGTGAGAATATATTGAAGGCACTACAAAATCAAAGTATTGTGGCATTAATTTCTTTACTACTGTTGGAGCAAATGGTTCAGCTATTATTTCTTCCTCTCCTTCTAATAGAGTTGCAAGTCCATTCCCTGAAAGAGATGCATCCCATTCTTCACTACCATATAACCATCCTTCAGTTGCATTTTTATAAATAGTAGCGGCATAATCATCTTCATCTTCTACAAACTTAAACATAGTTTTTTTGTTTAAATCTGTTAAAGGGGTTAGCTTCATTTCTGATATATCTATTTTCTCAGTCCAATCGTGAGCAATCTCTCTTTCAGATAATTTTTCTCCTTTAGCATTTTCTGTTTTGCCAAATACATCCACCCACGGCTCTATGATAATGTTATTTCTGTTAGATTTATCAGGAGTAGATACTAAGTTAAACATAGTCATTATTCCCTTTAAGAACTCCCATTGTCCTAACTCCCCTCTTAGGGTTTGTAGTAATGAGTTAGAAGTAGTAGCTGTTGCTGATACAGTATAAAATACTGCGTGCCCTAAAGCTGCTAATGGATTTTCAAATTGACTTACTTTACTTGCTGTTCCTGCGTTAGTTCTAAATTGCACTTGTAAAGTATCACCTATTGCATCTAAGATCACAGTAGTAGAGCCTGTATAAGTAAATATTTGACCAGCACCTAGTGTTATAACTCCTGAATAGTCTACCGCAGGTTGTGTAACCCCCCCTGATGTATATAACCATTGACATTCTACGGTTCTATCAACCGTATCTTCATTTATTACCTTAAAGGTATAATTTAAAGCATAAGTCTCATTAATCACAGTTGAAGTTAGAATGTTTGTAGTTGTATTATAATTTGGAGGTCCATTATATCCTATAAATGGTATTTGGGTACTCTGCACAAAAGGAGCATAAGTTGTTGTTGCATAATTGATTGCTGCTGGTAAAAATCCATTTGCAGCAAATCCGTAATGCCCATTATATACTGTTGTGCCTGCTAATGAAGGAGCATTATCAGAACCCCAATTAAAATCCATAAATAAATCTTGGAATTCATCAGTATCAAAAAATTCACTTGTAAAAGAAAATGGAGTATCTTTAAAGATCCTGTCTATACAATACCTGACATTTATAAAAGGTCTAAAAGCTGTTTCTAAAGAACCTAACTCAGGCATATCAATAGCAGCATCAGAACTAAGTCCTGACCCCCCTTCAAATATTTGATGATTCCAATCTACAAAGGGATATTTAACTGTATTATGAGATGTCCTATAACCTGAAGTGCTAGCATTGGTATAGGTAAGCCCTGTACCACCCCCTAAGTCGTTCCAGCTATTTTTAATTTGTGTTCTATTATAATCGTGTTGTAGCTCAGTAAAATCTAATTCACTAAAAGTTCTATCACCTAATACATCAGCTAAAGCTACTACTTCAGAATATAAGTTTATATTATAACTAATTTCACCTTCTTTGTCTTGGATATCTATCATCTTTAAGTAACCCTCAAATAGAATAAATCCATCTTGCTTTAATACACATTGTGTCTTTACATAAGGATTAAAAGCTAAAGTATTTTGTGCTGATCTAGTTATCTCAAAAAGACTTTCAAATATTTTATTATTTCTTTTAGTTGCAGGAAGTTTAAATGCCTTAGAATAAGACTGCACCTGCTCTGCTACATTTTTAAAATCATCAACACTTAAAGTTAGAGGTATATCTTCATCTTCATAAAGATCACAAAGAACTTGCCCATCTCCTAACACTTGTTGAGTTCCTGAAGGAGATAACCCCTTACCTACTATTGAAATATTTGTTATAGTATCTTCTGTTGCTGATAATCCTACATTTGAAACATAATTCAAAAATAAAATATTATCTGTTGCTGTTGCAGTAAAAGTTAGTGTTATATCTGCTCCTGTAACTGAGGAATCTACATAAGCTATTTGACTTGATGACCCTTGCCATATCTCTATTGCCAATACACCCTCTACTGATGAAGGGGTTGCTGTTTCAATAGTTACAACATACATTTGCCCTATAATTAGATTTGATAGTCTTTGATATACTCCTGATGTTAAGTAATTAGGAGAGTCTCCAGCTTGCAATACTAAATTCCCTGATGTTTGAGTTGGTAAGTCAGGTTGTGTTCCTGAAGCAGGGTATCGCCATCTATACCAAGTATTTACTATTATAGGAGGTGCCGCTGCTAGTATTATAGGAGCAACAAAATCTGTTCCATCATAAGAGCTAGAAGCATTTATTGTACTAAAACTAATTCCATCTATTACAAATTCCTGAGTAGTTGTAGCAATAGGGTTAGATCCTCCCTCGTAAGTTTGTGGATATACTATTAGTTGTATTGACATTATACTGCTTGTGTTCTAAATGTTTTACTTTTTTCTACTTCAAAAGTGTATTGCATTAATTTATCGTTAGCTATTGTTTTTCTTGTAAAGCTAGAAGTAGTAACTCTAGCAGGTGTTACATAGTTAGTTAATAAAGAATAGGTAGAGTCAGTTGAGTCAAACCCATCTAATACATAAACTTCAGGACTATTAATTAGTTCCTCAAACATTACCGTGTCATCCTCAGTTACAAAGCCTGTATTCATTTGTATCTTTTCTGTTGTATTTACTCTAAATGCTTTCTTACCACCTTTATATCCTTCAGGATAATACCTGTGCATATTCCAGCTACCTCCTAATTGGTTATAGGTAGATCCTTTAGTAGAAAGAGTCTTAGTAGATTTCTTTGTGAAAGTATAATAATCCCAAGCACCCCATTGGTTCAACCAACAAAGTCTGATGCTTTCATATCCTTTTGTGTTAGTACAATTGACATTGATAGTGTATGTTTTAGCAATAATACCTGACAAAGAATAAGCAATAATATCAATAGACCCTCCTTGCATAGTTCCTGCTGAAACTAGAGCATTAAAAGTTGATGACCAATTTCTTAGATTTGCAGGATAACATCCAAAATGTAATATTTGCCTTTTTGAACTTACTGACCAATTGTTGTACGCTCCATTATTTCCTGTTCTTTCTACATACTCTACTGAACTACCTCCACTTGTAGGATTGTAAGTTAATTGTATTCTATATAAGTCATCATTTTCTGTAGAAAAAGATAATGTTCCATAATCATCTATATTAGCAAATTGAGTTGTAGGAGCATTAGTAAGAGCTGAAGAAGAGCTACCTGTTAATTTGAAACGAAACATATCATATCCAAATCCTGTATTTAATCCTGATGAACTTCTTTTAATTTGGTCAGTAAACTTTAAGTAGCCATTAAATATTTTAAATAGCCCACTACGAATATCTGATCCAACTGAAGTCCTAACAAGATTTGCATCAACAGTATTTACTCCATCATCAGCACCTAAATACTCTACAGAAAAACGTATGACTAAGTATCTTAAAACATTATAGCTTCTTGAAAATTTATCAACTAATTGAATAGGGTATCTTTGATTCCCTAGTGAGTTTGATGCATCTAGAGTTTTATATTGACCTCCAGACGTTATTAAATGGTCAGAAGTTACATAGCTTTCAACCACATTACTTACATCAAACATTCCTACTCCTGCATTGTTAGGGGTTGTTTTAAAAATGCCTATTAAGTCAGTAGTTTGTGTAGTATCAGGAGGGCTGTTTCCTATAAATACTTCAGCTATAAATTTTACCTTTTGCTCTGTGCTAACTAACTGCACATTAGATACGACAAACATTAAAGATTGCCCTACAGGTATAATCTGAGGCTCAAAGAGAGGTGTTTGTAATATTTCTGTATTTGCTGCTGCCATTATTTTATTGTTGTTAATCCGTTAATTATATCTTCTTTTACTGCTCCTAGTAAGTCTTTGCCAAATTGTTTAAGTCCTAATCCTAAAGGTTTTTGAAAGAAGCTGATGCCTTGTATTCCATCTCGCTTAATCTTTCTTCCTATTATAAAAGCTAAAGACTTATTGCTTATAAATCTTCCTGACTTTTTATCTCTTCCTTTAATCCCTTTTTTACTTATCCATTTAGCTAATATTCCTGGAGGGGGTTGCTTGTTTTTATATTTATAAGGACTTGATATTACTTTGCTTTCATAGTCTTTAAATTTTCTTTGCTTTTGAGCTCCTGACACTCCTTTATCTACAAATGCACCATAACTATTCATATAGAATTGTACTGTAAAGCCATCAGCATCAGACACTACTTTAAAGCTAATAGAGTTTTCTAACTCCCCTCCTTTTTTAGCTTTTTGCAAATTACCTTTAGCTCTATTTACTACTTGTTTACCAAAGCTATTTAAGTACCTTTCTATATTGTCAGTTTTCATTACTCAAGCCCAACAAATATCTCTACTTGTGGATTGTAAGAAGCTCCAACAGGTTTTACTTGTAAAGATGCTAGATCTTCCATAGTTCCAAATGAAGGACTTGTATCAGCTTCACCTAAAGCAATTGCTGCTCCTTGACTAAGTATATGAGAGTTTCCTGCTGTAATTGTAACTTGATAATTAGTAGCTGTTGTTACTATTGCTAATTCAATTTCTGCATTGTCATCTAAATTAGTTACACGAATATATTTAGTCCTATCAACATCAATTGCTCCTGCTGATGTATGAGGGCTTGCGGCAAACACCGCTACTGTTGTAGTTTGAGAGTGTGCGCAAGTTACTATTCTTTCAAAGACATCATTAATGCCTGTTGTTGTTACTGAGTTAGATGAACCTCTAATTGAATCATTAAGCACTACTGACTCTGAGATTGTTGTTACTAAGTTTGCCATAATTTTTATATTTTAATTTTTATCTATTTCTTTTAATTTACTAATTGCCCAATTGATACCACTAGAACCACCCCACGCATCCCACATTATACCACCACATCCTTCAGAATAGGGAACATCTTTGTGTTGTTGATGTCTTTTAAATGATGCCATCCTTGATATTGTATCTCTACTTATAGGTTTCTTATTTGCCAATTGAGAGCTTCTTATCCACCCTACATTTGTTCCACAATCACTACCATTTTCTTCTTTCCACTTTCTTGCTTTTTTCGCATTATTGGTAGCTGCTTGTGGGTAATCAGTATAAGATTTTAAGTTTATGCTTATCTCTTCTAAGGTTTCTAAAACATCGTCATACTTCATAATTTTATTTTAATTGTTGGAGGTATAAATTGTATTTCTACTTTACCTATTTTTATTTTATTTAGTCTTTTTAATAACTTTAACATTAGTACCCAGCTCCTTCATTAGCAGCAGGAATGGTACAAGTATCAAAGTCATTCATTACTTTAACTCCTATTTGAAACACCCAGCCGCAACAAAGGTTATCAAATCTTTCTTGAAATGGCTCTATTGTAAATTGATCTTGTGTAAAGTAAACAGGAACATCAATATCACTTACACTACTTAAAGATTGTCTTGCGCTATGTCTTAACATTCCTATAAAGTCAGTACATATTTCTAAAGTCTGGTTGAATACTTCTTGTTCGTTATTCTTAGTATCTACCAATTTAGTGTTTTGCTCTTGCTGTTTAGTTTCCCAATCTTTCTTTTCACTTACCATATCACAAATAAAGAGTTGAAAATTATATATCAATTCACTATCCCCTGTTGTTACATTAACAGGATTGATATGAAGCAAAGGGAATAGCTCCATCTTTTCAAGATTTATGTCGTATATATCTCCAACTGATACGGTAGATATTTGATAATGATAATCTCCTAATCTAGCTAGGGAATTTATTACGTTATTATATGTTTTATTCGGTACTGCCATTATTTACTTTATTTTGTGAGTTTAAATCTGTTTCATAACTTAGCCAAGTTAGTGCTTCTAATAAATTGAGCTTTGTTATTTGCTCTAGTTTTGAAATATCTGCGTTTGTCAATCTATACATTACTCCGAACCAACTCCACTTTTCTGCAAAGGATTCTGTTGCAATTGCGTCTTCATTTCCGTCAGCTGTTCCATCAAATATGATGGCAAAATCTCTGACAATTCTTTCCCTAAATGATAAAAAAAAACCAGCGCACTTTGCACTTGCTCTGCTGACATCTTCTTCATTTCTTCTGCCCTAATTTGTATATTTCCATCATAAGCTGCAATAGTATAAACGTCATTTTTCTTTTCTGTTATCGGTCTATATAGAACGGCCATTAATTCAGGCAAGTTCTTTTCAATATCATTTTTTATAAACGTCTCAATGTCTGCATATTCACCAAGTGTAATACTATCTAGATCAGGATGAAAGCCGTACTCCTTACCATCTATTTCAACTATCCTTTTTAAAGAACTATCTTCCTCTTGCTGAAGCTCTGCTATCTTGCCCATTATAATAGCTACATCTTTTAACTCCAACTGCTTGATTAAGTCTTTCGGAATATTAGATAATGCTGCTATTGTTTCCTCTGCTTCTTTTGTCTTACTTCCTGTTTCAAAGTCAATTAGTTTCAACCATTTTTCAAGCGTTACATCTGACCACTTACTAATTAACTTGAACTCTTTTACTTTGCCCTGCTTCTTAATTTTAACCTTCATATATTTATATAATAGAAATAGTTGTTATTTAGTTTATTATTTTATATTTGCCACGTTTTTGTATTGGTTTTAATTATAAAGAGGGGTTAGCATATTGCTGCCCTTTTTTATTGTACAAAATACTTTCCAAAGTTCCCATCTATTTCATAATACATTCTCATAGCTAATGCATCTGAATAATCAGGAGAACGACCTAGTATAGATTTGACTGTATCTTTCTGAATTATTTGTAGCTTATTATCTTTATCAGCATCCTTTGTTCTTACTTGTTCACATTCTTCTATGATGTAATTCTTTACATTAACATCAGAGCAGCTTATACCTATTTGGCCTTTATTAATTAGATCAGCCAGCTTGTAATAACATTGAGTCTTTAGGTTTTGATAGTTTTCATTTTTTAAAGCTCTTGAGTTATTTATAAACCCCTTGCATCTTAGATAGTCTTTAACACCACCCCCTACACCATCTTCATCAACTATGATATTAGTTAAATTAACTTGATTCTCTTGTTGTAGCTTCTTAATCTCATCCACAACATCATTTATAGCTGATTTAAGCAACGTTCTCACATATCTAAGGTGTAGCCCTTGCCAAAGCATTATAACTGTCTTGTCAGCTCCAAAGCGTGCTACATCACAAGTTATGTATTTATCTCCTTCTATTCCTTTTTGATTAAATAGACTAAGTATTGCATCATATTCTATAAGACTATCATTGGTTGCATCATATTCCCAATTTCCATACAGAAGTCTTTGCTTGCTTAATTCATCTAATTCAAATAGCTGCTTTTCATAATGCTTTGAGATATAAGTGTTATCACCCACTAGGCTTTGAATAAATTTTCTATAAGGTTTTATTGTATTGTCTTTTGAAGGTCTGTAATACTCAGAGTACACCCAATTCTTAGCAGGGTTGCAAGTCATTAGCATTTTAGG
>TARA_R110002012_G_scaffold196301_1_pt1 | contig 11611 bp, 28 predicted proteins | sample TARA_R110002012 | Tara Oceans TARA_R110002012 (sample SAMEA4396515) | marine metagenome | biome: Westerlies Biome; feature: [DCM] deep chlorophyll maximum layer (ENVO:01000326); material: water (ENVO:00002006), including particulate matter (ENVO:01000060) such as... | depth 40 m
CAAAATTAAAACTATTAATAAGGAAAATAAATAATGAGAAAAAACACTCAGCATACAATCAGCATAATGATTGACATGGTATTATTTGTAGCATTGTTTATGCTAGCAAGTAGTCTAATCGGTTTATCAATATATTTGGTAAGCATATTAATTAACTTATTTTAAGGAGACAGTTTAAATGAAATATCAATTTAAAAAATCATCTGAATCTAATAATGTTTATGAAACTCAAACTTTTAAAGTGGGTATAAATACGTTCCCTTATTACAACGAAACTAGGGACTTTAAATTTGTTTATAAAAAGCAGGGTTCCAAGTACGTTGTATCTATGTTAATAAAACGCAAGGATATAGAGAATAAAGACTACTGGGATTTTTATTTTGATGATGATTTTTACGCTAAAAAAGTGTACAAAAACAAGAAAAAAGTAAATCAATACGTTAATAAAATGGTTGATTACATAAGCAATAAAATATAAAACCAAAGGAGATAGTTTAAATGATAATAGACAGTACATCACAACAAGGTAACGCTTACTTTATTCTCGGTAAAGTAAAGCAAGTTATGAAAGAGCAAGGGCAAGATAAAGAAGTTATAGACAAGGCTTTAAATGACATGAAAAGCAAAGACTATGAATATCTATGCGAACGAGCAAGTCACCACACTTACAAAGTAATCGAGGTTATTTAATGAAAAAAGATTATACAGAAATATTTTTAAGATGGTTAATAATTATATCAATATTATGCATTTATCATTTAATCGTAGGTGCATTAGTAATCCATTTATTTAATTAAAACGAGGAACTAATATGTCAATAGAAAAAATCAAATCAAAATCACATGGATTTAGAAATCCACATACCAATAAAATTGTAAATAATCATCATGTTATTAATCTTTGGAATGACAAAAAAGAGATTTTAACAAGATTTTACAGTTACGGTACTTGCATTATACAGGTAATAAATTCAAAAGTAAAACTTGACATCCATTACTACAATTACTCTAGGACAACAAGTAAGTATCGTAATATGTATCTACAGCTAGATAGTAAGCAAATAGCTGAAAAAATCGCTAGTGGTGAAATCGAGCTAGCAAATCTAAATTAATTATTAGTGTATGTAACAAAGTGAATACACTATTAATTAATAATAACAAACCGAATTGGAGGACAATTTGAAAGACCGAAATTACTTTGAAAGTTTAACGACGGCTGAACTAAAGCAAAAAGCGATTCAGAAATGCAAAGATAATGGACAGAAATCATCGTGGGTACAAACGGTTAGCAACGAGAATCGTATTAGATTTTTGCTTGGTAACGACAAGCCAAATGATGATTCGTTGCCATCATTACCAACGAGTTTACCGAAAATGCAGGAACACAACGCTACAACTAGCACCGAGACTACTAGCAAGACAGTTGAACAGCCTAAGGTAGGTAGCATGGAATCGATGATAGTTGACGCTGTAGCCGACAAGATAAAGAACGAGGTTACCGATGATGTTATGGAATTAGCCGTTGGATTAGAGGGACGTGTACAAGAAATGATTAATACAGCCGAGGATATGGTGAAGCCTGTCAATATTCAAATAAAAGACAAGCCGACCATTACCATTACCGAGGATATGGTACATCCTAAATTCTCGGAAGTATTCGAGGCTTTATATTACAAGCAGTTGGTTTGTATGGTTGGGCCAGCAGGCACAGGAAAAAGCACACTTGCCAGACAAGTCTGGGATAAGCTAGCACCGACCATTGATATGACAGAAAATGATTTCCAATACATAGGATGTTCAGCAGGGTTGTCTGAAGCTCAACTGTTAGGTAAGATGGACGCACATGGTAAATATCATACAGGACTTGCCGTTGACAAGTTTGAAAATGGAGGTATCAATGTTTGGGACGAAGCCGACGCTATGGATGGTAATGCAGGGCTTATTAGAAATGCTATGCTTGATGGACAAGGTTACATAGCTGTACCGAACAGAACACAGAATCCACTTGCATGGAAACATGACAACTATTACGACGCTAGCATTATGAATACCTTTGGGGATGGACAAGACTTTACATACTCAGGACGTGGACAACAAGATTCGGCAACTCTTGACAGGCTCGGTGACGTAACCATATTTATCGACTATGACAAAGGCTTGGAAAAAAAGCTAGCAAACGACCAAAAATGGGCAAAGATGTTATGGGAATTAAGACGACGAATGAATAACGAACATATCCATGAACGTATCATAAGCTCACGTAGGTTTCATGACGCTAACGTATGGAATCAAGCAGGCAAGTCAACCAAGTGGTACTTGGAACGAATTACGACTTCATGGACAGTAGAAGAGTTAGACAAAATCAACTTTAGAGGATTAGTTAATGAATACAAATAGATTTGGTACAATAAGCTTTGATTCAATCAAGCACTTACAATCAGAAATCAAAAAGAATAATTGGAAGTTAGCTCGAAAAAATGGTCGTTCATGGACGTGGGGCAAGCATTTCACAGGAAAAGTCGAACACTTGCAAGCGCTTAATCATGGACGTACTACTCCATTACTACTCACACAGTATAAAAAAGTACGCTCATTACTTGAACGCAAGATACAAATTTCCAAGTTTCAAGGTTTGGGTCTTTCATGCAAGCGTAAACGTAGATATATGGATGATGGTGACGAAGTAGATATTGACAGGTTTCTAGCAAATTCTGATAATGCATGGGTAACTACCAAGCGTAACAGAAAAACCAAGAATATCCGAATCGGTATTAACTTTGGATTATCAGCAGGAAACAATGAAGCTAGCTTTGGTAGGCTGGTAGGTGCTGGTGCGTATATATCAGATGTGCTTACCAAGATGGGTTATGCTACCGAAATAATAGGAATATGCTACACTTCATGTCCATCTACCCCTAAAAAATATGATAAGACATGCACGATGATTACATTCAAGGGTAGTAATGAAAGGCTTGATGTACAGCGCATATTATCTATGGGTCTCACAGGATTACTAAGGCACGAGATATTTAAGGTACATCATTCGTATTTTGGATATATGGATAGCATGGGTATGCAAGCAACTGTAACAGATGAACACAAGCAGGAACTCAAGCTAGATTACATCATAGAGCAAGCGATTATAAAAGATGACACAAAATTACAAGACAGTTTTGAAAAAGCATTGCATAACATAGTAGAAAAACGTGATGCTAAAACATGGGAATGGGTATAGATTTTATTTAGTAATGTAATGATAAATAAAATATATATCCCCCTCAAACCAAAGGAGCGACAATGAAAGACAAAATAACACAAGAAGAATATTGCAACGATTTGGCTGTATGTTTTTCTTTATTCACGAACATACTTAACTTCTTTTTAGAAGAAATTACCGACAAAATAGAAGATAATGAAAAACGTAGGATGCTATCAGAGGTAATAGGTAGTATGCACCACATGTGGACAGAAAAATCTCTTATGGGTAAAGATGCTAGCAAAGGGAGCAAAGTAGCACAACATACTATTGATGGAATGTTTCAAGAAATAGCAAAAGATTGTGAGCTTATCACAGATAAGCAAATAATACGATTTGAGCATAAAAACACAGAAGATGGACACACAACGAGTGTTATGATTGGAACCCCTAAAGATAAAGACGACAACATACCAACACACATAAATAATGATTTAGGAGCAACAGCATGAGCAAAAATAAACAAGGATATGAAAAGGTTCTATCCGAAAAAATAGAGAACCTTACTAATCAAGTAAATGAATTAGCTAGCAATGAAAAGACAATAGTTAGCACACTTAAATCACATGGAGATGCTTTGATTGATATGTCAAAAAGCATAGAGCGTGTAGCTAAGTCTGTGCAGGAATTGTTAGAAGTTGTTAACATTATTTACAAATCAAAATAGGAGAAAAGTGATGACCGAGAAAATCAAACCACTAACACAAATACAAAAAAAGTACCTCAAAGAACGAGTCGATTCTATAACAAGCTCTTTTAATAATCAAATGGAAAGAGCATGTAGAGATATAATACCGACTGACATAGACGATAATAAAACGCTTTTTAAAGCTTTAACAGCAGGCGACCTTGATTGGATACATGAAACAAATATTGCTAGCATGGTAAAAACAAAGGTTAATCAAGGAGATTTTAGCACATACTACTCTAATGGAGTAGGTACTATAGAGCTAAAATTGATAGACTTGATTGTAGGTGTAGATGACTTTGTTGAAAAAAGAAAAGACATAGGACGAGCGCAAGAAAAAGCAAAACGTGAACTAATAAATCAATATCGCTTAAAAGCAGAAACCTTAACAGATAAAGCTATTTTAGAAGGCACAGACATATCCGAGCAAGTAGACTTGTTGAGATTAGAGTGCAATAAAGCTGTTGAGCAGTTTATTCAAGAATGGAAACACGTTGATACTTGGAATAAACAAGACAAGGTTACGATGGCTGATGCTAGCGAAATAGTATCCTAGTAAAAGAGGGTGGGGGTGCTAGCGAAAGCACCCCCTTTTTGTTCAACCGAGAAAGTAAGAGGAATGTGAACAATATTAGACTCTGTAAATTATGTTGCATATTTGATGGTTGCAACATATTTTATATAAAAAAAAACTAGGATTATATCTATGAAGTTAAGTAAATTAAATAAATATGAACAATTCTCAATACCAAGCATTAAGATAAATGGAGTTGTTTTAGAGCATGGATTAGGTAGTACTTACGTTATGTATTATGATTGTAAAAAAGAAGATAAAATGGGGAATCTTACAGGTTATGCTAATATTAAAACAAGAATATCTTTAGATACAGAGGTAATTAGACATGGAAAAATTGACAATAATATTCGACAAAAAACCGAAAAGTCTTAATAATAAAAAAACTATTATATCATTTCTTGAAAGACATGGTATAGATTATAATTATAAAACACTATCATCTAATGATGATATATTAAAGTGCAGTAAATGTGGTACAATCAATTACGAAAATTCTGATTGTGATGAATGCATTAAAAACACAGTAGGGGAAGTATATTATATGTAATTTTATGGCGAGCGTTATGTTATTAAACATACTCTCCTTTGTTAAGTGTAACCTCGATAATGTTCGCCATAAAGATTTCAACCAAACGAGAAAGGAGTATTTATGCCTGTCAATATACAAGGTAAAGAATACGCAACAGTAAACGAAAGAGTCGCAGAAGCACATGAAAAGTGGGAAGGCAATCTTTCAATAAGAACACGAGTACTCGAATCAATAGACGGATTCGTAAGAGTGAAAGCTACTATCAAACACACAAATGATGCAGGAACTCATGTATTTGTAGGTCATGCAGAAGAGCAAATAGGTTCGTCTTTTATCAACAAAACTAGCGCACTTGAAAATGCAGAGACAAGTGCAGTTGGACGTGCATTAGCGTTTGCTGGCTTTTCAACAGATGCTAGCATAGCTTCAGCAGATGAAGTTGCTAACGCAATGATAAGTCAAAATAAAACCCCTTCCACAGCTCCAAGCAACAACACGGCTCAAGCTAAAGAGAACTTAGAATTTGATGCCTCTGAACTTGACGGTATTGATTGGAGCTTAGAAAGAGAAAATGAAATTACCTTTGGTAAATACAAGGGTACTTCTTGGAAAGACATTAATGATGGGTACTTGTCTTGGTTAGCAGGCAAAAAAGATGGTAAGAACGCACATTTTGCTGACCTAGAGCAAACCTTTAGGATAGTTATTGACACATCTCAAGAACCTAAAGAAAAGCTTAAAGAAGAACCTAAAGAAGAGGTTAAGCATATTTCAGAAATAACTGAAAACTTTAAAGAGGAGCTGTTTGATTGATGAGTAGATTAAAAAAAGCTGAGAACAAATACGGCAATCAAATGAATGCTGTCCCAAAGTTTGCACACACTAGACAAGCAAGTCAAGATGCTATATTTGGTGGAAATGGAAAGGTGGTGGGTGTCATTATTGATGACACCTTCCACAAGCGTGTATATGCTAGCAAGCATTTCTTACGTAAACCACCTGCGATAGCATTTGATAAATCTAGCATAGAAGAAGCTATTAAAAAAGGTGCAAGCAAAATCATGATACATGACAAGGAATCTAAAAAAAGATATCAAACTAGCATGTCTGATTTTAACGAGGGTTCTTTTGAATTTGACAGAGGATTTGGAAAGCAAGTAGGCTTAAGTATTGACAAATGGTCTATTCTTGACCCAAATCAAATAAAACTATTTAATAGTTAATATAAATTAGGGTAAGAGTCTTAACTGAATTAATTTAAACCGTGGGTCATTATTTGGCTTCGGCTAGAATTAGTGATATTAGGGTGGCACTCTTACCCTAAAAACAAAAGGAATATTATGGGAAGAAAACAAAAGCAAAAAGGCAATAGAATAGAACGTAAAATTGTTGCTATCTTACAAGAAAATGGGTTTGAAGATTCTAAACGTACATGGGGAAGTAGTGGCAGAAGCATGGGTTTGGATGATGAGGTTGATATTGTTATGCAAGATGGTTTGTATTTACAGGTAAAAGGAAGAAGAAAGCTAGCAAATTACATAAGACCAAAAGAAACTGTAATAGATTCACAAATACTTGTCGAAGATAGGATGGAGCCTTTAGCAGTAATATCTTTTAATAAATACATGGAGTATGTTAAATTAAGAAATGAAAAAAAAGGAACTTGAAGAAAGAGTTGAGCAGTTAGAAGTTAAGCTGACTCAAGCAAATGAAGTTGTCCAATTTGTTTTAAACGTAGTTTATCTTTGGAGAAATAAAAAGATTGGCAATTTAAGAGGAATTAATACTATAAGTAAAATATTTGTAGAAAAAGAAAAGGAATCAAAGTGAAAATACATTTAGACCCAACAATTATGCAATCAAAAACTGCTAGTAAATTAATTGATATTATAGAGGATTTATCAACAGAAACTAAAAGGCTATCTAAAAGCAATGCAAAAGGTAGTGAATCGACAAAATTATTGATAAACAAAGCTAATTATGTTATTAGTGTTAAAGAAAAAGAATTAGCACGAGTACACAACCTTAAAAGAAAAGGTTCTTTAAATAACTTTTATTCGCATGATATTTAATGGAAAAAAAATAAAAGAGGGTGATTTAGTAACTTATGTTACAGGTCATAATATTAAAGGTTCTTTAGATTACGAATATGGAAAAGTAAAGAGTTTTTCAGAGAGTGGTGTAATTTTTATAGAGACTTTAAAAAATAAGAGGTTAACAGCAATTAGACAAGAGGAGTTAGTGAATGTTAAAGGAAAAGAAAGAGAATAAATCCCCAGCGTTTCAGTTTTACGCACGTGATTTTTTAACAGATATAAACGTACAGCTTATGAGTATGGAAGAGCGAGGTATTTACATAACCTTGCTAGCTTTTTCATGGCTTGAAAACGGTGTACCAAATAATATGTCTGTTTTAAGTCGTTTGTGTGGTAATCCATCTAAATTTGAAGAATCAATGGTAAGTATAATGAATTGTTTCTATGAATTAGATGGAAGGCTATACAACAAAAGAATGGAATCAATTAGACTTGAACAAAAAGAAAAGCGTGTAAAGGCGAGTGAAGCAGGCAAGAAAGGTGCAAAGATAAGATGGCAATCGGATAGCAAGGCTATAGCAACCCCAATGCCATCGCATAACTCTGCTACTGCTACTGCTACTTCAACTACTACTGCTAATACTACTACAAAAATTCAATACGACAAAGTCGTTGCAGAGTATAATGGAATTTTAGGAGATAGTTTACATAGAGTGCAAAAACTAAATAGCTCAAGAAGAAGTTTAATTAAGCGTATGTGGAATGATAATCCAAAACTTGAGTACTTTATTGAATATTATAAAAAAGTAAAGCAGACACCGTTTTTATTAGGCGATAACAATAACGGATGGACTGCTGACTTTGACTTTTTACATAAAGAGAAAACAGTTATTAAGATTGAAGAAGGTGCGTATAAGCGTAAGGAAAAAGATACTAGCACGTATTTTAAACCAAAAGAATATACATTTACTTGCGCTGAACATAGAGATGTAAAGCGTAAAGGAGAAAGAAATCTATATGTTTCTTGTTCTAAGTGTGGTCAGCGTTTAGTTGATGAAGATAAATTAGTGATGGATGATTTTACAAAAAAGGTAATGTAGGTATAGGTACTTCTTTACCTGCAATGTTAAGCTAGCATGTCAGGGTCAACAGCCTCAATAAACTTTCCCACCGTACCTTTTCCACCTGCGTTATAATACTTTACCCAATACTGAGCTTGACCTTCTAAGTCGCTAGCTTTTGGAAGTCTTTTAGGTACTCTTCTATAAACTAACCTTGCCATACATACAGCAAAAGCTATGTTTGTAGTTAACAGCTCTGTGCATTCTTCTTTTGTAGGTATGCTTTCTTTGTACTTACTATCAAGATTACAAGCATCTATAACGTCATACCACATAGGTTTTCTGTATCTAAGATAGTTTTCAAATATATCAAAAGCTGTATTGCTTTCAACTTGCCAAAAAGAACGAGCTATCTTGCTAGGGTATTGCATAATCGCTCTATAACCAGACTCTACCAGACCTGTGTTGAATATTAATGAGCTAGCATCCTCAGAATACATACTTATTCTGTGAAGCGTAGTATCAATAATCTCTTCTACGTCTCTATAAAGATTCTTTAAGTAACTTTTTCTTTTTTTTGAGTTCACGTTTATACCTTTTTATAGCTTTAGTTTTTTTTCTTTTTTCTTGCTTACGTAGTTTAGCTTCTCTATTTGGCATTTGCTAGCTTTTTTTGCTTCTCTTCCAAAGCAAGTAATCTCTACCTTCGTAAGGCTCAAATATAGTTGTAACCAATCTAGGGTCATCATCATCGTATTGAGGGTCAATAATAGTTACAGGGCATTTAAATATGTTTTGGTCAGGCAAACCCTTTTCTTCAGCGTATCTATCCATTTCTTTGTAGCTAGCAATACGTAAAGCATGTGATATTAGACCACTTGCAGGGTCTTTTAGCACTTGATATCCACTTACGTGCGTATGTCCTGCTGTTAGCACATGGTCTCTCCAACCCATTTGAATAGCTTTTACCAATCCATGAGCTGTATTCCACATAGAATGACCTGCAAAAGTGTGTCTAGCATTAATCCTGACTTGTTTTTTATTAGGAAATATAAGGTTCATTCTCACACCGTTGTTATTAAACAAGCCTGTGCTTTGACTTACTATCCATTCCAATGGGTCTCCTGCACCACTCCACGCATCATGATTACCACCTACTAAATACAGCCAATCAACTTTAGTTATAAAATGCTCAGTCAATCTCCACGATTCTTTTGCTGAAGTAGATTGCTCTCCATATAATCGTGCTAGCCTACCAATCCAGTTGTTTTGATTATCGCCTATATTACCACCAAACATACCTTCGGTATTCTGAACTAAATCGGCGTGTGCTAGCAATTCTGCTATATTTGTTCCATCATCGTCAATATGAGGGTCGCCAAAATGAGCAATACCTATTGGTCCATCGAGGTTAATCTTGACGTTTATTAAATGCTGTTTGTTTTTAGCGTTGTTTTTAAGGGCAAATTTCCTAATTCTATTTTCAATTAAGTCGCCTATAGGCTCATTACCTGTGGGATAATCTTCTATAGTAAAATCATCTGTAAGAGTTTCTTGCTTTACAATAGCTTTCCATTTTCTTATAGTTCTAGGATGAACTCCCATAACTTCAGAGGCATATCTGTTATTGTATTTTTCAGCTAGCTCGGCACCTTTTTTATAATCTTCCATGCCAAACTTGTGATTGGATTTTCTCATGGTCGCTCCTATGAGATATAATAATATACACGCATGCGCATGTACGTTATTTATTTTTTATCTAAAACCTTGCTTAATACTTCCTCAAATACGCTGTATATAGCATTGATAATTTTAGCTTCTGTCTTTTCATTGATAAAAGGAACATCAATATGTTTATTTAATTCCTTTATAATCTCTTCTTTATTTTTTTCATTAAATAAATACTCTTTTATTAAACTACCTAACATTATGTATCCTTATTTTACTTTTTGATATTCTTTATATTTAATTAACAACGTAAATATACCGATAAATACACCTACAATCATACCGATAAATTGAAGTACTGGAGAAAGTCTTTCTATTAATGGAAACATAGAGCCTCCTACGCTTGAAAATACACCTAAAATAGGGTATTTAGATAATAATTGTTCCATTTTATGCATTTCTCACTTTTTTAGCTATTTTTTTAGAGTACTTGGCTTTAAATTTTCTTTTTTTGCTAGCTTGTCGTTTACGTTTATTAGTAGATGCTTTTTCGGATTTAGATAAATTTTCCCTAACTGTTTTAGGTAAATACCTACCTCTTTTGGATTTTGGTTTTTCTTTATCACTTTTAGTTACGTATCCCCATTTTTGTTTTGTCCACTTCTTTAAACTTTTTTGACTTTTAGCAAGTGCCATTGTTACTTATAACCTCCACCTTTTGATTTGTAAACACGAGCTAGCAACTGAGCTTTTCTGGCAGACCATTTACCAACAGGACCACCCTTAGAACCAGCTAATATTCTACGAAACAAGTTAGCACGCATTGTAGGTTTAGTATAATTACCTGCTTTATTAACGGTAGATTTTTTTTTACGTGTTCGGCTTCGACTACTTTTTTTTGCTGGCATGAGTTTTCTTTACTTTAAATTCTGCCATTAAGCTAGCACCTTTATGAGCTTTAAATTTACCAATTTGCTTCATAAGTGAATAAGAACTACCTTTTTTCATCCAATGAAACCCTTTAGGTGCTTTTATTTTTTTAGTAACCACTACTATTATCCTTTTTATTTTTCTTTTTAGATTTAGTTTTTGGTTTAGATATTGTAGGTTTTTTCTTTTTCATTATTTAACCTTATTTTTTTTACTTTTTTTTATTTTTTTTTCTTTGCTCTTCTCGTTTTTTCTTTGCTTGTTCTTGTTTAGAAAGTCTATATCCAGTCATAGCTCCCATAACAGCGCCTCCAGCAGTAAGTCCTCTATACAATTTTCCACTTCTTTCTGTTTTATTTCTACCTCCTGATACTCCTGATATTGCTACAGTACCAGCGCCAACTATAGCACCTTTTAGCATTGATTTAGCTGTTCCTTTTGCTCTTGACAATGTTTTTTGTCTATGAGTCAAATTTCTTTCTGATTTCAAAATTTTATCAGTAGGGTCTTTTTTTATTTGTTTCTTTTTTGTTTGCATTACCTAGCCTTTTCTTTTCTTTTTTGTTTTGAGCCTCTACCATTACCTATCTTAGCTTCAATATAATTTAATTGGTCAGTAATTTCATCATTAAGTTCTTGAAATTTATTTACCATATCGTTTTTAGCATCTATTAATTTAATTATAATAGCTTGCAAATCGTCTATTTTTTTATTCAATTCACCTGTCATCCACTTAAACGTAAACCACAATATACCAGCACAAAGTCCAGCAAATCCAATTTCTGTCCAATTTTCCATCATGCTAGCTTACCACGGTTTACCTGTTGCTCTTGTTGGTGTTTCTTGTTCTGCGATTTGTGCATCTAA
>TARA_R110002012_G_scaffold77863_3_pt1 | contig 11607 bp, 24 predicted proteins | sample TARA_R110002012 | Tara Oceans TARA_R110002012 (sample SAMEA4396515) | marine metagenome | biome: Westerlies Biome; feature: [DCM] deep chlorophyll maximum layer (ENVO:01000326); material: water (ENVO:00002006), including particulate matter (ENVO:01000060) such as... | depth 40 m
TAGGCTTTTTGCGTAACTTTTTTTTCTGATATACTCATACCTCAGAGGTGCTTTAAGCTATTAGACGCTAAGAAATTGCTTAAAAATCAAACGTACTATTTTTTACCAAATAGCTTTCTTTTGACCTCTTTTTTTGCACCTTTTCCGACCCAATAAGTCGCTGCTAAAATAAAATAAATTGAATAGCCTACTACTAAAATAGGCGACAATAAAATTGTAATAAATCCTGCTATAATATCTGTTGCTTTTTCCATTATTCTTGCTCGTCTAATTTTACCTTATTTATGTAAATCATTTCTGCTAGCAAATCGTTTTCGCCATTATCAATGCTTTGCTGAATTGTCATTTGGTCAAAATCGTAATTGCCTGCATTTGTTAAAATTTGAGCAGAGCTTGACCTACTGAAATCTATTACAACTTCTGCTTTGCTATTTGTACTGCCTGATGGTCTAAAAGTATATTTTTTATCTGTCCTGCCATCTTGCTTAATTTCATATCGCCCATAAGTATCATGTCCTTTTGGTGCTGAAGCGTCTGAAATACTTTTACTCCAAGTTTTCCCTCTTGTACCTTTTGCTAATTGCCCCATTTCTTTAAAAATTTACCGAGCGTAGTTTCGCTGCTTCGCTCTGAGTTATCACCTTTATGTAAATCGCTTTCTCTTTTCCTGTAAGAAACTATTGCTTCTGTGCGTTCATGTTCGTATGTGCGAATCCAATCCATAATCATGCCGCCATCTATGCGGTCATAAATTTTACCTCGTTTACTGCGTTTTACTTCGTTGAAACACAAACCTAAGTCCAATAAGTTTAAATGCTTATAATCGCTTACAATCATGTAAGAGACGTCCATAAGCTGACGCTCTGTAAGATTATTCTTTACATTATAAAAATTGCAAAGGTCTAAGATAATCAATGCTACCTCATCAAGCAATAAATCTTTTGATTTTTTATATAGCTTACCAATTGATACAGGTTTTGAGTCGCTTAATTGCCTAGTGACAATTTGTGACAAAGTAACCTCTCGCACCTCTGCAAAAAATTTGTCTTCATTATCTGTTACGCACCCTATCTCGTATTTTCTGCTCAAGGCTGCTTGCGGTAGATTTTTTTCCATTTCTAATTTGGTTTAGTATTGTTAGCATATTGCTATTTATCTGTGAAATTTTTACTTGCTTTTGCGTAAAGTCATCTAGCATGTTCCACTTGTTCAGAATAAACCGCCAAGCATTAAGCACACCTTCGTCACCATGTCCTGTATCTTTAACTTGCTTTTTCAAATATACAATAATACTTTTCATTGCCTTGCCTTGCTGCCCATCTATCTTTGCTGCAACGCCAATCTCTTGTTTGCAAAATTCATCGTAAGATGAAATCATATCTGTATAAAGCGAATTACTACCTGTATTATTACTTGTATTATTATGCTTTTGATTTTTCACAATAGCATCTTCGGTTTTTTCATAAGCCGCTTTACTAAAATTCGAAAGACACCTTAAAATACGATGCCGACCATTAAAGCCTTCATTCTGCACGAATCCTAGCTTAACTAATTTTCCGATACACGTTGATACAGATGTAGGCGATATGCCGAGAAAATTGCCGAAATATGCGTTGGATGCAAAACATCCGTCAATACCATTGTCAAGCGAATTAATTTCTACAAGCAATATTTTCTCTGTCCAACTAAGGCGGTCTTCTAAGTATATCGCTTTTGGAATCCATACGCCTTTAAAATTCCTGTTAGAACAATTCTTTTTGCTCATCGCTTTTGATTTTACCTTCTACTTCTGTGACATTTTGCTTGTCTCTTAATTCCTTAACAGACATATTGCAATAAAGGTTTTCGACCTCATCCCTGTAAAATTTTTCTTGCTCTTGCTCTTCGTGATTTTCAAGCAAACTTCCTTCTGTAAAAAAGTGCTTGATAGTTTTGCCCATCTTTTTACCTCGTTTCGTGTGAATATCTAAAGCGAAGTCAGGTATATCAAGGTTGTGCATATTGTGCGTATCTATGTAATAACATTTTGCCCAATCTACAACGCGAGACTTAGGTGAACGAACGCAAAGCATTACTGCGTGTAAAGTGCTTAAATAAGCGTGGTCGTCTTTTTTAGACTTTAGTAATTTATAGTTTTCATATAGAGCGTGCATCTGTTGAGGCAATTGAGGATTTGCTAATCCTATGTCTTCTGAGACCATAATAAGCAAACGCTTCCATAAATAACCATCAAATTTTGATTGATATAATTCAGTCGCCCAATAGCAACTCTCTTTTTCTAATCCTCTTCGGATTGATTTTTGGCATGCAGAAGAAACTTCAAAAAAGTCATAGCCTTTCTGCGTTTGTAATATCCATTTTTTAGACATAATAAAAGGTTTTTTGGTTTTGGTAAAGATACAAAATAAATAGAAAACAAGGGCAGGATTGAAAAAGGTATGAAGGAAAACCTGCCCCTGCTTCTATTGTTTAAAACGGCAAATCGTCATTATCAGGAGCGTTGGCAGGCGACTCTTTAGGCAAACTACTATCTGAAATAGAATAGCCGTACATATTTAGGTTAACAAACCATCTGCCTTCCCACTCACGCCCTCTGACATCAAAGCGTGCAGTAATAACCTGCCCCTCTGTAAGAGTCTGCTTAAACTCTTCCGCTTTGTCACCTGTGACTTCCATCTTTACTTGCTGAGGGTATTTGCCCTCTGTCTCTAAAATTATCTCTAATTTTTTAAACTTTTTTGCTCCAATTTCTTGGATGTCGCCTTTCTTTATTATGCGACCTTGCATTTCATAACTCATGCGTTCTGTGTTTTTTCTTGGGTTAACTCTTTAAATTTTAAACTCATCATAGCAGAAATTACTATATCAACGTGATTAATTTCTTTTTGCTCAGCTAAGTTATAACAATCCTCAATCGTTAGCAAACTAGGTCGCTCCCAAAGTTTTTTGATTGTTGGCTTTGATTTTTTTAACGCAATTGCTAAGTCTGACTTGTTGACTTTTAGCGTTTTCATCAACGCTACAAAATGTGCGTTGTCACTTAATATTAATTCTTCTTTAGACATTGCTTTTTTCTTTTATAAGTTTATACTGCGTTACAATCGTCATTTCGCCATATCTTGTAGGCACTTGTCTAGGATGTCCTACAATTTCGTGACCATCGCGTCTTAGCGAAAATATCGTAGCTGATAATCTAGTATTACCAAATTCTTCATAAGCCTCCTTAGATGTGATTGTATTGCCATCTTTAAGGTGCTGAAGCATCCTTGTTTTGTGAGTAGATTTGCTCATTTTATAAATCTGTTTTCGGTTATTAGAACATTGCCGACTAGCATCTGTTCCCAATTATTTTTGTATGCACTACAAATTAGAGTAGGCGTGTAGTTAATTTTAGCGTCTTCCATATTTAGACCATTTTCGTTAACCACTACAATAAGCGGCACGCTATCTAAATAAATAAACTCTATATTACCTTTAACCGCAGTCTGCAACTCTTCGAGGGTAAACTCTTTGCCATTTGCAGGTAGGTAATCCGTTTTCTCGCCTGTATCTTTGTACAGGGTGCTTCTAATTAATTCTGCTTCATCCATTTTTTAAATTGTTTTTGAGGGTCTTGCTCGTATTGTTCCGAACGTAGATAGTCTATAACTCGTAAGGCTTCCTTAGAGGACATTTGAGCTACCCTGTTGCTTATATCTTGTTTTTCCTGTGGTGAAATATTGGCGTTCTTTAAAAGTGCGTCAATTCGCTCCATTTGAAAACCATCGCAAATGTCCTCTTCGAATAGCCTATCTAAAAAACTATCTAGCCATTTCATTTATTTCATCGTGAGTAATATTATGATGCGGCACGCATGCAAACCAATCAAGGTCATAAATCGTGTGCGAATAAGTCAATTGATAGCGTTCAATTTTAAGCAGCCCATCTTTAATTAAAGTGTTACTTGAATGGCTACGCCCATTGCCTTTGCTAATTTTAGTTAACTTATAACCTGTGTTTTCTTTAAAGCCGTTTAGTTTCCTAAAAGCCATATAAGTCATTTTGCCATCTGTAGCGTACAGAATAGTAGTTGAGTCAGTCAATTGATGCTTTTCATAAAATGCTTGATTAAAATACACTTGACTTTTGCTTACGCTCATTAACGGCAAATTGCTTCGTCTTGATACTTTGTAATTTGAAAATAATTCAAATCCTTGTGGTGCTTGACCATTGCTAAAATAATTGTCTCTCATGGTTTTAATTTGCTTAGTGATTAATTTAGTTAAATTCGACATTGTTTTCCATTTCATCTTGCCCAAAAACTCCTTGTTCATAGAATCCTGCAAGCATTAATACTGCCCTAGATTTTGCTCGTTTTTCTGCCATTGCAACAGGAAACTTAGCAGCCATTGATGTGCAGTTATCTTTGCTTGCCTCACCAAACGAGGTTATACATCCCATGTCAGGATGCGATGCTTCGCATTTCATAACTACCCAATCTTGCTCTAAAGCGTTGATTTCATAATCGAGACTGATGCCGTTCTTGCGAACGATTTTATCAATCCCTGTTCGTGTGATGATAACAAAGCCCCTGCGGTCTTCGAATACATCCTCTTTGACTAAGCCGTTCTCTGTGAAGAGTCTTCTTAGCGTTTCTTTTTTAGTCTCTTTTTCTGACATTTAAAAAGGTTTAATGGTTATTACTCACTTACTTGCTCATCTGAGGCTTTTTCAAGCGTCTTACTGAACATTTCTTTTAATCTCTGTACATTCTTATCGGTTGCTTGGCGAAACGCGTTTAAACCGCTTCGTCTGCCCAATCGCTCAATATATTCTTTTCCTGCAGCTCCCTTCAACTCCATTTCATTTATCTCGTAAAGCATCTGAGCGTTGTTAGCCATTTCAATAATCATTTTCTCAACTGACATTAATGCTACCGCCGTTGCTTCGTTGCGTTCTATCTTGATTTTCTCTCTACAATTCATCGCCTTTAATTTCATCTGCATTCATTTGCAGTATTTCATTCATAATTTCCAACGCCATATCTGCGTCTAAATCGCTAATATTATCGTGAATAACATCTAACATAATTGCGGTAATTTTCTCATCAATTTGATTATTGATTTTTTGAAAAGTCTCTGCATCAGGCATTATTACGCTATGCTCTTTACATTGTGAGCAGAAATCTGTATTGTCTAAAATTGATGCTGAGCAACAATTTGACTGAACTCCCTGTCTATACATGTTCGCTTAAATTTTCTGTTTCAGAAACGCCGTCTAAATAATCTAAAGTTACAGCGTCTCTATTATTTGTAAAAGTGTATAACATCTCTTCGCGTGTCATCTGCCAATTATCGTCACCAAATCGCACTTCAATTTCGCTAGCGTCAGGCGATGAGTCACTTAAAACATCGAAAGTAAATTTGTCAATATCTAACTTAACTACAGGTGCAAATTCACCTTCGCCAAATAAACACAAATAGCCATCAACTTCTTCATAATCAAAACCTGTCATTTCTAATTGACGAAGAACGCTATAATGTGCGTAATTAGATTCGTTAAGCAATTTGTTAAGATTGTTAATGTGAGACTTGATAACAATTTTAGACTCTATAAGAATAGTAGTTAAAGGATTAAAAGCGTCAAGTTGCTCTAGCTGATAACTTAAAGAGGAATAAGTTTTTTGAGCTGACTCCATGTTTGATTTCCAACGACCAACATTTGCAGCGTCTTTCATTGCGTTGTCGTGTGTGGTAGATTCGATGTAATTTTTCATAATAAAAGGTTTTTTTTGGTTTTGTTTGATACAAAGATAAAACAATTTTTTAATAATCAAAGAAAAAACAAATAAGTTTTTAAAATAAAATAAAAAAAGATTGCCTTTATATATACGAAGGAATTTATAAAAGGTTACAGGGAATGCGTAAACTGCCCGACCATTCCGCCATCTTTAGACCATAAAAATGCTTCTGCAGATTGAACACTACCTTTATATCCTTTAAGGTTGTGCCACGCATCTGTGCCAGAGAGACTCCTTAGATGCCGAATAGTCATGCCGTTAAATTCTTGTGTGCTAATAAATTTAATGTCCTTCCTGTGATGCAAATGCCCTAAGTGCATTTCTCTGTATTTTGTAGTAGCCCATTCTTTTGGCTTTTCATGTGCTGCTATTAAAGGCAGGTTGGCAATCTTTTCATTATTACCATGTGTAAAGCCAATTAAGCATTCGCCGTACTTTTTGTATTTTCTAGGGTTGGCGTTATTATCAACAACGACATTTTCATTGTTATGATACCACGCTTCGAGAACATCGCCAACATAAAACGCTCGCTCAAAATCATGATTACCTTGCACCACTAATACATCAACAGGTGCAATCTGCGATAGCATGTCTATTCCTTGAATTAATAGTTGCCGACCTCTTCTAAATGTTTTTTGCCATCGCAAGTCTTCATCTTGAGGCGTGCCTGCAGTCGTAGTATTGTTTAGCGAATCGCTATTAAAGAAATCGTTACCTATAGGAAAAATTATGCGTTCTATATCAAATCCCTTACTCTTTTCTAAAAGGCTCTCTATGGCTGCTAAAAATCGCTTAGATGCTATCTTAGTGTCATAGTCTTCACCTGTCTCACCGCCCCAACACAATTTGCCAAAATGCAAATCAAATATGCTAATCTCTAATAAATGTGGTTTAGTGCTTTTTGTGTATGAGCGAACAGGAAAATAAGGCGAGTGCTTTTCTATTTCGTTCAGTATCTCTGTGCGAACTTCCATTATTATATTGCGTAGCGTACTGCGTTTTAGCCACGCCTTAACTTGGAATAAAGGCTCTGTTAATATTTCGCCATCTACTGCAGTACCTACTTCCCACTTATTAACTACATAGCGGTCAATTTCCCAATGATTAAGGTCTATTTCGCATTGCTCGATTAAATCGTCAATGGTTTTTATTCTTGTTGATACAACGCTTTCTAATTGAGCCTCATTTTCTGAGCTAGTGAACTTTATATCTTTAGAACTCATAGCACATTCAATAGCTAAGTTTAGAACTATTAATTGTTGTGCGTCAGTAAGGCTTTTGATTTTTTTAATTAATGGCTTTGTTTTATCTGACCATCGCGGTCTAAATTGCTTGCTCATTACAGGAATAAGTAATTAACACCGAATTTAAAGCTATAATTTTCGATGCACCAATATCGCTGATGCGAGCCTTCTATAAACAAACCAATGTTGCGATTAATTTTTGTGCCTAATATAACTCCGAAATCCCAATCGTATTGAGGCGGAATACCTTTAGCCATTACAGGATGCTCTATATTGCTAAACGAATATTCGCTTAGACCTTTATGTAGAGGCATAACATCTAGCCAAGTGTGAAGCCAAAACTTTGGCTGATATGTATAATATGTAACTCCAAATATTGCAGACAATTCTTGCTGCATTCCTATGTCCTGTAAAACATCTTCGTTGTATTCTGCTATTGCATCGCCAAAGTGATATTTCATAAACTCTTCGTCAGTCATAGCTATTTGCTCACCATCAGCATTATACCAATTCCAATTAGTGTAATCTGACTCGCTCCAAAATTCATCTGTATAACCTAAGTCATAAGCTACCATCCACCACGCGTCTTGCTGCAAATCAAAGTCTTGCAAAAAAGGATTAACGCCATAAACAGGATGCGTTCTGTGTTTAACTCCTGCAGTAAAGTCAAAATTCTTGACTTTTTTTCTAAGCCTGAAATCTACGCCGTAATGCTTTAAGTCTATATCTTGATTGTCTGAGTACTCTAAGCGACTTGTAAAGCTATTACCTAAATATCTAAGCCAAAATTGCGAAGTCTTAAACTCTTCACCTCTATTTCTAATCATTGAGTGATTAACTAAATACTCAAAACCTTTAACCATTCCAACAGGTGCTTTGCTGCTAGCGTTAGATTCTGTTCCATCATAAAAAACATTTGCTCTGTTTTCATAATCGAAACGAGCCATTTTCCGCAGCCCTATTGTTAAATTGTAATTATATGAATTAACCTCTGTCAAATCTACGAACTCGCCTGTAAGCCTATCTATTGAAAAATCAGGCTGCTCTGCCAATGGCGAGTTTACATTTCCTGCAAAGTAGATTGTACTATATTTAAAGAAATTTCCAAACTGAGCAAAAGCGTTAAAGGAAATTAAAAAGGTAAAAAGTATTAATTTTTTCATTGCTTAAAATTTAGATAACATCAAATCATCTATTGCTCTTTGCACTTTTTTTTGAGTGCCTGCAGGTAAGTTAAAGCTGATGTCTGCTTCGAATATACTAATTAAATTTTGCTTTTCAAAAACTGCAATTGTAGGTAAAGACTTGACGCCTAACTTTTTAGCTATGCTAGTATTTGATTTCATTCGGTAAATTTCAGCACCTTCCAATTTGCCAAGCCATTTGCATTCGTTTGCAACATTCCAACTTTCCCAAAATTCTACACAAACTACGCCGCGTGTTTTTTTAAACGCATCGGTTGTAATTACATCTTGTGCTGACACAAATTGACACAAGCAAAATAATATTGCTGCTAATTTACCTATCATAAAGTTTGTCTTCAATGCGAGTAATTGCTCCTTTCATTTCGGTGACATCTTCTTGCGTATTTAAAATTGTGCTGCGGATTAACTCATCTTTCATCTGATATTCCATGCGGCTAATCTCAGGCTCAGGAAGTATTTTTGCAATTTCAATTTCCGCTTTTAATGTGTACCACATTCCAACAAGAGTAGCGGCTAAAACAACTACTGCAACTATGCTTTTTAGACTTAACTGAACCTCTGTTTCTTCGCTTACTTTTACTGCCATTTTACTTTTTTTTACTTTTTTAACTGCCGCTCTGTATGCTTAATGTTTATAGGCTTTTTCACGAACTATTTTTTTTGATGTCCTTATACCTAAGAAGGGCGTAATGCTCTTAAACTGCTTAAAAGTGCGGTTATTTGCTTTGTTAATAATTCATGTTATTTGCCACAATCTTCGCAATTTTCATGCTCACTTTGATACTCAATAATTGAGCTATCTGTAATCCAAGAATCCCAAGTTTCGCGAGCCGTTTCTTTTGCGAACTCTTCTGCTTTTTTCTTTTCTTCGTCTGTCATTTTATTTCTCTTTTTTTGATGCTGAGCCGCCAAAGAAAAAGTCAATTATCGTATTCACTTTACTTGACATCGCACCGAAAACTGTGCTTATAAATCCTATCTCATAATCGCTTAATTCTAGCGAGTTCATGATAAAACATTTAAACATAAAATAGCTAATAAAAAAATAAGCACAAGTGAAAATGATTGCTAGCACCTTTTGAATAAGGCTATCGTCTGCAAACATAACTCTTGCACTTTTGCGGTCTTCGACTTCTAAAGCGTACATTTCTTTTTCATGGTTTTGAGCCACCTCTTCGAACTTTTGCTTTAGAGCTAAACGCTCTTCATCTGTAGTTACCACTTCGTCTATTATTGTAGACGCTTGCCCAACTAAATTTTTTATAATGTTTTTTATCATAACGCTTTAAATTCTTCTGCATGCTTATATGCAGTATCGCCATCTTTATCTTTATATGCTTCTAAAACTTGATTGCGATTGCCTTCTTTTTTAAAAGAAATATGCAGCCAAGAATAATCGAACTCATTAATTAATTGGTCGAACTCTAACTCGCTTTTTAAAATCCAATCGTACATTGCTTTATTATCCATTCTGCCTTCCTTCCAATATTGAAGGTCAGCAGCTTGCCCTTTGCAATGTTGCGATTTTTTACTGCCGCCAATTGAACGATTTAAACGAGGCGACCGATAACCGCTAGATATTCTGATTGCTCCTAAGCCGTCACGGATAGGTTGTAGAACATTAGCGGTTAGGTCTAATATATTATGCAAATGCTCTTCGGAAGGTTGATTAGGAATACCTTTGCGATTTGCAGTATTGCTTCTAGTAAATTCTGAAAGTGTAAAATTTTTGCTTAGTCTCATAGCTATGCAGTTATTATAATTTCAATAAAACCTGTAACATAAATAAACTGCTGAGTACCATCACAACCGCTACAAGTAATAAAAGGTATTTGGTCTATAGCTAAAGCTCCTGTAGTAGACGTAAATGTTTGAGATAGCTTATAAGATTTGTTTGCATCGTCAGGTGCAAGAGCAAAGTCGCTTCCTATCTTAGTAACATTAATATCTGAACTTGAATCGTTTGCCAATGCAGCATCTGTTTTAAATAGTCTAATATTAGCAGTTTCGCCTGCCGTTCCTCTTGCCCAAATAGTCATTTTATTAATATAACATGCAGCATGCGGAAGGAAAATAGCTGACCTTATTAAATCTAAAGGCGACATATCTGCTAGCGTACTTGCATCTGTCGTGCTATCGTAAGCAGTCCAATAATAATTATCCATAGCAGATTTGAAATAATGCCTGTCTGAGGACATTCGTATGTAACCACCTATCGGAAGCCTAACAACGCCACCCCAAGTAAGCGTATTAGCCGATTGTTTTATAGGGTATGTGCCTATAGGTGCGTTTACAAAGCCCTTAGGTGCATGCAATTGAGCACCTGTTAGATTTCTATGTTCGTTTGAAGCCATATTATACGCTTGCTACAAAAACCTCTATATCAATTGTTTGTGATGCAGGCTTTGCAGAGATAGTTACTAAGTCAGCCATTGTGCCAAATGAAGGCGTTATATCTGCTTCTGAAAGCATGCAATCATCAGCAGTACCTAGAATGTGGCTATGCCCTGCATGTAAAGTAACTTGATATAATGTTGCACCTGTTACAACTGCAATTTCTACAGAATTAGTAGCGTCCTTATTTGTGATGCGAATATATTTCGAGTCTTCAGTATCTAAAGCACCTGCTGCTCCACTTACTGCTGAATTAAACGTAAGCAATTTAGTTTCTGCACTTGCAGGGCATGTTACAATACGCTTAAATATCTCATTGATATTTGCTATTGTTAGCGTATTAGAATTTCCTTGCGTTGAGCCGTTTAATGAAATTGCTTCTGTGATTGTGACAGTCATCGTTGCTGCCGTGATAGTTGATGCCATTTGTTTTAATCTTTAGGATGTCGTCTTACTTTTTTTGTTATTGATGTCAAAGGCGATGTAGCTTTGCTATCGTAAAATAAAATACCACTTACCTTTTCTACGCTATCGCCCTTTTCGTGTTTTGTTGCTGAATTATATGTAGCAAATTTATTGTTTTGCTCGCTGCTATCTAAATACCAAATCATGTCATCTAATAGCACCTTTGCGTTTGAATAAACTTTTTGCTTTGCTAAGTTATATTGCGAATTACCTACGTCTTCAACATAATCATCTATAGTAGATACTACGCCGCTATTTGTTGTGCGGTATTGCATCTCATCCATTGTTTCAAATCTAACAAACCAAGCCAAACAAGTCATTAAATACTCATTCATAAGAGCCGTATTATCTGTAGATAGCGAGTCATTATGATGCTGATTTTTCAATTCATAGAAAAATTCGTGACCTAAAGCCTCTTTTAAATGCTTGATTTCAGCCAATCTAATTATTTGCGTAGTAAAGTATGACGAATCAATAGAAGAGTCTGTAAACGCTTTAGAAACGACTTCATCAGCCGTTA
>TARA_R110002012_G_scaffold251251_1_pt1 | contig 11591 bp, 4 predicted proteins | sample TARA_R110002012 | Tara Oceans TARA_R110002012 (sample SAMEA4396515) | marine metagenome | biome: Westerlies Biome; feature: [DCM] deep chlorophyll maximum layer (ENVO:01000326); material: water (ENVO:00002006), including particulate matter (ENVO:01000060) such as... | depth 40 m
AAGCCGGACAGCGTATTACTTAAATCTTTATTATACTGACCTAATAAAAGTTTCGTAGGCATACCTAATGATTTTTGAATTTCTATTACTGTGTAGGGTTGTCTTTGTATGCCTTCGGATGGATAGTATAAAGTAATAATATTACCTGCTTCCAGTAAAGGTAAATCATCAGCAATAGTTATTTCTATTGCATTAGAATTTTCGTTATATAATTTAAGTAATTTTATTGCTTTTTGGTCTACTTCTTTTTGTGTTATAATTGAATAGTCAAATATTTCTTTTGTACTTTTTCTACCTATTTTTTTAATATTATTATAATTTCTTGCTTGTCCTTTAAAGCCATCTCCGTATACTATAACTTCGTTAAAGTTATCTAATAAAGATTTGTCTTTCTTTATTTGAACTATTTTAATTTTACTATTTTCTTCGCTTATTTCTATTGACCTAAAATCTTTTTCTTCTTCATTAGAAATTATTTTAACAGTATCTCCATTTACATGTAATTTTAAATTTTTATTTTCTAATAATTTATTTGCTGCATTATAAGAATCTTCACCAGTAAAATTATTACCAGAATAATATTTATTAGTATCATTACTAACTGTATAAGGTATATTATTTTCACTTAGTATTTGGTCTACTGCTTGTTCCGCTTCAGGTGCTATATTAAATGGTGATACTATCTTAACATATTCTACATCTTTTTTAATTTTACCTTGTACCGAAAGATTAAAAATATCTCCAATAGAAGGAGAACCTTTAAATTTTTTCATTTCTGTAAATTCTAAAACAACTTTATCAGATGACTCACTAAACGGTTTATAAAATCTAGGAACCATAGTAGTTTTTAAGTTTTCTTCACCATCTGTCATGTAAATAACAGCAGGAGTTTCATGTTTAAATTTAGGATTAGTTTGTGTTGCATGGAATAAATAAGTATCGTTTTTATGTACAAGGCTAGGCGACCCAACTCCGTCTAATTCTGCCACCACATACATTCCTTTTAACATACCTTTATGTGCTGTCCCTGTACTTGTTAGTTGGTCTTCACCATCATATACCCAATCATTATTATTACTTATATGGTTAATATCACTTATAAAAAATTTATCCGTATGTGGATTAATTATATTAGTTTGAGAAAGAGTGTACAAAGGATAAATAAGTTTATCTTCTTTTGTAACAGTAGAAGCAAACTCATATAAATTATACGAAGTAGCATCATCTCCATTATTTAAATCCCAACCACTATAATTATCAATATGTAAATAATGTACAGTTTTAGCACCAGTTGTTCCAACCCCTGTTTCATCTTTAGAAATAGTATGTCTTAAAATATTATGCATAACTGTACCTAGTTTATTTACTAATACCTTACCTCCTAAATTAGGTACAAAATCAATCCATTTAGGTCTACGAGAAGCCCATTGACTATCTTTGTGGTCTAAATTTACGTCTACTTCTATTCTAACAAAACCTTCATCTGTATATTTACTAAGTACACCTTGATATAAATCAGTTTTATATAAGTTAGAATTTAATTTAATTTCTGGTCTAAATAACATTAATAAATCTTCTTTATCTTCAGTTCGACTAAAACCAAAATCGTTATACGGAAACTGTATTAAATCATAATAGCCCCTTAAATGTACAGTGTCACTAGTTACTTTAAACTTTAAACTTTCATTATCAACCATTTCTACTTTAATTCCGCCACCTATGGTAACACTACTAGAAGATAAAGCAGTAACTGTACCAACTTCAGTATCTGTACCGGAAATATCTGCCCAAACTGTATCTCCTATTGCAAAAGTATCTTCAGGGTTTGCTGTATCAACAGTCATAGCAGTTGCATGTCCAACAGGATAAGTTGCACTTGGGTTGTGAATTTTAGCACCTGAAGAACTGCAATCCTGTTGATGTTTTCCCATATTAATAAAATTATCAGAATTTAATAAAGTCCTTCTAGATTCTCTTTTATTTCTATCTCCTTGTTTATTTTCTTTTGTAGTGCCTTTAGCAGAAATTACAATTGTTTCCATTTGTGCAAAAGTACCTTGTTGATTATTATAAGTTGAATAATTACCTGAAGCACCTGCTCTTGTTTCATTAGTAAATACACCATTATATACAATTAAATCTTTAGCAGGTCTAGAAACATTATGTATAAATCTATTAGGGTGACAATGAGTATTAATTTTCATGCGTGATTTATTTACTATTATTACAGTTGATTCATAACTACTTGTATCGCCTACTGATAAAGTGTGGCTAGTAGGTCTAAGTTGAACTCTATTTGAAGCCTCGTCAGCATCTACTACAACATATGTAGTGTTATTAACATGAGAACTACCTCCATCTACTCCATCTACATCTATTGTATCTCCATCTTGAAAATGATTAGTTAAATCAATGGTTACTCCACTAAGGGCTTCAAATTCAATATCAATTGTATCATAAACATCTCCGCCCACAGTAATATTATTAGATACTCTGTTAACAAACTTTACATTTCCTTTATGTTTATATTGTTGTCCGCCTCTAAATAAATCTTGTTGTCTATAATTTAAATATAAATTATCGGGAGTATCATTTAAATCAATAGTAGCCGATTTATCCCCAGTTACACCACCACCTGTATCAGCATTAGCATTTGTATCAAATGTAACAGTACTAACACTTTCGGCTTTAATAGTAAATAAAGAAGTACCTAATGTACCACTTGATGACATAAAGTTAGTAGGGACATCAGCACAATCTATATCCATTCTAGCAGTAATTTTAGGGGCATCTTCAATACTAACTTCTATTTGGTCGCTTCCTGATTGAATACCAACAGTAAGACCAAAATTAAAACCATTAACTGAATGAATATTATGATTATTAGGCATTGTTGGATCTACAATAATAGGATATTTAAATTGATTATTATTTTTTAGAATATTTGCCGCAGCATTAAAAATAGTAAATTGTGCATCTGATTCTATAGTTAATATTTCCCCTGCATATCCTATAATTTTAGGAGAAGGTGTGTGAGAAAAATAAATTCTAGTAGCCGTATTACTACCATGTGAAGAACTTACTGTTCCTATATATCTAGAATATCCAACGGAATCAGAAGCGGGGTCTGTGAATAAATATTTATTTACTTGTTGCGCTCCCGCTTGCCCATCAAGATTTCCACTATCTATAGTTTGGTCTGATTCATTATCAAAAGTTTGTAGCAGGGGTACAGTTGTAGTAATATCAATATAAGTATTATCAGTTGTTGCAGTTGTAGTCGCTATTCTATAAACAGAATAACCTGTAGTGGGAATAGTTTGCGCTACAGGTTTTCCTCTTCCAGCAGGTACAGATACATTTGTTACTTCGGGCGTTCCATAATTATTATTATCTAAAATAGTTTCAAAGTCTACTTCATTCCAATAAGAATCATAAGTTATGGGTTTAAGTCTTAGTAAATTAAATCTTCTTGGAGTAGTTATATTATTATTAATTGGTAATAAATCATAATTATTATCATTAGGTTTTGTAAATTTAGTACTACCCACATAATCATCATGGGTTATTCCGGTATCAGAATAACTATCTTTATACTTAATTAATAAAAAGTAATCAGAAGTATTTCTTGTAGCACTATCGGAACCGTTAAAGAAAATATGGTCAGGTCTTTTTTGGCTATCCGGAAGCATATCTCCGGGTGCAAATAAAAACAATGGGTTACACATTGGGTCGTCTAATTCAAATACCATTTTATCTTGTTTAGTATTAGTTAAAGCATCAGTTAAATCCCCTATTCTATTACTAAAGTTATATGCTTTATTGTGATGTTCGTGGTCATATATTATTATATCCTGATGTAGGCTTCCACTAGTAGGATAACGCCAAGTCCTTTCAATAGAATTTTCTTTTTGATAAGAATTAGTGTAATCTTTATATCTAGTTTTAGATACTGCTTCATTACCCATAGCCCTTAATGCAGTAGCATAAGCAGAAATTTGAGAAGGTTTATCGAAATAATAATTATTAAAAACCCTACCAGTAGAAATTTTACTATCATTACTTCTATTATCTATTTTATTTCTTAACCCTTTTAATTTTGTATCGGATAAATTATTAAATCTAAAAATAGGACTACCGAATCTAAATGCGTAATTAGTTACAGTAGGGCTAGATGTACTAGCAGTTTTTCTATCATCTACACATAATCTTCTCCAAGTAGAACTTTTATTTTTACTATCATTAGTATGGTCTAATAAATGTATAAAACCTCCGCTATCTATACCCTGCTTGTTTAAAAAGTATAAACCTATTCCATTTGTATAAAATGTATCTCCCACATCGTTTAAATCCATTCTTGCCAATACTATTGGGGAAATATTACCTATTTCTAAATTTAAAACATTATCTTCAACACTAATAGGATTACCTACTATATGCATATTAGACAAACTACCTATTGTATGGTAGTCAAAGTCTAAACCATAAGGAGAATCTTTAGGCGCACCTGAAGAACCTTCTAATGCCGCAATACCTGTAATATCCATTCCGTAATTTTTACCTACACCATTTAAAGAAAGTATATCATTATTATTAGTTACTTCACTAAAAGTTAATGTTTTACTACTACCGCCCGTACCTGTAAATTTAGAACTTAATTCAAAAGATGTAACCGTACTTCCTTCTGTACCAATATTAATAGAGGCAACATAAGTACCTCCTGCTATTCCTGAACTACCATATGTTACCATCATTCCTACCTTTATATTACTTTCAGCACAAGTTACTGTTTCATCATTATTAGTTAAAACACAAGTATCTACTGTTGAAGTTTGAGTAGTTATTGTATTTCCTGTTCCATAAAATACCATTCCTTTATCTGCTGAACCATATAATGAAACATGGGGGGTAGTACGATAATGATTATGTAAAGATTTACCTGCAAGTAATTTACTTTTACCCACATATAAATCTGTAGTATCTAAAGTATCATTACCATTAAAATAACTATACAAATCTATTAAACAATCATTTAATAGATTAATTTGTGTAGGGGCTGAACTCGAATTATATTTTTGTGCAACTACCCCTATTGGTGTATACTTACTATCATATGAAACATATAATACATCTCCATAATTTAAATCAGTTGTTAAAGTACTAGTAGATATTTCTAATACATTTGCATTTATAGAACCTGTAGAACCCGTGGAAACATTTAATCCCGTATTTGTAAAAGTATCTGTAACAGGTGATATAGTAGAAGCAATCCACTCTTTTGAATATAAAAAGTTTTTATTAATAGGATAGGAAAGTAAAGTGGCAATTTCATCCCTCCCCGCTATTGATAAAGAAAATATTCCCCCTTCTGTATTAGTTTCTATATACTCCGCTTTTCCTTTAAACACTTTTTTATTAACAATTAATTCACCTTTAACAGAATCTAATAAACTATGGCTATTTAAATAACCAGAATCTAAAGTTTCGTTTAACTCAACATAGTTATTATTACTATCACCTTTTTTAGCAGTAAGAGTTATTCCACCTACTTGATTTCCCACTAAAGCATATTCTAAACCATTAATATCAGACTCTGTATCTAATAGTGTAATTCCATTTCTTTTTAATGACCCACTATCAATAACTGTATCTATATCATGATTAACTATTAAATTGCTAACTTTTGTGGACCATGCATTTCTGTAAGCCTTTTCATTTGTCATAGTATCAACTGTGGAAGAACCTTCAAATTTAAAACCGCTAAATAATCTTCTATCAGATACAGTTAAAGTTTGTGTACCTCCTGATACTGCACTTATAGCACTTAACTTGTAGTAATAATCTCCTATGTATATTAATTCAAAAGGAGCAGATGAACCTAATAATAATTTTAAGTCTTGACCCTCTGTTAAATCTGTAATAGTTATTGTACTTGAAGAACCGTTATAAGTTCCCGGCAATACCGCTTGTGGTTTATACCCAATAGTTTCTTTACCTAATACTTCTTTTACATTAAAATTTTCATAATCATTTATCTTTCTTTCTAACATTCTTTCAGGGTCAATAAATTTAACTTCTGCCATATTACCTTTATTAGTAATAGACCTGTTTAAATTTACACCCATTAAATGACCTATATATTGATTTCTATTTGGAGAAGTTATAGGTCTAATATAAGTAGGGTAGACAGTGGTAGTTGAACCCATTTTAAAATCGTAATTTTTAGCACTACTACCCCATGCAGTAACATCTAATGTATAGTTACCTGTTGTACCGTCGTATTGTGCATAATTAATTGGAGTAGCCGCTTCATCGCCAATTTTGTTATTGTCTACTAATGTAGCATTTTGTGAATAAAAACTTTTATCTATAATAAAATTAGAAGTTACAGGTGCAGTTTTAAATACACTTTGTTTAACTGCAATTATGTTAGTTTCTTTTAATGCCACATATTTTCTATCAGGTTCTAAATCTCTATAAAAGTAAAATGAAGGTGCGCTTACTTCTACATAATTACCGTTTCTATTTGCTGAATTAGAACCTAATAAACCATATCCTACTGCTACTAAAGTGTCAACATTTTTACCAGAATCCGCAATGTCAGCCCCCTTGTAAATAGTAACTTTAGTACCATATGCAATATTTTCCTTTACTGCTGGTGTAAAATCAATATTTAATTTATTACCATCGTATACAGATACATCAGTAATTTTTCCCACATGATGCATTTTAGCGTTGTCGGCATTAATAACTACAAAATAATCGTCGGATTCTAAAGTTGTATTAGTCAAAACAAGTGGGGAACCTGTTGAATACCCTTCTATACTTAGATCTATTACTATTCTATGGCCGGGTGTTTCTAATAAATTAGTCCCATAATCTTCTACTGTTGTACTTTTTGGGTATAATCTATTTAATATAGAACTACCAACATGTGAATATGCCATAAACGCTCCACTAGAAATTACATTTGCATCGTGTATTTCGTAACAATTTAAATAACTAGCACCACTACCACTATTTTTTGTTACTAAGCGTGGGTTAATAGATGTATTAGTATTGTATGCACTAGGAGTAGTAGTATAATCAGAATGATAAACACCTTCATTTAACACAAATAATTCATTAGCCATCTAAGTTACTCTCCTCGAAATCTAAATATAATAATAACTTTCTATATATTGGTGAAAGAGTATTTATATTTGTAAAATTATTTACAGATATTGAAGAAATAGCAATCTCGTGATATTCACCAAAAAATTGTGACTTTCTTTTTTCTTGTGCAGTTCCAGTAGGGTCTTGACCTAAGTAAATATCTGAAGGGTCTAATATAAATTTACCACCTGAACCATGTTTTGATTTTACTACTACATTATTATTATAAATAATAGACATATTTTCATTTATTGAGTCATAACTTACTGCTATATGATGGGGTACTTCAATATAAGTAGCATCTTTTCTAATTGGTGTAAATGCTTTTGTAAAAGTAGTTCCTATATTTTGTACTGTTATTAATCCAGTTCCTGTATTAATACTTTGTACGGTTCCTAAGTCATTATTATTTTCATCATATACTTTCATTCCTACTGCATAAGCCGCATGTTTATTTGTTATAAAAGAATTAGGATTAGGACTATCAGTAGAAATTTTAACAGTAGAAATTGTATCAGAACTTCCATTTACATTTGCTAATTCCGCATATGGTTGATGATTAACAAACAAAAAATTACTTGGATTTAAATATACTTTTCTAACAACCGGAGTAGTAGTTATTACAGTAGGTGAAGTAATAGTAGTTGTTGTACTTCCTATTTTTAAAGTAAAAGAAATTGTGTATTCTGCTGGATTTCTTTTTCTAATTGTACTAACATTATTCAATGTAACTTTCATATTTGTATTTTTAAATAGTGTCATAGCAGAATTAATTCTTTCAGTACTAGGAAAATAATTACTATCTGTTTGTACAGTTTTCACACTAAACAAATTTTGGTCGCTATCCCCATTTACATCATAAGGTGTTACTATCATTTCAGCAGTAATACTACCGTTATTTTTCCATAAGCCTGTAACTTCGGTTGCAATTGCATCTGAATAATCTACTCTAACATAGCCATCACAAAATGCTGGAAATTGCAGTGATTTCCTATCTTCTGAAAATGCGCTATAACTCATAGTAATCTACCTAAAGTACTCCACCTGCTACTTCAAAGCCCATATTAAATCCAATAAAAGGTTGCCCACCTTGTATATCTGTACCAAAATTTTGAATAAATCCATTTACACCGTTAACTGTATTACTCCCCGTAACAGGAGAAGGAAAATCACTAGCACCAATAGTATTTGCTTGGTCTAAAGTACGAGATGCCCAAGTCCACGGGATTAAAGGACAAGTTTCTAGTGTAGTATTTTGGTCTACTCCAGCGTGATATGCGTAATCATTACCTACTCTTGAAGGCATAAGTATAACTAATTCACCTATACTTTGTTGATTTTGTATAAAAGAAGAATCAACTGAAGAATGAATAAGTTGCGCTACTTCATAAGCGGTCATTTGTACTGTATAAAGATTATCTTCTTCATCTGCTTTAATTATAGTCTGTTCTGTAATAATTCCCGTAATTTGTATATTTTTAGTAGCCATACCCATATCAATAGCAAATGTAGAAGATTCTCCAGTAATTGCACCACTAAAAGGTAAAGGAAAAGCAGGTACAGTTCTAGTTGTACTTATATTTAATGTTTCAACTTTAAGAGCAATACGGTTAGTAATCCACGGTGCAGATGAATCAACATCGTTTCTAGATTTAAAGTTTAAAAATACTAAATGATCTGCGGCTGTTGAAGCACCACTTGATATATTATCCAAAATTGATTGTGTTGTGTATGTCATTTAATCACGCCCTATATCCTGATGAACCATACTTGTTCATTTCCCTATTAATCTTTTGCCCTATTTTACGGGCAATTTCATTTAATTCTGAATCAGAAGCACCTACTCTTCCACTAACATTTACTGTAACATTGCTACCCATCATTCCTCTTGATTGAACAGCCGGAGTTACAAAAGAATTAGTTGGTAAAGAAATAATTTCAGGGCCACTTTCTCCTACTAATATATTACCACCTCTATTAATTCTACCTCCTGATGCCTTTCCTTCTATTGTTCCACCAATTGTATGTCCACCAATTGCACCTATACTTCCACCAATTATTGCACCTGCTAATATTCCCGGCAAACCACCAGCAGCACCTATTTTAGCACCTGCAAAAGCACCTGCTAAAGCACCTGCACCAGTAGCAAATTGACCAACATCTTCAGCCATATATGAAATAAAATCACCTATACCACTAATAATAAATGCCCCCACTTCATATAATAAAGAAGGTACTGCAAACCATATAGCAGTTCCTAAAGTTCCTAACATACCTACAGCAAACATAACTACTCCCTCTATAAATGTTTTTAATCCGTCTACTACTTTACTAGCATCACCAGTAAATAACCCATAAAAGAATGTAAATATACCTTCAAATATCTTAAAGAAATTATCTAAAGTAAATGTAACTATTTTTATAAACATTTCAAAGAAGGGGTTATCTTTTAAATTTTGTACTAAGTCTACAATTCTACCAATTATTCCTGATTTAATTATAGCAAATATAACTAAACCTAAACCTAAACCGTATAACATAGCACTTCTTAAAAATCTAAGTCCTATTTTCATATACCCTAATAATAATTTTCTATTCATTGGCTTACCTAACCATTTTATACTTTTAATTATACCCGCTATTATACTTATTGCTTTAAATCTTTTTTCTAATTTTTTCATAGTAGATTTAAATCCTTTCCCTGCGGCTTCTCTTAATGATAATTTTTCATCACCACCTTCAATTTCTAATTCTCCACCACCTGTTTGTGGTCTTAATTTTATACCTGTTTCTGATTCTACCATTTTTCTAGTTTTAGTAGCGGCATCCTTTTGTGCTTTTAATTTATCTTGGTCCTCATTAATTGCTTTATATGCAGCATCATATTCATCTGCTGCTATTTCGCCTCGTGAAAATTGTGCATCTACTGTTCTTTTTTTACCTTCAAAGGAGGCTACTCTTTTTCTTATTATTTCTTCTTGCTCTCTAAAGTATATTACTTTTTCTAAATCTTTTATTTTATCAGCATCTATGGCTTTAAAATATTTAGCATATTGTTCATCATTTCTTATTCTTTCGCCAACTGCACTTGAAAGTTTATATTCGTTATCTATATTTTCTAACAAAATATTTTTATATTGTTCTTTATATTTTAATTTTGCTTCTTCTGCACCCAATTGCGCTTTTAAAACTTGGTAGTAAGCATCGCTTTCTAAAGACATTTCTTGCATTACGGTAAGACTTTTTTTCTGTAATAAATTATAAGTTTCAAAAGCCGCATTTCTAACTGCACTTTGTTTTTGTATAGTCTTAGCAATTTCCCCTTCTTTTTTAATTTGCTCTTTTTGTTTCTTTTCTACATATTGCATGTATACTGCTACTGCACGAATTTTATTTTGCATAGACCAAAAGCCCGGAAATATACCTGAAGAAAAACGACTTACTGCATTCCAAAGAGTATTAGAAGAACCTGCCGTTGCAAAATCTCTAAAAGAAGTTAGTAGGTTATCAGAAACTGTTTGTGTACCTTCCATTAATTCTGTAAGACTACCTAAAGAATCTTTCATTGATTCAAGGTCTTTAATTAATTGGTTTACGTTTTCAGAGTCTACCACTAGATTTCACCTTATTATATTGTTCACTTTCTTCTTCCTTTTGAATACTATATAGTAGGAATAAGTCCTGAACCATTGAGCAAGGCATTTGGTATACCTCGGCAGGACTTATATGTAGTTCCTTTGCCAAGATATATAAAGTTATCCTAGAAGCAATTCGTGGGTCGCTTATTTTTCCACCCTTTAAGGCTCTTCTAAATTTACTTTTAAATCCTCGTCCCCCGTTTGCATATCAAATGGGTCGGGTAATATTTCTTTAATTTGTGAACCAACATAAGGATTTAGTTTTAAAAGTTCAATAGCGGTTAAAGAAGGTTCTGTTTTTTCAACAAATGCTTCCCAAAGATAACGGAATAGGGTATCCATTTCTAGTGAAATATCTTGTGTTCGAGAGTTAAGATTAATTAATTTGGCTTGTGCCTTTTCTAATTGTAGGAATGTAGGTTCCTTAATCCAAACTTTCAAATATTCATCACTATCATGTGCTACTCTAATATGATGTAGTGTGCTTTCGCTAACGGCAAATAAAGCCGACTTATTACTAACTGTTTTTTTCTGCATATCTATACCTCCTACTATGTAGGAATGTGTATAACTTATTGGTTAGGGTTATAATATTTATCCCTGTAATAGCCAATAAGAAGTTTCTGTTACTGTCTTTAACTCTAATGGTTCAATAGTCCATGAAACGCTAATAGGCGAATTATCATTTGTAAGCGGGAAATCCGCAGACTTAATCATGTAATTACCAAAATTAATTGATACCTGTTCACCGTTAGCCTTGTAAAAGTTTAGTTTAATATCAGAATCTGTACCTGTTAA
>TARA_R110002012_G_scaffold312819_1_pt1 | contig 11588 bp, 6 predicted proteins | sample TARA_R110002012 | Tara Oceans TARA_R110002012 (sample SAMEA4396515) | marine metagenome | biome: Westerlies Biome; feature: [DCM] deep chlorophyll maximum layer (ENVO:01000326); material: water (ENVO:00002006), including particulate matter (ENVO:01000060) such as... | depth 40 m
ACAACACCTTTGCCCACAGCGTAAATGCTTACAAGGTAAACGGCTGAGTCAGCAAGATTGTCAAGTGCAGCACCCAATAGCCCTGTGGAATTTGCTATAAAGCCAACAATACCGGCCAGTGCCACCTGAAACATATTGATTCCCAGAACCTGTTTTAATGTTTTTCTTTCAGCTTTATTAGAAGCATCGAGCTGGATCTCGTCTTCTTCGTTGTTGTTATTATCGCTCATGACTGGTCTATTATTTTAATGGAATTACCTCACGAACCTTACCACCGGATGTCTGTTCAGGCAGTTCTTCAGCTTTCTCCAAGGTGATGTTTTCAAGTCTATTCTCTTTTAGCACACCAGCTAGCTCTGCGAGTATTGTTTGCCAAATCCGCTCAGGTTCTGCACCAGCCGAAAGCTTCAGGCGTATACGAAGATTTGTCGGACAGGTCTGTACAAGCTGGAACAAATCAATCCCGGGAATGCGTGCAGCTACAGTGCTGAATGCCAAAGGCGCAATAGATACTTTTTCCCCATCCGCAGGAAAAGTAAGCACATCAGAAGAGCGGCCTTGTACACGAATAGCAGGAAGCGGGTTACCACATTTGCAGGGTTCAGGTTTTTGTAAAATACTATCTCCAAGGTCATAGCGAAGTATGGGCTGTATTTTATTAGCAAGATTGGTTAGAAGTACAGTGTATGACTGTTTCCCTGGAGGAGTTGGTTTATAATCCTCGTCAACAGGTTCCAGTATCACCCAATCGCTATTTACATGGAGCCAGCCATATCTGCACCTGTAGCTAATAAAAGGACATTCCGTAGCAGCATAACTATCGTAGACTTTAGCATTTAATGCCCTTGAAATCCGTTGGTACTCTTTTTCAGGTAACCCTTCTGCAGAGAGCACGATTAGCGAAGGATTTATGTGCAGCCGTCCAGCTTCCTGTTCACTGGCCAGCAGCGGGCCCATACTTGCATAGGGGGCAAGTATTATGGGCTGGAACTGGTTGAGGTTTTTAACCATATCTGGTATGGGCATGTTCACAGGAAGGACCTGATACCTTTTGTCACGCTTCTTTTTTAGCCGTACCGCAGCGATGGCGGAAGCAAAGTGCCCACCCATTGCGTTTATCATCGTCAAACGGCCCCGGTTAACAAGAATACGAATGAAGTCGCCTAAACCAAGCCAGGAAATCATCATGCGAAATGCAAGAGCGCCCACTACTTTAAAGCTCCTCTCATCAATAAGGAATATTCCCTTTTTTCCTGTAGTTCCGGAGGTAGTAGCGACAGTGTACTTGTTTAAAAAATACACCCCAATGAATTCGGGATTACCAACAAATGCCTGTGCTTTTTCAATGGTTACTTCTGGATCGGTGACGAAATCGTTAAAATGCTCCATTAACTCTTTTTTACTTGTAACCGGCAAGCATGTTGGATCTTCAATCTGCTTTGGTAACTCTTGATATAGTTCCTGATAATAAGGTGAGTTTGCACGAGCAAAGGCTACAATATCAGCCAAACGTTTACTTTGCCGTGTTTCTATTCCTTTTAAGCCTTCTTTCTTAGCCTTCCAGGTATCAAACAGCATCCATAAAACCGTGGTTTTAATTTTATTCATATGGCAATTTTTTTATTTTACTTATCATAAAACCACTGCGTGGCAGCGTGGGCATACGCGATAAACTGAATGTCAAATCCTGATCGGGTACCTCATAAGTCATCCGATTTGTCAGAAAATCTACAGCTTGTTTCATCGATTCAATGGTAAGCCATTCACCCGCACACCGATGACCGTGTAGATGTTCTCCTCCACCTTGCGGAATTAAGGTAAAGGGATTGCCGTCCCAGTTTATAAATCTTTCAGGATTAAATTCCTGAGGATGTTGCCATAATTCAGGATCGTGAAGCATGCCATATATATCCAGCAACACCAGCCTGCCACGCTTAAATGTATATCCCTTCCATTCAAATTCTTTTCGCACAATGGCGCCTACCATTGGGGTGAATGGATAAAACCTTCGTACTTCCTGTACCAGCATTTCTGTCAGATTCTCTTTCCCTGTCTGTATTTCTTTTTTGTATTGTGGATATTGATGTAAAGCAAGAGCAGTAAAAGTAATGTAGGTTGCTATGGCTACGGTGGGTCTTACTACATTGAGCAGCTCTACTGCTGCAACCTTTGTGTCCAACAATTTACCATCAAGCTCACAGTGAAAAGCAATTGAGTGGGCGGCAGTGCCCTTTTCTACCTGAATTTTGCCGTTACGGATTTCTTTAATAAGGTTACCAATCCATTTTTCAGCTCTTTTCCGAGCCTGCTTTCCTCTCCAGTGCCTTGGACCGATGGCTCCAAAGGCATCTACCATAGCCCCAAGATCCTTTGCTCTTTGTTGCACTTCTTCTTCTCGCAGCGGCACTCCCGACCACGAACAGACTGCACGACAGAGTAGCGCCTGTACTTCGTTAAATAATATTATTTGCTCTTCTTTCTCCCATTTACTAATGTATGTTTCCCAATAACCTTTTTTGATCTCTAAGAACTGTTCAAGGCTATCCGGCTTCATCAAAGACATAAACTTTTCTTTTCTTTGTCTGTGTGCTGAATTATCCAATGTCTGAACCCCCTTTTGGCCGAATAATGTTTTTTGCACTCTTTTAGGAGTAGCACCTTTGCGCTGAAACTTTTCATTATCGTAGAAAACCTCCGCGGCTTCTCTTCCACTCATGCAGATCGTTTTCTTTAACATTAAGCGAGTTCTAAAAATATTGGATCCAAGCTTTTTACGCTTTTTCTGTATAAATTCATAGCCGTCACGAAGTAGCGTCAAACTGCTATCGATGTTTTTGTCTTTCGGAATAGTTGTCATATTCTTTATATCTTTAAATAATCATTTTTTCTTATTTTATATACACTACCCTTTTTATATACCGACAATCTTCTCATATCCTCAAATTGACACCAAAAATAATTTGCCTGAAACCACCTCCGAATATCCCTGATGTGGCACGGTTCAAGCGAGAGGCCCGGTAAATTTCATTGGTAACATTCTTTCCGTTAACAAAGGCAGTCATACTCAGTTTTTTACCCAAAATAAAATCATAGTTCACGTAGGCATCTATCGAACGATAGGCAGGCAGCTTTCCGATTGCCCCATCGGCAGACTCGTTGCTAAAATTATGGAACTCGGTGAATTGCTCGCTTACGAAATGTCCACTGACTCCAACGGATAGGTTTTGGAAATCATAGTTCAAACCAATGCTCGCGTTCCATTTGGGTGTGTAAGGAGCTTCGGCATCTGAAATGCCGTCCTCTCCAAAACGGATAACGCTTTTTGTTATGTTCTGAAAATCAGCTTGATCTATGGTTTCATCAGTAAGTAATACTTCACCTCCCGAACCGTCCGAAACATATACCTCATAGGCACTTCGGTTGGCGTTTACTTTATCGATATACTCGTTTTGGGTGGCGGTACTGTGAATGACTTGCGAAAAAAGATCTTTGTCCACCAATCTACCTTCCAACACTTTCGACTGCATCACATTGATATTTCCGAAAAGACGAATATGGTGCTGGTTTATATTGAAAAGTTCCGCACCAAGAGCAACCTCCAACCCTTGCACATTAATTTTGCCTAATCCCTGAAATACTTCATTTCGGCCTCCCGCATAGAAATTCCGGCTGGTATTGTTGAAGTAGGTCAGTTGCCCGTCAATGCGATTATCCCATAAATTTCCTCGCCAACCGATTTCCCTGTTCCACGCCAATTCGGGTTCAATGTTGATGCTTTGTCCTGCAAGCGGGTTGGTAACAACACCGTCCTGCTCCACCAAAAACCCGAATACCTTGGACGGGGCTATCATACCCTGATAGATGCTTCCATAAAATTCCCCATCTTGAATGCGATAATCTACTGTAAGGCCCGGTAAAAATTGCGTGTAAGCATTCGGCTCCCTACCTTCTTCCGTGCTGTTTATGTTCGGGTTTTGGGCAAGAGCCAATAAATCTTGTCGGTACATATCCACGTATTCCAAACGAAGGATAGGTGTGATGCCCCATTTTCCGATATTAAATTCATTTCGGATAAAACCGTTGAAAGACCATAACCTGTACCACAAATCTGTTGTGGTGGTTCCATTTCTTGCCCACCTACTGCTGTCGGCCACTAAAAAGCGGTCTTTGAAGGTTTCACGGTGCAAATTGATAGCTGCTTCCAGGTGTTGTTTTTCACCGAATGCTTGCCAATCATAATTCATCGTTTCTTTTAATCCCGAAACAGTGTATGTCCAACGACTATCCGTGGTGCTTTCCCGACCGTTCAGCACCCTGCCCACAATAACGTAATCCTCTTCTCCCAAGGTATTTCCATTCAAATAGCTGTAACGGTCGTTGAAAATCGCATCTCCAACGTAATTCCTTACCTCTGATGCTTTGACCTTTGCCGTGATTTGTCTCCACCAATCCCGCTCAAAATCGGTAGCATAAATTTTTGAGGTGAAACTCAGGTTACTATTAGGCAACCATTTATGGATAATGTCCACCCCATAACGCCTCATGGTAAATTGGTCAGCATCCAAGGGATTTTGGGTTGGGTCGGTATCGAAGGTAAATGGTGTTTGGGAACTTAATGAAGCTTGATTATCCTCAAATTGGCCACTCACTTTGAAATACAGGGATTGATTATCAGAAAGTTTAGCATATATTTTCGCATTCAAATTCAGCACTTCTACCGATGAATTATCGGTAAATCCATCAAACTTTTTGTAAACGCCCTCGACCAATGCCCCTAGATTGTTCCAGGTGCCGCCATAAGACAATAAGCCTGTTTGATAATTTCGTTGACCACCAATCAACTTCATTCGTAATTCAGGTTTTTGAGGCGGCAATGCGGTAATGTAATTAATGGCACCATACATATTATTTGGCCCAAAACGCAGCATATCTGCACCTTTGTACACCTCGATGGCGGTCAACCGGTCGCTCACAGGGTTGTAATAAGCACCCGGTGCAATGTAGGGAGCAGGTGCGGATGGTGTTCCATCTTCCATCAACAGTACCTTTTTAGAACGCCTTCCCCAGGACCCTCTGATACTTATATTGGGGCGGTTTGAAAGCCCCATATCACCTACAATGTTCACTCCGGGTACCATCCGCAGCACTTCTTCCGCACTCAGTGGATTGATGTTTTTCAGGGCAATCGGACTTATTCTGAAATTGCTTCCTTTAAATTCCTCTTTAAAATTATTGGGTGATGCACTTACGATGACTTCATCCAAAGTTGTACTGGCTCGTACCAGGGCTATTACTCCCAAATCGGGTGAGTCAGTATTGACGGAAAAAGTTTTTGCGTCATAACCCAAATATTTTATTTTAATTGTATATGAGCCATCCGGAAGTGTGATCTCAAAAAATCCCGATTCATTGGTTACAGTACCAACGCCCTGAGGTTCCACCATAATCTGAGAGCCAATAAGTGGTTGTTTATCCTCACTGTCAACCACCTTTCCACTTACTTTAATTTGGGCAAAAGAGGTAATACTTAATAGTGTTAATAATAAGATCAAGAGTACATTTTGTTTTGTCATCTTCAGTCTTAATTTAGTTTGCTAATTCTATAATTTAATTTCAAATATTGAGTACTACTTCTTATAAGCCTACAAGGCAACAATCGCAACGTATTAAACACCACTACTTATATGGAAGCTTCATGGATTGAAAGGCTTAAATATGTAATGCCCTGTCTTCTGTTGCCGCTAAACAAGCTTCCTTAAAGGTTTCGGAAAATGTGGGGTGCCCGTGCGACATCCGTGCAACATCTTCGGCAGATGCCCTAAACTCCATGGCCACCACCGCTTCGGTATAACTGTCCGCGATGCGTGGGCCTATCATGTGCACTCCCAATATCTCATCTGTTTCCTTATCTGCAATTACCTTGATAAAGCCATCGGTATCCATACTTATTTTTGCCCTTGCATTGGCCTTGAATGGAAAAGATCCTGTTTTTATATTTTTATTGGCCTTTTTCAATTCTTCCTCTGTCAAACCTACTCCTGCAACCTCGGGTTGGGTGTACACAATATTTGGGATGAGCGAATAATTGATATGTGGTTTTTGGCCAACAATCCGTTCGGCTACAAATACGCCTTCTTCACTGGCTTTATGGGCAAGCATTGCTCCCCGGATCACATCTCCTATGGCATATACACCCTGTACGCTGGTTTCGAGGTTTTCATCTACCTTTATCTGTCCTTTCTCGTTGGTTTCCACTCCTATATTTTCAAGGCCCAAATTGGCGGTGTATGGTTTTCGGCCAATGGCCATAAGGCAATAATCTCCTTCTAACAATATTTCTTCTTTATCGGAAAGGTTTTCCGCTTTCAATTCCACTTTGTTATCTGTTGCTGTTGCATTTGTCACCTTATGTTCCAAATAAAACTCAATTCCCTGTTTTCTTAGGGAACGGTGCAGTTGATGTCCCAGTGCGCCATCCATAGAGGCAATAAGGCTATCAAAATATTCCACAATAGACACCTTAGAGCCCAGGCGGGCAAAAACAGAACCTATCTCAACCCCGATAACGCCACCGCCAACGACCATTAAATGCTTGGGGATTTCCCGTAGCGCAAGGGCCTCGGTAGAAGAGATTATCCTTTTTTTATCGATTTTAATATTGGGCAGTGAAGCGGGTTTGGACCCTGTGGCAATGATTATTTTATCGGTTGCTATGGTTTCATTTTTATCTTCGCCCTTAATTTCAATCGTGTTTTTGTCCTTGATGGTGCCGTGGCCTTCATATACGGTAACTTTGTTCTTTTTCATCAGATAGTCAACGCCATTGATGATTTCCTGTACCACATCCTGTACCCTTTGGTTCATTTTTTTGATATCGACATTGGCTTCTTTTACATCAATCCCAAAATTTTCAAATTGATGCTTGAGTTTGAAATAATGCTCAGAGGCTTCCAACCAGGCTTTTGACGGGATACAGCCCACATTAAGGCAGGTGCCTCCCAACGTGCTGTACCTTTCAATAATTGCCGTTTTCAATCCTAATTGAGCACATCGAATGGCGCTTACATACCCGCCAGGGCCAGAGCCTATTATAGTTACATCAAATTTTTCCATATTCGTATGTTTTTTAAATTAAAGTTGACCATTGAGCCGTTAGGGTTCAGTTTTCAGGCACCCCAACCTGTTGCTTTTCCTAAGACTTTTTGCTAACTCCTTTTAGCTTTCAACACTTTACATATTCAATTTTCTCACTTCTCATAAGCCAACAAACGCAAAGCATTAAACACAACTACCAGGGTAGAGCCTTTATGTATGGATATTCTTTTATTTAGTAGCATTTGATTCAATCTGTTGGTTTAATCTGGTTTTACGGTTACTCCCATAATAGAGCAATAACATGATGACAAATAAGATGATTTGTGCCGCTACTGTTTCAATAGTGGGATATATCCCCAGCCAATCTACACTCACCGATACAGGAAAACCGGTAATGGATAGCCATCCAGCTTCCTGAATGGAATGGACACCCTTACCGATCAGGATCAATGCTAGCAGGGCAATTACCCAGGCGGAATATCGAAACAACTGCCGAACAGGTATCTTCTTTGAATACCTTACAAACAGGATTGCAAACAGTGCGATTAATGCAAAAGCAGCCAGAACACCCAAACCAATGGATGATTGATGCTCTGGTTGCGTTTCCAGGCTGATAGCCTGTAAAAACAAGACGGATTCAAAGGCCTCACGAAACACAACCATAAAGGAGAAAAAAGCAATACCGAACATTTTGTCTTTTTTTAGCTGTTTGCCTATTTTTTCTTCGATAAACTTTTTCCAATTTTTAGCATGTGAGTGGTCATGCAACCAGAATCCTACCAAGGCCAGGACGATCACTGCCACCAGCGAAATCATTCCTTCCATGATCTCCCGGTTTTTACCGCTTATACCAATCACCCAATCGGAGAAAAACCATCCGGCCACTCCTAACAGTATGGCGGTTATCCACCCTCCGTGCACCCAGGGTATAGCCTTTTTTAGTCCTGATGAACGAATGAGGGCCAGAATGAGGGCCAGGATCAAAAATGCTTCCAGCCCCTCTCGCAACATAATTGAAGCTGACAATGCAAATGACAGCCAATAATTAAGTTTTTTGTCCTGCATCATTTCCTCTGCCTGACGCAGCATGGAAAGGCCATTGTCAATTTCTTTCTCAACTTGTGCTTTATCACCTTTATTTTCGATTACCTCACGGATCTTAAACATTTGCTGCTCCAGGCTGGCTGTAAAAGCGGGAGCATTGGCCTTTAGCCTTGCCTCCGAAGGCTCAATACCTTCCAGGTAAGCTACCAGGGCATCTTCACGTGCATAGGAGTACCTGCCGAAAGTATAATTTTGTAAGGCACTTTTTAAATAATTTCTTGCTTTATCAAGCGAATATTTTTGTGCATTATCTCCGGGAAATTGAGTTCTCAATGCCGTTAGAAACAGCTCATTATCAGCACTATAATCATTCCTCAGACTTTTAAGTAATTCCACATCTGAAAGGGTAGCCACCTCCTCCAAATTCACTGTATTGTTTGCCAGATCAAACTTCTGTTGCAGCTCAGTATTTTGGTCAGCTTGAGTTGTAAAGCGGAGAGATTTTATATAAAATGCCAAATCCCAAATTTCTTTATCGGATAAGGTGGTAAAACTTTGCATGGCAGTGCCTTCCACACCCAGTTTTATAGTGTTATATGCCTGAAAAGGCGAGATTTCCTGCATCAGGTTAGCATTGAGAAAATTGGTAGGAGCCGGTTTTAAGCCTGCCGCCAACCTACCGTCTCCCGATCCATTCACTCCATGGCAGGAAGTACAATTCTGTACATATAAGCTTTTTCCGTTTTTGAGATCAGGCCATATCAGAGGAGCCGTTTTAAGACCGGTCGTTTTGATAATTTCTCGTCTGGCCTGTTGGGCTAAGGTTGAAATACTTTTATGAGGAAATTTATTTTCTATTTGCTTTCCTAATTCTTTTAACTGTGACAGAATAAGCAGCTTGTTATCCTGCGGCAGATCACTTTCTTCAATGAGCAAATACACTTTGTCACTGAATTCCTGCATTTCTGCAAACTCGCCTTCGTCTATTACTTCGCCATTTTGCACGGCTGCGGTGAAATCTCTTGAAATATAGTCCAGCAAATGAATGGTGGTTCGCAGGCTATTATCATCCTTGCTTGCCATTACGTTATGCGGAAAAATGCAGAGCAGTACACCTACTGTAAAAATTGTATATAATGAGTTTCTTATCATCTATTTAGTCCTTTAAAACCTCTCTAATTACATTTAGCTATCTGTTAAACAAACCACAATTTGGTTTAAAACTTCATTTTCTGGATTCTGATAGCATTCAAAATAGCCAGAAAGGCCACACCTACATCTGCAAATACGGCTTCCCACAAAGATGCTAACCCTACGGCTCCCAGGATCATCATTATTAATTTTACCCCGAAGGCCAGGGCAATATTCTGCCAGACCACCTTACGTGTAGATCTACCTATTTTTATAGCCCTTGCAATCTTTGAAGGCTGATCTGTCTGGATGATCACATCAGCCGTTTCAATCGCCACATCACTTCCGAGCCCACCCATGGCTATCCCCACATCACTGACTGCCAAAACGGGTGCATCGTTGATCCCGTCACCCACAAAAGCAATGCTGACTGATGGGTCTTTCTTCATTTCCTCCACTTCATGAAGCTTATCCTCCGGTAACAAACCGCCTTTGGCTTGTTCTAAGCCCAATTCTTTTCCAATTTTTTCGGTAATTGATGGCTTGTCGCCCGACAGCATAATGATTTTCTTAATGCCGGCATCATGCATTTGCCTTACAGCTTCTACCGCATCTTCTTTCAATTGGTCGGCAATGGTAACGTAGCCGGAAAATAGATCATCAATGGCGATCATCACGATAGATTCAACGATGGTATCAGTCTCTTCCGGAACATCAATGCCATGAGTTGTCATTAATGCTTTATTGCCTACTAAAACCGTTTTATGATTGACTTTACCTTTTAACCCCTTTCCTGCTATTTCGCTTACATCAGACGCTGTATAATGCTGGCCATTTAATTCATACTCCATTATGGCACGGGCAATCGGGTGGGTGGACTGCTCCTCCAGGGCCAACAGATAGGACATCATTTCATTTTCGGAAATACCTACTGGTTTGATCTCTTTGATCTTAAACACCCCTTTGGTAACGGTGCCTGTTTTATCCATAACCACTGTATTTACTTTAGTTATGGCATCAAGAAATGAGGCTCCCTTAAACAGGATACCGTTTCTTGAGGCCGCACCTAAGCCCCCGAAATAGCCCAGTGGAATAGAAATTACCAATGCACAGGGACAGGAGATTACCAGGAAGATAAGCGCTCTGTATAACCAATCCTGGAATACGTAATTATCTACAAAAAAGTAGGGGAGAACGGTGAGGCAGATGGCAAGAATTACCACGATAGGGGTATATATCCGGGCAAACTTCCTGATAAAAAGCTCCGTTTTTGATTTCCTTGCCGTGGCATTTTGTACCATATCCAAAATCCGGGCAATGGAGCTGTCGTTAAATTCTTTGGTCGTTTCCAGTTCGATTACGCCTTCAAGGTTAATACTCCCCGCAAAAACCTTATCTTCTTTATATATGGTGTCAGGTTTACTTTCCCCTGTGATGGCTGCCGTATTGACGCTGGCCTTTTCAGACAAAAGGATGCCGTCCAAAGGTATTTTTTCTCCTGTTCGCACCTGAACCTTTTCCCCGATATGCACCATTTCCGGGTTTACCTCTACAAAATCATTGTCCCGATATACCAAAGCTATATTAGGCCGCACATCAAGTAAGGCCTTTATATTGCTTTTAGCCCGTCTCACTGCAGCATTTTGAAAGAGTTCACCTACCGCATAAAACAACATCACGGCTACACCTTCCGGGTATTCACCTATGGCAAACGCTCCTAATGTAGCAATGGACATCAGGAAGAATTCAGTGAAAAAATCACCTTTCCTGATACTTTCCCAGCCTTCTTTGATCACAGGAAAGCCCACGGGAGCATAGGCCAAGCCGTACCATACAGGGCGAACCCACCCCTTAAAAAATGGTAGTAGATTAAAGTAATCAAGTGAGATACCGACTATCAGCATTGCAAAACTGGCTATTGCCGGAACATACGTTCCTAACTTCATTTTACTCGCAGGATTCCCGGTAGATACCATTTTTTTATTAAGATCTCTCAGATTTATTTTTTTCTTTTTTGTCATAATGCAAACAGTTCAAAATGATTTTACTTTTGAAGAATACCTTTAGCCACTACACTGTGAACAAACACCCTTTACCATCAGGTTGGCTTCTTCTGCCTGGTAGTTGGGCGGAAGTATAATTTCAGTTATTTTATAACTGTAAAGGCATTTGGTTTCGCCACATTTTCTGCAATGAAAGTGCAGGTGCAGATCTTTTTCAATTTCGCACTTACAACCTTCTTCACACAAGGCATACTTAGGCACTCCGGTACCATCATCAATGCTGTGTACCAATCCGTTATCCTCAAACGCTTTTAG
>TARA_R110002012_G_scaffold9854_5_pt1 | contig 11587 bp, 14 predicted proteins | sample TARA_R110002012 | Tara Oceans TARA_R110002012 (sample SAMEA4396515) | marine metagenome | biome: Westerlies Biome; feature: [DCM] deep chlorophyll maximum layer (ENVO:01000326); material: water (ENVO:00002006), including particulate matter (ENVO:01000060) such as... | depth 40 m
TGTGATGTCAGGCATCGTGGCAAACGGGATGGTCTGTTCAAAAAAGAGAAAAGGGGCCTCTTCTGCCATTTGCAGGTAGGCCCGGTTGATGAATGCGTCGACTCTATCTTTAGCGTCGGTGGATTGCGTTGGAGCCCAGTCAGCCTGAGAGAAGATAGCGTCTCGGATGTCTTTGAGGTTCACAACACACTCCTATTAGGGTAAGCACCCCCCCGAAAGGGGGTGCTTCCTAAGTTTACACTACTCCAGGCTTTTTATGCACCGGGGCAGTTGATCCAGCAGGTCGCCAAGTTGGTGGCCGTGACAGTTTCAGACGTAACTGCGAAGGCGTGATCTCCTCCCGCAATGTTGTCTGCTCGTCCAGGAACAACATTACCGACCTTAAGGCCGTTGTTTGCTGTAACGCCGCCAGTGTCAGCGAGGACCTCACCGATTCCTTTCTTCATAATGAAGCCATAGGAGTTGGTAGCGATCACATGTTGTGCGACACCCACAACCAGAATGGTAGGGGTATCCACAGGCGCAATCGCAGCAGCAGCGAGAGTCAAACTCCCTGCTCCTGCTGCTCGGGAAACAATGTCACCGACTGCTAATGCAGCAGCAGCTTGAATGTAAACCCAAACCTGCTCACCCTGGTCTCCGTTGGGAACAACCAGTTCAAACCCCAGGGGAGCTTGTTGGTCAGTAGTAACTGTAGTGCTGGAAATACCAGCAGCAGTTGTAATAGCCATGATTAAGTCTCCTTAAGACTCTAAAAGTTTATGGGGTAGCGCCGCCGGTGACAACACCGTTGGAACGCAATTGGTCGCAGTACATACCCATGTTGAGGACGTACTCATAACGGAACAAATCCTGCTCAGGAATACGGAACGGTCCTCGAATCGAGAAGTCGCCCTTCGTTTCCATGCTGGAATTGTGGCCCAAAGTGAACATGTGCCAAGTATCGCTCTTGATCATGTACACAACGCCGTTGTTAGCTCCGCCACTGCTGAACTGGGTCAGTGCGATGGACTCTTCAAGGAAGAAGTCTGCCTCGAGGAACGGGATACCTTGGCGGAGAGCCTTCGGTGCCTTGTCCCCTTCGATCTTCATCACGCGAACCTGATCGTCGAGATCGTCGATGTAGTTGAGGTAAGAAGCCTCATCACCGAGGAGCAAGTCGACAGGACCAGTTGCCATAGCTCCCTGACGGGAAGCAGCGTAGTACACCTGACGCATGGTCGAACGACCGTCAGTAGCGAAAGAGGAGATCTGTCCGTACTGGTTGTACCAGCCGTTGACTCCACCAGCGCCGCCTTGCTTGGTCAGACCAAACACAGTGTCATTCTGGTTAGCGGGGGTATCAAACTCAAACACACCATCACGGCTTCCGTTTGAGAAGTAGTTAGCATCACCGTTCAGGGTAGGGAACGAGTTGACGCCAGTACCATTACCGGCTGCAAGCTGGTCTGAGATACGCTCGTGAAAGTCGGACAACGCCAACTCAGGATAACGCTTGATGATTTTGGCGAGATCGTTCTCACCATTTGCTTCAGCAAGATCCTTGCCGGGCACGTCAAACGCGTAAATCAGGCGAGGTCCGTAAGCATTACCACGGGAAGCCTGCTGGTTGCGGCCACCGGTAATGATCTCGGAACCCGTCTGAACCTGGGTCACGTTACCTGGACCGCCTGCGACCACGACGAATTCACGGTAGGGACCCTTGAGGGTTGCCCGATCCATGTTTCCGCGTTTTACAACACGTTCCATAATTGGATGATATTGGGTGAAAAGCTCCGAATATCCCGGAGCCAAGTCTTGTAGCGCGGTGGCGACTACGTCGGGAGAAATAGCCATTTCTCAGTCTTCCTTGTCTGGGAGGGGAGAATTCCCCCGGTGGTTTATTGCTTCCCGCCTGAATGCACTCGCAGGGCTCGTGCGGCAGCAAGACTTCTCATCTCATCGAATGACTTAGCGTCACCCATTGACTTCTTAGCAACTTGAGGTCGGGCGGCTCCCGTTGCTCCATTGGTCAGCTTCGCCGCAGGGCGAGGCTTCTTTGCTTCTTCTTTCGCTTCGGCAAGAGCCACAGCTTTTGCCATGTCTTCAGTAGAGGGCTTCGCCTCTAAAGACTGAACTTGATTATGGGCCTGGGCAAGTTTAAGAGCATACGTATCGGACACGCCGTCTTTCTTTGCCTGGACAGCAATCGCAATTGCGTCCTCAGGAAGTTCCATCAATTTAGCAGCCTGGTAGCCGTCCCAAGCCCCACCGTAATCGTTTTGTTCTTCTAAGAACTTGGAGAAGGTTTCGAGCTTCTCCTCATTATCGGCGAGTTCAGGGTGGTCCTTCCAGAAACGGTCAACGTATTCGTTGACAGAAGACTGGGTCAGGGCCTCATAATTCTGCTCAAGCTCCGAAAAAGCAGTGTTCCGCTGCTCGTACTCTGTTTTGAGTTTCTGGAGTTCTTCGTGGTACTGCTTTACTCGGGGATCTTCTTCCCCATCGAGCATCGCAGAGTACATTGCGCGAAGAGTGCCAAGCTCTTCTTCATTGTCGTTATTCGCACTCTTATACCAGTCTGCGACTTTCGAACCGACTTTCCGGTAGTCTTCTGGTAGAGAGTCAGCGCTTCCGTCCCAGCCAGTCCAATTAAATTCAGGACTGCTAGTCTCTGCCGCAACGGGCGCAGGGGTTACTTCAGGCGTCGGCGCAGCCACAGGAGCCGGAGCTACTGCGGGTGGGGCCTGCTCGACAGGAGTATCGCTCATTTACATCTCCGGGAAAGCGTTCTTTGCAGCACGCTTTCGCATTGCGACGATGTCAAAGCCCATGGAAGGTCCAGGTGCTTCATCATCTTCCGTTTCTTCAGACTCTTCCGTCTCCCCCATTGCAGCCATTTCTTCGCCGCCACCAGCCATAACCTCTTTTAGCTCTTCGAGGTATCGCTCGCCTTCGGGAGTTTCAGGATTCCAGTTTTCAATGAGACGGGCAACACCCTCTTCAAGGGAGGGGGAAGCGGAAACTTCTTCTTCAGTCTCTTCGACTTCCATTTCCTCGGAACCGCCTTCCTCAGGCATCTCCTCAATCTTTTCTTCCATCTCTTCCATTTCTTCGAGATACGCCATCTTAGTCCTCTGGGGAAATTCTATTGAGTTTTTACCTAAATACAGTAGACCAGTCAAGGCCAGACTATCAGGTAGTTATCTGAATCTTCTTATCGCCGGAAGCAATTCGGCGCTTCTGGGCCTTCTCTTTCTTAGCATAAGCCTTTCGGTCATCAAAGTCTCGAAATCCCATACGTTTTGATGCTTTGTCCGCTTTTTCCCGCGCCATATCCCGGTGCCGGACAAATTCTGTGTCGTCTTTACTGACGATTGCCCGGTCTGGGTGTCGTTCAAAATAGGCTTTCTGTTCAGCGATTGAGCCGAAAGATTGCCCAATCTGATTGATGTCTAATCTTTTTGTTGGCAATGGTCCGAGAACTGCGGGCGCTTTACGGATAACGACTCGAGACTCTTCTCCACAAACGGGGCAACTGAGCCCATTGGAGAGAAACTCCGCTACTTTCATGTAATCGTCAAATTCACCGTGTTGGGCACAGCGTCCAGTGTAACTGGGCATTTATTTTCCTGTAATTTCTGGGGGTAAAGAGAATGGGGCTCCGCCGAATCCTGTCAGTGGGTTTTGGCCTCCTCCTGCTCCCCCGCCTCCAGGGAGGGGGATCTGAGGAGCTTCTGTGCCAGGAGGCATCGCTCCACTTGCAATCGTGTCCATCGGAGGAGCGGCGGCTGCTGCTCCTTGAGCCATGGCCTGTTGTTGCTGTGCAGCGGCAGCCTGTTCCTGTTGTTCTTGCAAGTCTTCTTTGCTGACGATGACGTCGCTGATCTGAAGAAGATCCGCCAACTTTACAATCAGTTTTTCTTGATTGACGTTCTGGGCTCCCTGAAGGACAGGCAAGAACTGCTGGATGTTTCGGAGTTGAACGAGGCGGTTGTTTTCCGCAGGAGAGTAAGGGACTGCCTCATAGTCATAGTCGAGGGGATCCTCTCCCCGCGCGGCTAAAACTTCGCGGGCTCGCATGGATGCCCGAGTCACGTCGAGAGTTTCTGTGCTGTCCATCAAGCGAACAGGCAAGACGCGATCATCTGGAAGGAATTCCTCGTAGAGCCCAATGGCATTCTTAGCCATCGCTCCAATCAGGTCGTAGACTTCTTTTTGCCGACGGCCGTTGCGAGTCCTCGTCGCAGTATCTGCCAGCGCGACCTCGGTCGCCACATCAGATACACCGACAACTCCCCGAGAGTATTGCGGAATGCCCAAGATAAATTCAATGACTTGGATTGCTCGGTCTCGGGCTTCAAGAAACTCGGGGGACAGGGATGGGACATTGGTACTCCCGATGATGTCAGCGATAGAAGCGTTCGCTTTCCCAGCGACCTCTACAATAGAGCCTGGTGTTGTTGCGTCACGAATCTGAGTGCGGATGTGTTCTGGGTTGTCTACGAGCCCAGTGTTGATCATGGTGATCGGGATGCTCGTTTGGGCAAACCACAGCATCAGCGTGTCCAACTCGTTCAGGCGCTCAAGCGCGTTCTGGATAAGCTTGACGTCGGACAAACCACCACTGTTGCGGAGGTTGTCATTGAACGCGACTTTGTGGAAAGGGTTGCGATTAAATCGGTAGGGGAGTTCGCCTTTGAAAAGCGGCTCATCCATATCTTCCAGGCAATGGAAGAATGTGCCCTCTCCAGAGAAGTCGTAAACTTCATAGACAGTGACCCACTCAAAGACGTCTTTAGTCGCCTCGTTGACCATACTCTGGTCACGGCCTTCGTCTTTCAACCAGCCGGGGTATGTGCCAAACTGGGCTTTGTCCGCGACCTCGCGTGAGTACTCCCCAGTTTCTTCACCCGTTTCTGGGTTGACCTTCTTGACTCGCTCATTGAAGTCTGCCCGAGTAAGCACTGTGACTTCAATAAGATAGCGGATGTCATCCCAGCGTTCGGCGCTAAGGTCAAACCACACAAACCTGGGGTCGATGACGACATAGTCTGCGCTGCTTTTATTAAAGTTCCAGACCGTCTTAACGAATGAGCGGGGGTAAATGCTCGCCATCGTTGATGCACGCCACAACACTCGGTGAGCATCCTCTCGGTGGAAGAGATCATTTACTAACGCTTCTCGATATTTTGCAGGACCGCTGAACTCAGCGCGGCGCGGATTGACAGTAATCTTAGGGTTAGACGGGCAAATATTGGCGACCATCGTATCGACGAATGCGTACGGGTAGTTGGTCTCGAAGTGCAGGTCCGTCTCTGTAGGAAGCCCAGACCCGGCTCCTTGGGGAAAATCGCTGTCGTCTCCCCACCAAGTGCTGGTGTACCAGGCTCGGAACTTATCAAACTCTTGCCGTTCATAATGGGCACGAGCTTTATGGGTATCAATCAGACCCCGAAGTTGTTTCTCATTAAGCATTAGACAGTTTCCTCTTCTTCTTCAACTACGGGGGCGGGGAGCGGACTTGCTCCCACGGCCGTTGGGATTCCCGTAGCTTCTTGTGTAGCTTCTCTTGTTCGGCTTAGGATTTGGGCGATCCGAGAACGTAGGTCACTTTTCGCGAGGTCAGCTACTGTAGGTTCAGCCATCTTCGTTTAATCCTAAAGCATCAGCCAATGAAGTCTTGGCTTCGGGAGAGCCCATAGAGAGAAGGCTATAGACTTCTTTGATCTTTTTGTCGAGTTCGTCCCAGTCTGCATGGAGCGGTCCGTACTTAGCAAATAAGTACATGGGAACCGAAAGCCTCAAATAGGGGCTTAGGTCCAACAGCGCAGAGTCCCGAGAAGGGTCTCTGTAGATTTCAACAGGCTCACTCACTTTTTTTCGGCTCCTTTTCGCGCATAGTGTTGAGCGTCTTTTTGTAATCTTCCATCGCCGCACGACGGGGCCTTTCTCCGGGACCGGGGTTGCGTAACTGACGCATTGGTGGGTCTGGGAGAGGATTTTGCCGTCGTCGCTCCTCGTACGCGCGTTCCATTGCCCGTTGGGCAGCAGTACGGCCAAGAGCGGCGGCGGGGCTTGTGATTCCTTCGGACTTTTGGGCTTCGAGGGCAGACTCCACAGTCAGTGGCTTTTTAGTGGCCTTCTGGATTCCCTGCTCAAGCTCTTCCATCATTCGCTCAAAGTCAGCACTCGAAAGCCCTTCGGCTCCAGGAGTAGGTTCGCGGGGGTCGCGCTTAGGTGCTGGTGCGTCTGGCATTATCGTCTCCGAGTTGTCCGACGGTAGGTTGGCCGACGGCGTTTTTTGCTGGATTTCTCTTTTTCGATCTCTTGGAGATACTTCTCCCGCTGATCGTAACCCATCTTAGTAAAGAAAAGAACATTTTCCATTTCAGGGGTTTGGCCTGGTTTGGTTCGTTTCGGCGCGTATCGCGCTCCGACAATCGCGAGAATTAGAGCAGAGACCTTATCCCAGTGATGGCGGTCCCTTCTTCTCCCGGAAGCTGCCCCACGCAAAATTTCTGCGCTTGCGCTTTCTTCAATACGCTTGTCATTCTTGTAAGTTTGAAGCTGTTGGACAGTGTCTTTGTCGTTCAAAATAAGATCATCAAGAAGACTATCAACAAGCCAACCCGTAGCCTCGTCCAGAGACTTCGATGTAGAGGTAAATCCTGGCTTGAATTTAGCTTCATAATATAAATTGCTATATCCGCGCTCAACTAAAAGCGAAAGCACAGCTTGCCCAACACCGTTGGACTCGACGGCGACTAAGGCCTGATTATAGCGGTTTGCCGCTCGTAATAGGTGCCCAGTGAAAACTAATGGGTCGACATGGTCCGCAAAACACGCAACTTGGGTCCATTCCCCGCGCCAACACTTGAGAACTTGGAAAGCAGCGTGGTCACGGGCGGCATATCCGGTCGGATCGACGCCGATCACGTAAATCGCGTTGGGTTCGGGCGCCTCATACTCTTTATACGTCCCAGACCACTCCGTAAGTTCCTTATTTAGGTGCTTTTCCAGCGCATGTTCCGGAATCGCCGCGTTTGTGGACGCAATCCAGCAAGATACGTCGTCAAATGGGTACATGACGTTGAACATTTCCGGGTTTCGCCGGATTTCGGGGTCCGTGTCCATGATAAAGCGGCGGAATACCAGGTTTTCCTGCTGAAGGCCCAGGTGACCATAGCGGTTTAGTAGGTCAACCTCTTCATTTGTGGGCTGGAAGCCATTAGGTACTGGACGGGCGTTCAGTTTGCCGTCCCAAAACGGCAGGAAGATGGCCTTATGTCGACCGGAGCCCTGAGATGCCATCATATAGTGGTCATGCCACGCGCAATTGCGCTCCCATGGCGTAGCTTCGAACACAACCAGGGCATTCTGTCTGTTAATTAGCGACGGGTTGATGAGGAACATGGACCCGTGGAAGTCAGACCACAGGTGGCACTCCGAAGCATGGAAGGAGTCAGGCGACTGGCCGACACCAACAGCGCCTGATTCAGCGGACAGGACACGCATCTTGCCGCCTTGTAGCTGATCGAACGTCAACTGGCGGCTTTCTCGGGTGGGCAGCGTCCTCGAGCGTAGCTGTTTGGGCCATCTTTGGTGAAGATGATGGACCCTCTTGTGCAGGTAGTCCGCACGGTCACGGTTATCTGCGATACAAACGTGATCCCAGCCCGGATTGTAGGCTGCTTTGCAATATGCAGCGAACTCAGCGGACGTACTCTTTCCTCCCTGTCGATAGCCCAGGAGTGTCAGGAAGACAGTTTCGCCTGTCGCTAAACGTGGAGGATTGCTGTAGTAATCCAGCAGTTCAAGCTGAAGCTGGTGGGTAATACCCGTAGGGTCATATTTGCGAAAGCGGCCAGTCTTCTGGTCATGCACTTCTCCAAACGCGGGCAGGGCATGCGCCGGAGAGCGTAGAGTGTTGAGAAGCTGCGCTGCGTTCGCTTGGCTCATTCCTCTTCCTCGTAGTAGCAATCTTCGAGAGCAGGGGTGACGATTTCGCCCTTCTTCCGCTTCCGCTTCTTACAAACCCCTTTGGGCTTGGAGGCAAACATCTTCGCCGCAGTATTTGTCCGCATCGCCTTTAGGGCAGTAGGTGCAGCCGTGTTCGAGCCAGAACTACCTGCTTGAAAAGCACCACCGGCAGACGCGAAAGGGTTTGCGCTCATTCTTTCCTCGCTCTTTCGCGTTCCATTGCTCGGGCTGCTGCTTGTCTTCTCATCTCTGCGGCAGATCCTCGGATCGGTTCTTCTTCCTCGCCAGACCCTGCGATGGCTCGCCCAACAGCACCCATGCCTCTTCCGACTGCTCCCGCTACATCGCCACCAAGTCGCATAGCTTTGGTCATGCCTGAAGTGCCGAGCCCCATCTGTTCACCCGCAGTTTCTCGCTCGGTCAGTGATTCAACACCAGAAGCCACGGCTCCCGGAAATGCTACAGACTCGCCCACGTATTGGCGAGTTCCCTGGACAGGGCCTTCCTCTATTACATCTTGGGCATAGGCTGCGCCTTCCATAACAGTACCAACGCCTGTGGCTACGGCAGCGATACGTCCAAGTGCTTTGAGCGCTGCTCTCGCAGCTTTGACTCTCCTCGTCGCATCGCGTCCGCTCGAAGACTCAGGATTAAGGTCTGAGAGGCGTCTCTCCTGCTCATAAAGCTCTCGTCGGAGTTGTCCTGCTTTTTCGTCTATACGTTGTTGCTGCTGGAGCTGTTCAGCCGTCAGTGTGGGTGTGTCTGGAAAGTCTTCCGCAATGGTCTGGATCAAGAGATTGCGTTCTGCCTGCAACGTCCTTAGCATCTCACCTTTCGACGGATGTGCGCTCGACTCCAACCTCCGGATCTGACGGTTGAATTCGCGGATCTTCCTCTCCCTGCCCTCCCGAGTTTTTGGCAGGTTTGGTGAATCTGGTGTATCAGCCCGCATTTCAGGCGTAGGTGCCCTGGGAGATGCTTTGGCCGCTCGTTCCCGTCGTTGCTCCTCAAATACCCTCGCTGTTTCCCCCCCTCTGTCGTAAGTGCGAAACTCCGCCCTGACTCGATTATGGTTTCCTTCTGCATCCTCGAGGTCTTCTAGGAGGTAGGGGTAGCTGCTTCCCTCCCTGATCTCACTCCTTATCCTCACAACCTCATCGTACGTTTCTCTACGCTGCTCACGAAGGTCTTTTAATCTTCGCGTTAAAGCGGTTTCACCGCTGGCGTCAGGCGGAAGTGGTCCCCTAAGCGGAGTGGCGTACTCGTCTAAAAAATGCTGAAATTCCCGAGCGGTTTCCTCTCTGTCGATTCGCGCTGTTGGGTTTGTCTCGGTACGCATACGAGCGTTCTCAATCTCGGCTATGTCTTGGACTTCTCGTACTTCAGACTCTGAAAGATTCCTCACTGCCTGGTTGAATCTCTCTTCTATTTCCTCGTATCCCGGATATCTCGCCTCTTTTAGCTCTTCAAGATCATTTACGGCCCCAAAAATGAATTCGTTTGCTGAAGGACTTCCTCCTTTTTGGAGTCTTTCTATCCTTCCTAAATTCTCCTCGAGGACAGAAGCTATGTTTTCTGCGCTTTCATTTTCTAAGGTTCCCCGGCCAAAAGATTTAAAACGGGAAGATCTTGGTGTATCAGCCATGGTTATTCTCCTTGGGCTTTCTTGCGGGGTGAGGTAATTGCTTCTCTAACGTCGAGAACGTCGGGTTGAACTGCCTTTTCGCCGCCTGCGAGTTGAATCAACTGTTCCACGTAATTGACTTGGACGTTGTTTTGTTGAGGCTCGTTCGCAACGACGCAGGTGTACATGAGTTCAGCCCATTTACGAAGTTCAGCAGACTGCGACGTTTTGAGCTTACCCTCGGCCACTGCAACACAGACCGTGGCCGCAAAGTCCACAATTGACTGAGTTTTATGGAAGTGTGGAGCGGCCTGTTTGAGGAAGGCGGCTGGTAGACCCTCGGGGGCCTCCGCGAGTTGCTGGAGGACTTGGGTGGAGAGCATAGAAGGACTGGATTCGTCATCCGGTAGAACCTGCGGAATAGGAGGTTTATCCTCGACAATCGCCGTTTCCCCCTCGGCACCCCCCATAGGGCCCGGTGAAGATTCGAAGATGTCAGTGAAATCAGACAGCGGATCGTACTTAGAATTGCTCACAAAATAGCTCGTTGCTTGGGTTCCCAGCCTATGGGCATTGTATAACCTTGTGGAGTCTTAGCGGTTTCCCAGCAAATGCTCCGCACAGAAGAGAGTTTCAACATTCTCCAGTCATCCTGGTGTGTTTCTTCCCACACCTCTCGTTCTTCTATAGTCTGCCAGACTGGAGAGTGAATGGAAAGTCTTCTCGGAACTGGCCTACGGCGGTGGCCGGACAAAAGCTGCCCTTGTATGTACGGATGGTTGTACAATCTGTTCCTTTCGACCTTGAACTTCTTGTTGTCACGGAGCATCGCGAGTGCCTCTTTCCTATGGCGAATCACAGGGCGCATGTCAGTTCCCAGGGCCCAGAGAGCAAAGGAAGGCATCTTCATCAACTCTTGGATGTACTCCCCCGCTTTCTCCTCCCAGCCCGGCACAACTCTCTCTATGACCTCCGCTCCGATACCCATGCACCACCAGGCCAGTGCGCTTCTTCCACACCCGAACCGTCTACCCACAGTCATCTGCTTGGCCCTGTCCGCAAAGAAGTGCGCCATCTCATAAGGACTGGGCGGATCTTGGAGCCCGAAGGAATCCTGTAGAGTAGGTGTCCACTTAGACTGCGCTACGCAGAAGCTCTTGGACAGCATCTGTTCTGCGAATGGCCAGAACCCGAGGATGCGATTGCGCATTGCGATGCGCTTCGCCTTCTTCATGCGGTAGTTTCCTTGGCCCAGAGTGACAAGACGCGGTGTAGCCAGTCCCATTGCTTGAATTGCCGTCCCCCACGTAGATGCTCGCACAGAGAACCCATACTGGTGGTTTGAGTCGAAAATCGAGTGCCTAAGCAAATGCGTACACGATCTGGTGTCCTTATGGCTGCACATTCCAGGACTATAACTTGGTAGAGATGTAAGTAGACCCAAAAATGGTCGCGCATGAGAGGAGGGGTATAGATGGAAAGAGGATAGCCACAGAGGGGATGGGTCCAAGTCCTCGCGATCTTTTTCTGTAGCGCCGGATTCTCACCTCTCGAAACTACATGAGGGGTACCCTTGACTGTGCATCAGATGGGAGCCACTTGTCAGTCACTTGTGCGACATCCCCGCCCCACCTCCCGATAGTGCAGGTTGAACCTGGCATATCACCGAGACATTAATGTCCCCCACCCCCTTGACTACCTGCGACTAACAAGTCCCGGCTAAGTCTTGACGGCGGATAACGTAGGTTGAACCTGGGTTATCGCGAGGTGCTACCATCGACTAACATGGCACGCGGCTTGCATAGTAAAGGGGCGAGGGGCGCGTGCGCTCCCTGGCTGCTCTTTTTCATCGCTGTTTCTGGCCCGATTTGCGCGGGGATTTTCTGACGAGCAGGGAATCGAGAGCGCGGACGCTCGCACGGTGATTCCGTGCACGGTGTGAAAACGGAAGCGACCAGAAAGCGCGTCTTTTCGCACTGCGCAGCGTGGTTTTTCGCACTG
>TARA_R110002012_G_scaffold208038_16_pt1 | contig 11580 bp, 12 predicted proteins | sample TARA_R110002012 | Tara Oceans TARA_R110002012 (sample SAMEA4396515) | marine metagenome | biome: Westerlies Biome; feature: [DCM] deep chlorophyll maximum layer (ENVO:01000326); material: water (ENVO:00002006), including particulate matter (ENVO:01000060) such as... | depth 40 m
CATTGGTTGAAAACAGAATAAATGTGAAGAATCTAGCTTCCTAAAACAAGAATTTGATATCCCCACGTTAATCACAGTTGAACTGAGAATAACTGCTTTGCATATTAGAGATGTTAAGTTTAAGTTAGTACAACGGCATTGGAGATGGGATCTTTATGTTCAATGTCTTATAGATATCTAGGAAATAAAACTAAGTTAACCAGCTGGATTTGTGCCACCATTGCAGCCAAATCAGCCTTAATAGAGCGCATCGCTGATCCAATGTGTGGGACAGGTGCGGTCGCTGAAGCGTTTGCAAGGAATGGTCATAAGGTTGTCGCTTCTGACGTTCTAAAGTTTCCAACTCTGCACGCAAAAGCTCGCCTCCAGTTCGACAAGCCATACGATTTCGCAGTGATTAAACACGACGGATATCGGAGCGCTATTAATGAGCTCAATGGGCTGAAACCGATAAAAGGGTTCTTCTGGCGGGAATATAGCGCAGATGGATCACCCGAAAATGGCGTCGACCCTCGAAGGTATTTTACTGGCGAAAATGCGGGTAAGATTGATGCGATGCGTCAGAGAATTGCTGTCTGGCGCGCAAAAGGGTTGAGTGGAGACGCCGCTGATTTACTACTCCATGACCTAATTTTAGCCACAAACCGTGTTGCAAACATCACTGGAACCTATGGCTATTTCAGGTCAACTTGGAATCGGGAATGCCTGCAGACAATCCAACTAGTCCAATCTAGTATGATACCCTGCAAAGCAGACCATGCCGTCTTCAACGGACGAGCAGAAGACCTGGTTGATGAAATCAACGCATGTGATGCTTGTTACCTTGATCCACCCTACACTAAGCGCCAGTATGGGGGAAATTATCATATTCTCGAAACAATTGCCCAAGAAGATACGCCCGTCCCTGCTGGACAAGGTGGCTTGAGAAATTGGAAGGAAAAAGCTTCTGATTTTTGCTATCGTAAGAAAGCGCCTGCTGCGTTTGAGAACTTACTGAAGCTAATTGAAGTTCCGCTTGTTTTCATTAGCTATAGTAACGACGGTCAAGTTCCACCCGATGAACTCAAAAAGATACTGAGCCAATTTGGCACAGTATCCCGAAAGAAAGTCCCATTTAATAGATTTGATAGCAATGGTCGAGGTGGAAACAAACAGCCCTTGGAAGAACACCTCTACATATTAGACCGGAGATAAGATTTGAGAATTGAAATTGCAGAACTTTGGTCCATGCGCATCAGTGCGGCAACACTTTATAATATTGAGCGAACAACCGACGATAACCCACAGGGCGGCGGAGGTGCAGTCTACATTCAAGTTGCTAAAGGGCTGGTTGACGGCTTGCTTCAGTTTTTAAGATCCGATTATCCAGAGAATGGTGAGGTAATAGAAGTACAGGTTGGTAACTTTCTTAGGCCCACCCAGCCTCAAGAAACACTCACTTTTTCATCTAAATCGCAAGGTCGTATGCGCATTGCTAATCAAAACCGTCATCGAGCGACACGCCTCTCAGCATGGTCACCCGAAGAGGGCTTTCCGACTCTGAAGGCCGGCCAAAATACAAAAGATGCTCATGTCCTACTTGAGGAGATTGAAGGACTGCGGATCTTTCTGGTCAGAGGTGAAGACGAGAATGTCTGGGCTGGCTACACAATCGGTGAAGCGAACGACGCAGAAGCAAAGCAACCCTTTGCCTCTATCAACTGGGGTAGATCGACTTCAGGTGGTTACTGGCAGTATGAGGATGACAAATGACGATTTCCCCCGCACAAACGTTAACCGCATTAGCTGATCATAAGAATGTATTGTTATATGGACCGCCAGGCACCGGCAAAACTTGGCTCCTCTCCAATATTCTCAATCTCCTTAGTTCTCAACCCAAAGCAGAGGGAGGGCGGCCAGTGCTTAATGTTGGGAATCGAAACGAGGTCTTTGGAGCGGCGGGAGAAGGAGGCCTCGATCTTCCTCTGCCTGAAAAAATGACGTTCGATTGGGTGACATTTCACCAGAGCTATTCCTATGAGGAATTCATAATTGGGAAGTTCCCCCTTCCCAAGGAAGGGGGCGTTGTTCTACAGCCCTTCTTTGGGCTGCTAATGAACGCTGCAATAAATCTAAGTGAAGCTGGTCCAGACGCAGGGCATGTTATCATCATTGATGAACTAAATCGCGCTAACGCTAGTCAAGTTTTTGGAGAGTTCATTACTCTTTTAGATTCAGATTATAGGGCAACCATCAAGGGTGAAGTAAACCCGCATGCGTTGAGCATCAAGCTACCAGGAATTCGCTATAAAGACGGTGTCTCAGAGCCTATAGGGCGCTTCGCTAACGACGAGTTTTACCAGCTTCCAGAAGACTGGAAATTCCCAGAAAATCTTTACATTCTTGCAACTATGAACTCCGTTGATCGAGCAGCACTACCTTTAGATTCAGCACTCACGCGTAGGTTTTTCCAGTTAAAAATGGCTCCAGATCTGGTACACTTCGCGGCTCTCTTAGCTGTCGACCTAGAGGCGTTAGCAACAAAGGCAAACGCGCTTCGGGGAGCTAATGCTGACGGTGCGGAAGCCCTTACTGCGGTAGAATGTAGTATCCTACTGCTTGATCGGTTAAATATTATTATTGCATCCGAGTTGGGTAAAGATTTTGAGCTCGGGCATGCGCTTTTGATGGACGTAGAACGAGCATCTGCCGAAAACAAATGGGCCGCATTGGTGTCAGTATGGGATAGTAAAATATACCCACAACTGTCAGAGAGATTTCTTCAGGATTCCGATACAATGCGGGATATTTTAAAGACCACATCTCCAGATGTAGTCGGCGAATTTATCTTCGAGAGAAGTCAAATCGGACAAGATCCGCCTCCGAACGCTTCAATCGAGGTGAAGGGTTTTTCAACTGGACCAGTGGAAGCAGCAACCGAAGTACTCAGGTTTCTGGCTCTTTAAAAATGAGATTGATCGAAAACGGCAATGCGGTTGAAGTCGCTATATCTCAGAACAGTCTCCGTGAACTAGAACAGTTAAATTTGGTTTGGAAGCAGCGCCTGGGATTGCGAAATCTTCCAATCATCATTTCAAACCGCAGAGCTTCAACTGCAACGCTCCAAGCACGAAATGTAGCTGGCTTTGTTCGCATAGGTGAACTTCAACTTGAGATACTTCCGAAATTTATATCAGGGTTAACGGAAATGACAGGGTGGCAGACTGTCTTATGGAACTTCCTAGCATACGGAAACGGTCTAACCTTGTCTGAGACAAGTGCTGGCCAGGCGAGTCAGGATTTGGAAATTCCGGAGTTAATGGCTGAGCTTTTTCTAACCTCCTTGGAAAAAGCAAGCGTGATGGGCTACCCTATAGGATACAGAAACGACAAATTTGTAAGTGGTTTTTTGAAGGGCCGACTTGATCCTAGGTCTTATGGAAAGCTTATTCCTGTAACTGGACGTTTGAGTAATATTGCTTCCAGATTGAGCCCCAATATTGCGGAAACACAGCTGCTGGTGTGGGCGAGCAATAAACTTTCTGGATTAGTTAGTGAGCCAAGGCTTAAACAAGCGCTAGTACGGTGGCGAGCATCAGTACCTGGAGTAGATAGCGTTCTACCTACCCATGAAATAGTAGACTCTGAACGCCGCTATCCACACCTCAAGGATGCATTGTCGATTGCCCGTTTCTTGGCGGCAGAAAGTGGGATCGTATATGGTCAGGGCCAGATGGAATTACCCGGTTTTTTATGGAACTCGGATACGCTCTTCGAGAACGTTTGCTTCCGGCTTTTTCAGGATTCTGCTCGATCCCTTAGAGTAGATTCGGAAAAGCCTCGCATCATTCTTGCAACCGGTAGAAATCGCGCCGGTTCAAACATTAAAGCTCATACGATACCTGATATAATGCTCAAAAGGAAAGGAAAATGGCTTCTCAGCCTAGATGCCAAGTACAAAACCCTAGCATCGACTCCGAGTACGTCTGATATATATCAGGCCCTTTCGGTTGGTCGAGTAACGAGCTTGAAAGAAGTTGGCATCGTCTACCCTGCCGAGGGCCGTACTGTTCAGGCGAGGGTACTTCATCCAGTTGGTGGTGGCATGCCAGAAATTGTACACGTGGTTGAAATTGGACTTGAGGCATTTGAGGCAAAGTCTGGAATCAATCAACTTCAGAAATCTATTGCTGAGTGGTTATCCAGTACTGCGGCACTTACAGCACCTGAAATGATCGATTCAATTTCCATTTAAAGCGATCAGAAACACCACCATCGTCTCTGCCAGCGGCCACCGCTTGCAGGCGTGGAAGCGTGAATTCATGAAATGTGCGCTCCTGTCGCTCGCATAAAACCCATCGACGGCTCATTTTATGAGCCACCGCGCCTGTTGTCCCAGAGCCACCATAAATATCTAGTACAAGATCACCAGGATCAGTGCAGATATGAATTATTCTGGAGACTAGCTCTTCAGGTTTTGGCGTTTCAAACGGTATGAGATCAGGGAAAAGGCTCTTCAGGTGCCGCTTTGCGCTATCTGCTGTACCCACCACTTCTCCCGGCCACCAGGTGTCTGGAACAAGCCCAGGATCAACTTCAGAAAGGTATCTCTTAAGTCGCGGCATTTTGTTGCCAGCCCCGAAATCAATTCTATTCTGAGAAATTAATTCCTCAAGACGTTCTCGGGTATATCTCCAGCATGTCCCAGTAGCTGGGCGGACAACCCTACCTGACGGCAACGTTAAGTCATAAAATTGTTCGGTTCGGCGACCAGGTCCTGCCTTGGCAGTTAGATCGCCAGACGCCCAAGGCCCGCGAGGATCGTCATCTTTGTTCTTGTATCTATCAGTTTGGCGTTCTGTAGCTGGCAACTTGTTCCGAGATTTATGCCACTCTGTTTTATTTTTTGCATAAGCCAGAATGTATTCGTGAGTGGTAGAAATTGGGGTCCGATTGTCGCGGCTTACAGTCTTTTGCCAAACGGTTGTGCCTAGAAAGTTTGCTTCGCCGAAAACTCCATCCAATAATATTCGAGCCCTAGGCATTTCGGCATCGTCGATATGCATCCAAAGAGCTCCATCAGATGATAGAATCTCGTGTATTCTCTTACAGTGATTGCTTATTTGTTTTGTCCATTCATCTCGATTGAGACTGTCATTGTAATGGTGAAATTTGGTTCGTCGATTGTATGGAGGATCAATTAAGGCGAGCCGAACCTCTACGCCAGACGAACTGATAATATCAATCGCAGCGAGCGCGTCGTCGTGTATCAGGAGCGATTTCTTGCCGTCCCAAGCGGGAAGCAGTTTTTTTGAGTTCATCTTGCTTGCAGTAACTGACATGTCTGATCTGCTCATATTATTCATTTCAACTACCATGCAAATTTTTAGGTCGAGGGGCCATATAAAACGTTAACGTTGAGTGGTGGTCCTACTTTTCCGACCATTTTGCAGCCTTGTTAAGGTGGGGCAGGGTTTAACTTAAGCTGCTAGCCTCATTGGTCCTGTTTTGCTTGCATAGGCCTCGTTAGGGGTCAAGATACTATGGGTCGAGTGCAGACCTTTTCCGCTGTAATAGCCCAACCACTTTTCGATGCCAATGCCCCCTATGAGCGCGCCGATCTCGAGAAGAAAATGGCGGGCCATATGGCGGCGTTCGACAGGTTGCGAGAGGTTCCGAAAGTGGCAGCATCAAGGTTAATTAGATGGCGAGTAACTCCAACCATCATCATAGTAGAATGATGAACCCAATGTTATGGAAACCTGAAGGACGGCCTGCGGATTACAACGCCGCTTTGTTTGCAGTTCCTGTTTCTAGAGAGGTAACCTGTCACGGGAAATTAAAAACTCCTCAGAGTATTCTCATCGAAGTCCACGCAAGCAGCGGCACGGGGTCTGCCCAAGAAGCTCGCTACGGAACTAGATGAATTTCTGACAGAATTGGGCGCCGCGCCTACCTCATCGGGGCAGACCAAACTCGCGGTAAGCGTGCTTGTCGAGTGTCTTTGTCTCGATGATACCGCCAGGCTCAGAACATCTGTGATATTGATTTGGAAACGGTAGAAGGTGAAATCTTACTCGACAAGGTTTCTCAATTTCAGAAGTATGTCGGTTGGCCATGGACTAAGGACTGGATAAACCTGCAGAAGCCAGTCGTGGCACTGGGTATTGGCTTGCTGAAAAATCCCGTCCCGAAGCTCTTGGCATGGGGCCCTGGCCCCTCGCCTCGGAAAGTGACGCTGAACTGGGCACAAGAGCTTGACCACGATTCGCGATCGACGTTCTTGAAAGGCCCTCATGGGCGCGCCGATCGGGCCAGTTTAGTAGATACACCATTGATCATCATCTCAACAGGAGATTTGCTATGCTCTTGAGAGCGGAAGAAATGAGCAACCCTGCAGAACTTTCTTGTCCAGGTCCATTTTTGAGAGAAATGAATTGGCAATAGGAAGAAAAAATTGCTCATAGCTTTCGCGCCACAGAGCACCGCAACCTGAGTGGCAAAATCTTTCAAGAACGAAAATACGTACAAGAAATTCTATTTCGTATATCTCGTCATCGATTTCCCATTCGTTTAAATTGTGGTCCAAGACTGGATCTTCATTAGGGGATACTGCCCTTACAAGCTCACTCCGGATTACATATTGATCCGGGGGCACACCTTTTAATCTGCCATTGATATTGATGACGTCAGGTTCGATGTGACAAGCATCGACTGAAAAAGATCTCAATTCTTCTATTAAATTTCCGCAAACATGGTTACTGTCATTCTCGGAAAAACTGTAGAACGGAGTCAGGAAACAGGTTTTATTGGTGGAAAACTGTACTGAACACCACACTGACGAAACAACGTCGACCCCTCCTCTTCGCTTGTAGATATGCTCTAGTTCACCCACATCTGCGAAAAATTGAATGGAGGGTTCATCATTAAACGCAAATAGAGATCGAATATCTGACACATCAACATCAAGCCAAATTTTGGCGTCTTTGTCATCCATGATGTCATTAAGAGCCCGAATGATGCGCTTAGTTCCTCCTTTAAACCACTCGTTTCCACGCCCTTCTATTTTTAAGGGAGGGCCCAACCTATTATGCAAAGCATTCTCGACGGTCGAAGCCGGGACATTAAAGCAAAAAAGAACTGCGTCCTCCACCCTATCCTCATGAGAGGTGTATCCTAATTCGGGAGTCCAAGGGCTCTGGGCCAATCTTTTCCACGCGTCTATAGCCCTTCCCACTTTCGTTATGTGGAGCTCTTGCCTCTTCCGCATGGCATAGACCATCCCGCTGAATCCAGGCAGCCATGGTAAACCTTTAGTGATGCTGGCGGTATATTCCTTTGGGTTCCGCCCGCTTAGTTGAGCGAAAAAGGGCTCCGATGCGAACGCTAGAATAACTAGTCCATTAGGATATTCGGAACAATTCCAGTTCCAAGTGTGTAGCCATTCGGGCGTCATGTAAGTTACCTCCAATTAGTAAGTAAGATCAAATAGGTAGTAAAACCTATAAATGGCTACCCTATAATACCATACCGTCCTAACACCTACCTGGTGGTACCATATCGTACCACCCTCTACAGTAGGGCAGGCTATGGCATTACAGGGTACTTAAGTATACCATTGCATAATATGTCCATGGCATGTACTGGGTACCTGGGCCTACCATATGGAATGTGAGTAAGTTTAATGCCTGTAATATCATTCGCCACTTCAAAAGGCGGAGCTGGTAAGACGACATCTACCATTGTGCTCGGAACTGAGTTGGCTGAAGGCACCGAGGTGATCATGATCGACGCTGACCCAGCGAAGAGATTAACGAGGTGGTCTTCGCTCGCACCTCTTCCGCCTTCGGTGAAAGTTGTTACAAGCCAAGGAGAGCGTTTCATTCAGGATGAAATCTCCGATGCTCAGCACGAAGCATCATTTGTCCTAATTGACCTAGAAGGGTCTGCTAGCCGTCTTACTTCTTTTGCAATTGCAGAGTCAGATCTCGTTATCATCCCTTCTGGGGAGGAGCAGCAGGATGCAGATGCCGCAATTGAAACCTTAGCTGAGATTGAGATGGAGGGCAGGGCACGTCGCCGTGCCATTTCGTCAGCCATTCTCTTTGCCAGAACATCGGCTGCTGTGAAAAGCAAACTTGAGAAACATATTCATCGAGAGTTGATGAAAGTCGGGCGGGTGATGAAGACTGAACTTCACCGTCGAACAGCGTTTTCATCACTTCATAATGCTGGTGGGGGTCTTCGTCAGTTAGACCCAGCTGACGTGAACGGGATCGAAAAAGCTCTGATCAATGCACAAGCGTATACTTCCGAAGTAATCGATATTCTTGAGGAGACCCATCATGCCGAAGCCGCTGAATCTTGACCGTTTGAAGAAATTTGACAATCGCTCGGCAGGTAAAGCCGATTTGGATCCGGTCGGTGATAGGGAAGGGCGAGTTACCGAACGGTGGCCAAGTCGTGAGCCCATTAGAGATGGACAAATCAGTATTAAAGCACCTGTTGATGTGCTTGATCGGTTTAAGCGCATCTGCAAAGACGATCGTCGTACCTATGCGGACATGCTTAGTATTCTTATGGATCTTTACGAAGGCAGATAGTCACTATGCCTGGTCGAGTGAGGAGCTTCCAAAAGGCAGTGGTGTTTATATGTGTTTGATTCAGTGTTACGAGCTTTAAAAAAGCTCGTAACACCTCGGAACAGTTAAATAAAAATATTCCTCAGGTTCCTAATACCCCGAACTCAGGTTCCTAATCCCCCGAATCTTAGTTCCTGATGTCCGCGTAGTAACAGAGGTATATAGGCTCAAAATTTGGCACAGGTTCCTAATCCCCCGAATTATGCTCTTGACCTAAGTTCCTGATACCCCGAATGTCTGCCCATGTCCGTTCCTAATCCCCCGAATCTTTTGGATCAGCTACTTCCTGATCGTCATCCGCAAGCGGATTTCTTTATCTGTGATGTCGCGGATGCCGTTCTGAAAGATCTGATGCCGAGCATGGAGCATCCGTTCTATGCGCTCAGTAAAAAGCCGGATACGGCCATCCGCCGATATGAGCATGAAGGTAAATGGCTTGAGGTGATTCCGAGCGTGAAAGGCCAGGCGACCATCTACGACAAGGATATCCTTATCTATGTGGTGTCTCAGATTATGCATAGGCTGAATCGTGGTGAACGTGTCGAACGCCGACTGCGCTTCAATCCGCGTGACCTATTAATTTTTGTGAATAGGGGCACTGGTGGTAAAGACTATGGTGCATTCTGCGAAGCAATCGACCGGCTCATGGGAACTGTCATTAAGACGAATATCACGACTGCTGGGTCAGGTGGAGAGCTACCTATCGGAGATGAAGAGCGGTTAGGATGGTTCCATCTCATTGAAAAGGCTCACATTCAGCGAAAAAATAACGCTGACGATGGGCGTATTATGTGGGCAGAGATCGAGATAAGTGAATGGATATTCAACAGTATCCGCCGAAAGTCTGTTCTGACCCTACACCGTGATTATTTTCGCCTGAGAAAGCCCATCGAGAGACGTGTCTATGAGATAGCAAGGAAGATGTGCGGCTCCCAAACTTCGTTCGAGATCGGTCTGAACAAGCTTCTGAAAAGAACAGGGGCTCGAACCGAACTTAAGAGATTTCGACATACACTTAAGGAAATTGCGACCCATAATCATTTGCCGGACTACCTCGTCACTTTTGACGAAGTGCGGGACGTTGTCGTGTTTCAGAGCCGTGGGACTGTAGTTTCTTTTAATGGGAAGGATGGGCCTGAAATTGGGGCGCTCAAGCCAGAGACCTACGAGCGAGCACGGGCAGCCGCACCTGGATGGGATGTGCGTGTTCTCGAGCAAGAATGGCGTATGTGGGCAGGTGAGGTTCCAAAAAATGCCGACGCTGCCTTCGTTGGTTTCTGTAAGAAACGCTTTGCAGCGAAGGGCCGCCCATGATTTCGGGGTATCAGGAACCTGACAGCCGAAGGACGCAGCTCTGAACACCCAGTTAGCCGTGAACATTACGGTTCTGATCTTCCAGCGAACAATGCGGCCTGACCGCATTGCAGTCTTATTTTTACTCAAAATGGTGGGGGTTAACTTAGCTTAGAGACCCGCCGCCTTCGTCATGTTCACTCGAAACCGATCACGTCTGCGCTGATACCGGCGGGTCATTTCGGCGGTCGCGTGACCGAGGTGCTTTTGGACATAGCGCTCGTCAATCTCAGCTGAACTGGCAAGACCGGCGCGGAGGCTGTGCCCCGAGAACAGCGCCATCCGGTCCTTTTCCGGCAGTTCGGATCGAATGCCGGCGTCCAAGACTGTGCGCTTGATGAGGCGTGCGACATGCTTGTCGTTCAGCCGCGCCTCAGATGCGCGTTTGCCATCGCGCGAGATGCCGACAAAGATCGGGCCGAAGTCGATCTTCGCGAAGTGCAGCCATTGCTCGAGCGCTTGAACAGGGCAAGTCTGGTCGCTAGAGCCGCGGCCAATCTCAACCTTACGCCAGCCGGTTTTAGCGTTCAGCGTGAGCAGGGCACCCTTGTCGAAGATCTCGATCCAACCGCCCGAGTCCGGTGTGTCGTCCTTGTGGACGTCCAAGCAGATAATTTCCGATCGACGCAGACCGCCTGCATAGCCGAGGAGCAGGATGGCTCGGTCTCGCAGTCCGCGCAGGTCGAACGGAAGGGTGCCCAGCATCGCGAGGATATCCTCGGCCAAGATTGCTTCTTTCTGCACCGGAGGGCGCGCATGCTTGCGCTTAATCCCCGCGAGCACTGTCGCGATGTGGCGATCCTTTCGGTCCAGGGTGAACCCACGTTGCGCGTAATGCCACGCGAGACCAGACAGGCGGCGCTCGATGGTGGAAACAGATAGAGGACGCGTCGCGCCAGTCGGCGCGGCCAGGTCGGTCAGGTAGATGCCGATCATCTCGGGTGAGGGGGGCAGGGTGGGCGTGCCTTTCAGGCGGCACCAGCGTGCAAAATGTTTCCAGTCTGCGGCGTAAGCCTTGTTGGTGTTCTTTGCTGTCGAGCCCTTGGCATAGTCGCGCGCCGTATTAATCAGGCGGTCGAGTGTTCCAGAGCCAGCCACCTCGGAGGGGAGTGCCAGAGGTTCGCTGTGCGACGTCACATTTTCGTCGCTCTCGTCTGGGGGAGCCCTGTTCGATGCTGATGGATGCGTATTTTCGTTGTTTTCTGCCTGTCGTTCTTGTTCCATGAGTGGACACTAACGTATTGATATCATTGTGTTCATGTTCTTGTTTCATTCCCGGATTATAGTTTCATTATCGGACATAAGACAGCTATTTTCCGGATTTGGCCATGGTGGATCGATCAGACATCAACGCCGTCGACGATGCTGCGTGGGAACAGGCGGTCGCGCGAGAAGCTGTGATCCGTCGGCTTGCAAGCAAGACACCGCCGAACCGAGCCGAATTCCTTAAGGCATGCTGTGACCTTGGTCTCAAGCGCTCTCGCCTCTACGAGTTGATCTCAGCGTACAAGGTGCGCCCGGTTGCCAGCTCATTACTGGTGGCTCAGGTTGGGACACCTACGGGCAGCCGTCGGCTGCCTGACGAGATCGAAGCGGTGATTTCGGG
>TARA_R110002012_G_scaffold42272_4_pt1 | contig 11575 bp, 7 predicted proteins | sample TARA_R110002012 | Tara Oceans TARA_R110002012 (sample SAMEA4396515) | marine metagenome | biome: Westerlies Biome; feature: [DCM] deep chlorophyll maximum layer (ENVO:01000326); material: water (ENVO:00002006), including particulate matter (ENVO:01000060) such as... | depth 40 m
TATAGTGCTGATAATTATAGGTTTATTAGGTATCAGGAATTTGTTTGTGTCACATTATCAGTTAACGCGACTGACCCATTTATACAAAATATATTAAAAGTATATGTGATCTGATTAGCCAGACTTTAATAAATAACTTAAAAACAAAAATACGTCTGATACAATGGGCTTGAATTCAATGAAGGTCGTCGCATATATACTGGTATGTATACGCTGACGTATAGAGACTATGTAATTAAAGACAGTGCAGTTAAAGACTATGCGATTGCTCTATCATTATTGATGTTTTTACCAGTTAAATTGACTCAAAGAAACGTTGCTCGGCTCGATTCTATTGTATCGCCTGAAAGCTTAAGAGCTTGAGCTATCGATAAGCATTTATTGTGAAAGTGAGGCCACTAACTATCGATTGTGGCTAAGTATCCAATATTTTGTAAGTTTTACTATTCAACCAATTATTTATTATTAGAGTACGTATGAATACACCTGCTAAATCGTCTAACACCTCTACATCTACTGATAACACGCCTAATGTCTCAATCGCTGTTATCTTCCATAGTAATTATGGTCATACCAAGCGTGTCGCTGAGGCGATAGTACAAGGTGCGCATCAGCAATTGCCAGCCGCGCAAGCCAAGGCTGTCGATGTGTATGATGTTGATTGGGATTATTTAGATCAGGCAGATTTGCTGGTTTTTGGTAGCGCAGTGTATATGGGCAGTGTGACGGCTGAGTTTAAGACCTTTATGGATGAGACATCCAAGCGTTGGTATCATCGTAAATGGGAAGGCAAGTGGGCAGCAGCGTTTGCCAATTCGGGCGGTCTGAGCGGTGATAAACTTGCTGTATTGCAGCAGATTTCTCTATATGCGATGCAACATGGTATGAATTGGATTGGTCTGCCATTGATGCCAACAGGTCATGAAGCTCATGACTTAAACCGTCTGTCTAGCTTTTTGGGTTTAATGACTCAATCGCTTGATGGTCCACCTGAAGAGACACCAGGTTCGGGCGATATTGATACTGCTATTTGGTTTGGTGATCATCTGGCCAAAACGATTATTAAGCATCAACCAGCTGATGCTAAGCTATAAAAACAGCTAGAACCGACAGAGCGATCGAATAAAAAAGCAGACATTATTGATGTCTGCTTTTTTTGTGCCAATTTTTATTGAGCGATAAGTGCGATCAAGCGCTAGGCTTTTATTGAGCAATAAGCTTAGTAGGGGCGGGCTTCACGGGGATAGGACTGTCAACGAATTGAAATGATTGACAACCTCCTAGTAGCATCGTTGCTACTAGCAAATAGGTAAAGGCAAATGACTTCATAGTAATATCTCAAAAACGATTTCAGCCCAACGATATATCACGACTAATCATCATTAGTAATAATAGTAGTGTAGAGTCAGGCTTATTTGCAGACATTATATATAAAAATCAGCTGCTGATAGCAGTTTAAAGGAGATATATGTATTCGGTACTGTTCTTACGCAGGCTATCTCGCTGTTTGTAATATGGCTTATCTAACGCTCAGCTTTACTCGCTATATATAAAATTAGCCAACTGTTTGATAGTACCTATAGGCATTTTAACGGGTTGTGTTATAAATAAGAATAGTGATAATATGTTGAAAGCTGACCAAATAGTCAAGTATCCTATAGTACGAGTTTTCTAACAAATTTGTTCGATGAATGCTCATATTTGCAACCAGCTTACTTGATATAAAAAAGTGCGTTGTGCTGATTTTTTTATCTCTTAAGAATGTGTTAGCAAGATACAAACCAAGTGCTTACGTTCAGCATTTGAGCCATCAAATTCTTTAAGCCTTATGCTTATCTTCATTATTTTATTTTAGCCGAGTCTTGCTATGATTAGTTTTTACTTAAATGGGAAACGCCACGAGCTAACCCAGCTTAACCCTAATACGACGGTGCTTGAGTATCTACGATTGCATGAAGGCCAAACGGATACGAAGGAAGGTTGTGGTAGTGGTGATTGTGGTGCCTGTACTGTGATGGTTCAGCGCCTGCCTAATGCTAGCCAGCCAGCGCTTAGTGATGAAAATGGCGACGAAAAAAATGCTACGCCACCGTTCTATACGATTAACTCTTGCATTACGCTAGTGTCGCTCATGGATGGTCATCATCTGATGACGGCTTCTTATTTGGCAGATAATCCTGAGCATCATCCAGAACGTGCTCTGCTGCATCCAGCGCAGCAAGCGATGGTTGAATATCACGGGTCGCAGTGCGGTTTTTGCACGCCTGGGTTTGTGATGTCGCTGGCTTGCGTTTACGAAAACAATCGTATGCAGACAAGTCCAGAAGCAGCAAGTCAGAACGATGCCAAGCAATTAAGTTACGATGAAGTGGTTGCATCAATATCTGGCAACTTATGCCGCTGTACAGGTTATCGTCCGATTATCGAGGCGGGCCTACTGATGAGCGATATCGGTCAGCAGAGAGAAGCAGAGCAGTCGGCGGTGAAAGACTTGACGATCAGTCTCACAACAGATGCTATGGCAAGTACAAAAGAGTCGATAGTCTCTGAACATGTGCCAGCTGAAACTAAATTAAACAATGCAGAGTCGAATGATATTGCACCTGCACTTAATGATGCTGGGCGACAGTTATATATGCCCAAGTCACTAGATGAACTTAATCAAGTATTAGCGGCCAATCCACAGGCTACGATTTGGGCAGGTGGTACGGATTTGGGACTGAGTGTAACCCAATATTTGGTTGATCACGAGGTCATTATCCAGCTTTCAGCTGTCGAGGCATTAAAGTCATGGTCATTATTTGACGCAAAGTCTGACCCAAGCAATGAAGACTCGAATAACGAGCAAGCTCCTAGCCAAATACTAATACTAGGTGCTGGCATGAGCTATCAGCAGATGTTGCCTGTGCTTAAGCAGTATTTCCCAAGCTTTGCTCAAGTATTTGAGCGTATTGCCTCTCCGCAAATCCGTAATATGGGTACCATCGGCGGTAATATAGCCAACGCTTCTCCAATTGGTGATTTACCACCGATTTTATTGGCGTTAGATGCGTCAATTCATCTGCGTCATTGCGCGCCTAATCGTAAAGAATCAGATAATAGCAATGAGATTTATACGGATGAGATCATACCTTTATCAGAATTTTTCTTAGATTATAAAAAGACCAAACTGCAAGCAGGCAGTTACGTAGTCGCTATTCATATTCCTCTGATGCATGACAATCAACACTTATTTATTCATAAAATTAGCAAACGCTACGAAGATGATATTTCAGCGTGTCTATTGGCTGCGCGAATCGATGTATCAGCAGATGGCATGACAATAGAGAATGCAAAGCTTGGGCTTGGTGGCATGGCTGCCATACCGTTATTAGCTACAACCTGTCAGCAAGCGCTCGTTGAGCAAGCGGCTGAAGTTGCGAGTTTTGAGCAAGCAGCACAAGTCTTGTCTGCAGACGTTACGCCTATGACCGATGTCAGAGCCAGCCGTGAATATCGCTCACATGTGGTACAGCGTCTACTGGTGAAGTGCGGTAAGCAATTGGTAGCAGGTAGACAGACTGAGACTGCTTAATTAGCAGAGTTGTAAATTGCTAATACCGCCTTATCGTTATATTTGCCAAGAATAAAAGAGCATTAATAAAAGCGTCCTAATAAAAGAGATCCGCCATGAGCCATCATTCGTCTTTATTTGACAGTTATAGTATCCGCCGCGTGCGTCCGCCAAAAAACAAAATTGGTACCTCGGCTAAGCATGATAGTGCGATTAGCCATGTCATGGGGACGGCGACTTATGTGGATGATATTGCAAAACCGCAAGGCACGCTACATCTGGCAGTAGGTAAAAGTAGCCACGCTCACGCACGTGTATTGAGTATGGACTTGAGCGCTGTTAGAGATGCGGATGGGGTGGTAGATGTCTTAAGTTTTAAAGATTTGCCTGCGCAGACGGATATCGGTGCGGTGTTCGACGGTGAGCCACTGATGGTGGATGACATCACAGAGTATGTGGGTCAGACGTTATTTGTAGTAGTAGCGAGCAGTCATCGCGCTGCCAAAAAAGCGGCTACCAAGGCAGTGGTGGAGTATGAGCCATTGCCAGCAGTACTTAGTATTGATAAAGCGCTAGAGCAAGAGTTGTTTGTGCGTCCGAGTCATTTTATGAAGCGTGGTGACGCGGCGACTGCACTTGAGAACGCACCGATTCGCATTGAAGGTCATATTCATATGCGCGGGCAAGAGCACTTTTATCTCGAAGGCCAAGTGTCTTATGTGGTGCCTTGCGATGATGGCGGGCTAGAAGTATACACGTCGTCACAGCATCCAAGCGAAGTACAGCAGCTGGTCGCCGAAGTAACAGACTTGCCATTTCATGCGGTAAACACAGTCGTGCGCCGTATGGGTGGTGGGTTTGGTGGTAAAGAAACGCAAGCCGCTGCTTGGGCGTGTCTATGCGGTATCATCGCCAAACGCCATAATGTCCCTGTCAGTATGCGTCTAGATCGTCAGGATGACATGGTGGTGACGGGTAAGCGTCATGAGTTTGCCAATCGTTACAAAGTCGGCTTAGACAAGTCTGGTCGTATATTGGGCGTTGATATGCAACTGGCTGGTTTGTGTGGTTACGCGCCAGATTTGTCTGATGCTATTGTCGATAGAGCAATGTTCCATTGTGATAATGCCTATTATTATCCAGCTGCTCATGTAGCAGGTCATCGCTGCAAAACGCATACCGTATCCAATACTGCCTATCGAGGGTTTGGTGGTCCGCAAGGTCTAATGACTGCTGAGTATATGATGGACCATATTGCCTATACGCTAGGGCAAGATCCATTACAAGTGCGCTTAGCAAACTTATATCAAGATGGTCAAAGTACCCATTACGGTCAGACGATTGAGCATTTTGATTTAGCGACCATCATGACTAAGTTGGCAGACGATTGCGATTATGACAATCGCCGTCAGCAAATCCTAGAAGCCAATCAAAAAGCTGCCGCTGAAGGCAGTGACAAACGCTTGGGTCTTGCTCTAACGCCAGTAAAATTCGGTATTTCATTTACGGTGCAGACGCTTAATCAGGCAGGTGCATTGGTACATATTTATACTGATGGCAGTATCCACCTCAATCACGGCGGTACGGAGATGGGGCAAGGGCTATATATTAAAATCGCCCAAATTGTTGCCAATGAATTTGACGTTGATCTGGATACAGTCAAAGTATCAGCGACGCGTACCGACAAAGTACCTAATACCTCACCAACTGCCGCGTCATCAGGTACAGACATTAATGGCAAGGCAGCGCAAAATGCTTGTCTAAGCATTAAAGCTCGCATACTTGAATTTGCTGCTGAGCATTTCGACGTAGCGCAAGAAGACATACGTTTTGAAAAAAATCATGTCTATATTGGCGATAAAGAAACGCTGACTTTTGCTGAGATGATTCAACTATCGTACCAAAACCGTATCAGTCTATCGTCCACTGGCTACTATAAAACGCCGAAGATATTTTACGATCGCTCTAAAGCATGGGGACGTCCGTTCTTCTACTTTGCCTTGGGTGCAGCCTGTGCTGAGGTTGAGATTGATACCTTGACGGGCGAGTACAAAGTACTACGCTGTGATTTGTTACATGATGCAGGACAATCGATTAACCCTGCCATTGATATTGGGCAAATTGAAGGGGGTTTTGTGCAAGGTATGGGTTGGCTCACGGCAGAAGAGCTGATCTGGAATGATAAAGGTAAGCTCGCATCTGATAGTCCTGCTAATTATAAAATTCCAACCGCGCATGACTTGCCTAAGCAGTGGAATGTCAAATTGTACGATCGTAAAAACGAAGAACAAACTATCTATAACTCTAAAGCCGTTGGAGAGCCGCCGTTTATGTTGGCAGCCAGTGTTTGGTGTGCCCTTAATAATGCAGTCGCGAGCCTTGGTGATTATAAAAAGAATCCAGAGCTGACCATGCCTGCGACGCCAGAAGCGGTCTTAAAAGCAGTGATGCGCATGCAAGGCACATCGTGGGATTTAACAACTAAAGTAGATACAGATACGGTTGATAGTTTAGTAAAAGGCGCAGAAGAGAACAGTGACCTATACAACGAGAAGGCAATGCCGCAAGACGTACGTCATGCTAAAGACATCGATCCAAAAGAAGTCGAAGGCAAACAAACTGATGACCAGCCTAACGCGATAGAACATCCAAATGTAGCAGGGGCAAGAGGTCCTGCGCACAGTGAATGAGTCGTTAGCACCGCCAGCCGTCTGGTACGAAGGTCTAGCGCGATATCAGCAGCGAGGTATCGCTCACGTGTTGGCGACGGTCGTAGCCGTAAATGGATCTGCGCCTCGAGCGCTCCAGGCAAAGATGATCGTCACGCAGGATGGTATTGTAGATACGCTGGGCGGCGGCGGCCTAGAGCACGATGTTATCAACACGGCACGGCAACTACTGAACGGTGAAATAGCGGCAACGGTATCAAAAGAAGTCAAACCCAAAGTTGCTGAAACTAATGATGACAGTACGTCAGTATCCTCTAAAGCGGTGCGCCGTGATGCTGTCTACACCAAGCACTACCCGCTAGGTGCAAAGTTGGCACAGTGTTGCGGTGGTAGCGTAACTGTTATGTTCGAATGCTTCAATGTAACGCCGCCGATGTCAGTACTAGTGTTTGGTGCAGGGCATGTAGCATCAGCGCTAATGACCATCCTCGCTGAGCTACCTTGTCAGGTAGATTGGGTGGACAGTCGCCCAGAGATGTTTAAGCGGTACTTAGTTGATGAATCTACTACTAATCCATCCACACTTTATAACTTACCAGTGCATATCCGTCCGCATATCGATGATGAGCCTGTAGATTTTGTGCGCCCATTTATCGAGCAGGGTGGTCAGCGTTTTATTCTGGTTATGACTCATGACCATAGTGTTGATTTTGAGTTAGTACGGGCGGCATTAGATACTATTTCTGATACTAGCTCGTCTGAGGAACAATGTTCAGATACTTTGACACCTTACATAGGTTGCATTGCCTCGGCAACCAAAGCCAAGCGTTTTAGAGATCGTTTGATGCAGCGTGGCTACAGTGAGCAACTGGTCAATCAGTTGGTTATGCCAATTGGATTGAAAATTGGCGGAAAAGAGCCGATGGCGGTGGCGGTTTCTATCGTGGCACAGCTCCTACAACAGTATCATCAAGCTATTTCTTGAACGGTTCCCTTCATATAATTTTTATACTTGTTATTAAATCATTGGTGGTGTGTCAAAAAGTATGCTGATTAAAACTTGAACAGTTTTTGAAGCCTTGAAAGCCCTATAGAATCAGAGAACTTAGCATAGATTTTTTATTGGCTTCTATCGCCAGCATACTTTTTAGAACACCACCAAATCATTAAAACGCTCAGGACTACCAAGCCATTGTGAGATCTACGAATGACCCTACATATTTATCAAGCTCGACTGCTGCACTACTTGACCGAAAGCGATCGTACTGAGCGTACAACCTCTGATCATTTACAGACATTAGCTGTGGAACGAGACATTACGTTGCTACCAGTGATTGAAGGTGTACAGGTTTATCCTGAATATATCGCTGATGGTGCGCTTGTCGTAGATGGTGTGACAGGGTGCATTGTAGAGTATGGTCGTAGTGAAACTATACTGTCAAAGTATGCAAATGAAGAGGGTAGGCTAGCAGTCAAGGTGCATGACTATCGCGATAAATTGATCATGCCAGGTTTTATCGATACTCATGTACATTATCCGCAAATAGATATGATTGCTGCTTATGGTGAGCAATTACTTGACTGGCTTAATAATTATACTTTCGTCACCGAGGCCAATTTTGGCGATCCAAAAGTAGCGCATGATACGGCACAGTTCTTCTTAAACCAGCTGCTGGCAAATGGTACGACGAGCGCCATGGTGTTTTCTACCAGCCACCCTGAATCAGTGAACGCATTTTTTACTGAAAGCCATCGGCTCAACACCCGCATGATCACAGGCAATGTCTTGATGGACCAAAATGCGCCTGATAATTTGTGTGTACCTGCTGAGCAAGGTATTCGAGACACCCAAAACATCATTGATAATTGGCATGAGCGTGGTCGTCAGCATGTAGCGATTACCCCGCGCTTTGCTATTACTTCGACACCCAAGCAACTACAAATGGCAGGTGAGCTGTATGCCAGTTACGAGAGTGTTTATCTGCAGACGCATCTAGCAGAAAACCGTGATGAAATTGCCTTTGTGAAACAACTGTATCCCACTCATAAAGGCTACCTAGATGTCTATGATACGATGGGATTACTGGGTCGACGCACCACCTTGGCACATGGTATTCACCTTGAAAAATCGGAGTATGAACGCTTACGCGATACTGGTACGCAGATATCACACTGTCCGACGTCCAACCTGTTTTTGGGTAGTGGATTGTTCGATTTACCCAAGACGTTAAGTTATACTGGTGTCAGTATCGCCACTGACGTTGGAGCAGGGACAAGTCTGTCGATGCTGACGACTCTGTCAGAAGCGTATAAAATCCAACAACTACAAAGCAATCAACTATCCGCTCATCAAGGGCTGTACCAAATTACGTTGGGTAATGCCCAGTCGCTATTATTGGACAATAAAATCGGTAACTTTATGCCCAATAAAGAAGCAGATTTTGTGGTTATCGATATGGGTGCAACGGAATTGCTTGAGCGACGTATGGTGCAGACCAAAACACTGGAAGAGCAGTTGTTTGTACTAATGATGCTAGGCGATGATAGAGTAATTGATCAGACAGTCATCGCTGGCGTGAGTCGCTATCGTAAATCTATGTCTTGATAAACTAGCGAAAAATATGAATAACGAAAAAGCCCCGTTTATGTTAAACATAAACGGGGCTTTTATTGGTTTGATTTGTGCTTATGGGATAGCTTGGCGGTGTTCATTTTCTAACTGACGTTTTCTAATTCAATAGACACATGCCAATCCGTGATATCAATCTCATGACAGTTATCACCCTCGCCATTGATACGATCAATAACTAAAAAGTCACTGTCACGCCCGAGAGCGAGTAGAGGGTGATGCCAGACATTGGTATCATACTGTACGGCTTGATTAGATTTTGCATAAAACACTGCTAGATCATTAGCTGAATGCGGCGGCACGCCAGCTTTGGCGACGACGACAATATAATCTTGCCCCTCCATAGATACAAATGCCTGTGTTCCAAGCGGATGGTATTCCATGACCGAGAGTGCAATCGGATTCTCACGTTTCTTGGCCCGAAAGATACTCATACCAACTGAGCCACCATCAAGCTGACTTTTGGCAAGTGCATGATGGCGAACCGCATAGCCATTGTTGATCTCATAAGTGTTGTCAGCGGTTTGCTCACAGGTATCATAGCGCTCGATGACCGAGCCATAAGGTGCAAAATTTGCTTTGGTCAAAGGTATCGCTGTTAATGTGACAGACATTATTTTGCCTCTTTACTATTAGTGTCAACCTCAGCAATCCTGCCATACACGCGTACACGGCTGATGCCGCCATCTGGGAAGATATTGACCCGAATATGAGTAACGGGTTTATTAAGTTGAAGCTTGTCTTTACCAAAGTTATGAACGGCATTGGCATTGGTTTTCTGCGGCTCAAGCAATGTCTCCCAAAACATACTCTGAGTCACTAAGGTTTGTTCGGGTGTATTTGGTGAGTAGGCGGCTTGAATCGAAACTTTATCAGGATAGTTGCCTTTGAAATGTGCCGTATCTATCTCGATAGCGTCAACGATACCTGCTTGACCTAGCGCGATAATGCACCAGTCATTGCCTGGCTCACGGCGACGACGGGTCTCCCAGCCATCACCCATATTAGGTGCTTTAGTCGGTAGTAGTAAATTACTAGCCGCACCAAAATGTGCGTCGTTACTAGCAATGGCACGACCACCATTTAACGCGCCTGCCAAGTCAAGTGTCTCGCCTTGTGTATTTAGGCTGGCATCAAGTTGGATATCACCATAGACACGTAGTCGGGCAACGCCGCCATCTGGATAAATATTCAAACGAATATGGGTCACGGTTTGCCCATGATCAATCTCGACAAGCTCATGATTGTGACCTTGCAATGGGGTCATACCTACTAGCGCCTGCCAATTTTTACCATCCCAGTCTTTTTTGCTTAGACTGGCAAGCTCAGTTTCATCTTGCTGTAGCAGATCTGGCGCGTATAAGGCATCGACACTGGCGGAAGAGGGGAAGTTACCTGTAAAATGACTGGTATCGATATCTAGACCAGCTATTTTGGTTGGGCGCGCCAGTTGAATCACTAAATAATCGTAACCCAAATGGCGCTTGCGACGTGTTTCCCAGCCGTCCATCCATTTACCGTTGTCATCGAACTTACCAACCACAAAGATAGGCGCATCAGGATTTAGAATACGGCTTTTATCCGCAAAAAAATCATCGGTGGCGAATAGCGATTTTGCGCCCAAACGACTGTCGGCGACGTTTGATTTTTTGGTAAATGCTGGCAGGGCATCAGGTAGATTGTTTGCAGAGATAATTTGTCCAACTGCTGAAGTATTTTGACTCACAATGATTCCTTTTTAATAACGGTGTGTGTTGATAGTGTGGGTGCTATCTTATTTATTAATCTATGCCAATTCGTACGCGCTTAGCTAAGCAGAACTAGAACAATAGCCTAAGCTTACATCCAGTTAGCAGTGTTGTCTGACGTAGCAGGATGGTTTTCGTACCAGTGTTTAGCGATATCATCACGGCGGCATATCCATACGTCGGGCTTATTGGTGATATAACTCAGAAACTGCTTTAGCGCTTTGATGCGTCCTGCACGCCCAATAATGCGGCAATGCAAGCCAATGGTCAGCATTTTAGAGGTGTGTGCGCCTTCTTCGTATAAGGTATCAAAGCTGTCTTTGAGATACTGATAGAATGGTTCAGCATGGGTGAATCCCGGGCTAGAAGAAAAACGCATGTCATTGGTCTCTAGGCTATAAGGGATGACCAAATGTGGTTTACGCGTGATCATATTGCCGTCTTGGACCTTTACATTGAGCCAATACGGTAACTCATCACCGTACGAGTCAGAGTCATAGGTATAGCCGCCTTGCTCGGCAACCAGTTCACGAGTATTTGGACTATCGCGTCCTGTATACCAGCCGAGAGGTTGTCCGCCTAGCATACGTTTAAATATTTGGGTAGCACAGCGAATGTGTTCGCGCTCCGTCTCACGGTACATATCCTGATAAGTAATCCAGCGTAGACCATGACTGGCAATTTCATGACCATCTTCTAATACACGCTCGATGATATGCGGGGTCTTTTCAGCAGCGGCAGCACAGGTAAACGTGGTGATTGGCACGCCGTACTCTTTGAATACATCTAATACACGCCATACACCGACACGGCTACCGTATTCGAATGCAGATTCAATAGACTGGTGACGGTTGTTAAATTCTGGTGTGCCTAAGATATCAGACAAGAAACGCTCTGATTGCCCATCGCCATGGATGACGCTATTTTCTGCACCTTCTTCGATGTTTAATACAAATTGTACGGCGATTTTTGCGCC
>TARA_R110002012_G_scaffold81898_6_pt1 | contig 11569 bp, 21 predicted proteins | sample TARA_R110002012 | Tara Oceans TARA_R110002012 (sample SAMEA4396515) | marine metagenome | biome: Westerlies Biome; feature: [DCM] deep chlorophyll maximum layer (ENVO:01000326); material: water (ENVO:00002006), including particulate matter (ENVO:01000060) such as... | depth 40 m
CAGAGTACAACAATCAAGCCACTTATCCACACCATCGAATACAAAGAGAACATCTTCTCCTTCTTCAATTTTAGATTTTACAAACAAAACAAAGTCTTCTGAATTTGCTTCGGATTTCTGTATATCTAATTCACCATTATGGTTTCTAATTTCAGGATTCCATAAAGTAATTCTATCCGTACATTCGTGGTTTTGTCTCCAAGTTGGCTCGCAACCATCGTCCCAATCTAAAACATATATTTGTTTATTAGGGAAATCAAGTGCTAATCCACTCTTTACTGTCTTTGGTTCTCCCCAAACACCACAAATCAAACGATTATTTCGCTTTAACCTGTCTGCTGTTTGAGTTTTAAGTTTATCCTTAAATGCAATCACTCTTGAGTTGTTTTGCATTTCTTTCGCTACTGCTTCATTATTATTTTTATTACTGGTTAATCCCATTTTTCTTCACCTATCAATTCTTCTATTGTTACCATCACTTCTTTACCGTGTATCTCACACCATAACTCAATTATTCTTTTAAGTTCCCATGCGTCTTTACAAACATACCTAGTTTCTTTAGTACCGATATGTAGTTTAGTCCAATAAGTCCCTTCTTCTTTTTCATTTTCTTTCCAAGTTATAAAATCGACTGTAAATAAATCAATGATATAACTATTTGGTTTTATCAAAAATCTCTTTTGTTTTATTATCAATCTTGAACCCCCATACATTCTTGATAGCGGTCAAGGAAATTAGTTAATTCATCATTCGACATAGGTTGAATAATGACTTGTGCATTTGAATATATTTTCACTTCATAATCATCTTTAAACTCTAATCTCCAAGACATATGTTGTATGTTGGTAAAAAGTATAAACGCTCTGTCTGTTTTTATTGCATTTTTATATATTATCATATTATTTTTCTCCTTTTAAAATATAGGCTTCGCACCTATATGAATGTCAATTTCCCCGCAAGTCACATTTACCTTGCTATGCCAAAGGAGTTAAACTTCAAAACCAATCAAAGTTTTCCTCGACTGGTTGAGATACTTCAACTGCTGAACCATGTCTAATGACACAATAAAGCCCTGCTACATTAATAGTTACAGGTTCAGTTTCACCATCAACTGTTCTTTGGCTTGTTCTTCCAACGAGAATAACGCTAGAACCAATACCAAAGTCAAGAGTTAAATGACTTGGAACCCAACAAGTAATCATACCTGAATCGTTTTCATAATCCAATTCAGCATTTAAATCAGTAATGTTAATAATACGATTACCGTTCTTAGTAGGGGTCATATTCATATTACAAACTGTTCCATCTGTAATAACAAATCTTTCTTTAGAAGCAAGGGCTTGACGCTGAATATGCGCTCTATCCATTTCAACCAAAGGTACTAGGTGACTGTTGTAGTTTTCTCTTAAACAGTTTTCAAAATCAAAACTATCCATATTTCGGTATAGTTCATTTTCTGGTTCCATAGTGCTATTTAGAGTTAGACTGTTAGAAGTCAAATCCTTAGCCCCATAAATGTCTGTTCCGTTAGAACCTTCAACACATAGGAAATGTACCCATTCAAAAGTATTAGGTGCAAAGTCCACTCCGCCTTGATTCTTGTAAGAGAAGTAATAACTTCTCATTTCACCATTACCGAGTTGTCCGTAAAATACTCCACTTCTTCGCATTTGTTCAGAAGGTAGTGGCCTACCGTAATTATCATTTTTACCACCATTCATAAATGTTGGCGTACTATCTAAAGGAATAAAGACTCTGCCATCTTCTAATTCCTCTGCACCATCAGGTAAATTAGTAATTGTCTTTTCATCATATGTTCCATGATGATAGCGTGATACTACCCACTTATCTAAGGCATTCTTATTTGCTATTGCAACAATACCATTTTCGACGGCATTATCAGAATCACGCAAAAACTCTTCCTTTGCTTTCATTCTGTTCCAAGCCATCATATCTCTTGGAGCATCCAAAGATACAAAGAAACCAAAAGCAGACTTATAGAAAGAATCATTTCCTTCTGTTTTTCCGCTATCATTGGCACTGTTTGTTCTTCGTGTATTAGCAACATAATTACGCCAAACACCTTTAGCAATTGGGTTATCTGTTTCTATTCCATTTTCAGAACAAATCTCTTTAAATTTGTCCATCGCTTCTTCTGCACTTAAATTAATAAATTGTGCGCTTTTTGTTATTTCTGTCTTAATATCTTCATTCATATTTTTCGCCTCTTTTTGTTTTTGTTTTTGTTTTTGTTTTTTTCTAATACAATTGACCTACCATCCAAGATAATAATACCTTTGGGGTCATTGTAGTGGAACGCCATTCGCTTTCTCCTAATGTTCTTAACCATTTAAATTTAACAACACTATCTAATCCTGATGCAATAATAGCATCATGAAGCCCGATACAGATTTCTCTAACTGTACGGCCTTGGTAAAGTAATTCATGTAAGTCACCTAAAGTATTTGGATTGTTATTTATTATTTTCATTACTATTTGATTGTATTCATCAAGTGATTGTTCTATTTGTTTTTGAAGACTTGAATTACCTGCTTTTGCCGCTTGTAACTCTGTTATTGCCCTCCGCATATCACCATTCACAGCATATATAAAGGAGTCTAATTCCTCTTGTGTAAATCGAGTTATTCCTTCTTGTTGAAGGATTGATTGTATTACAGTCATTATTGATTCATTAGATAATGGCTTGAAATGATAGTTTGCACACCTACTTTGAAGTGCAAATATAATCTTATTTCTATCGTTACAAGTAATAATAAATCTTATATTATTAGCATATCTTTCCATTATGCGCTTTAGTGCATTCTGTGAATCATTTGTCATACCATCCATTTCATCTAGCAACATTATCTTAAAAGGTATATCACCTATTCCTTTTGATTGTGCCGCATTCTTAATGGTGGTTCTAACTGTTTCTAATCTTCTATCGTCACTTGCGTTTATTTCAATAAAGTTATTTTTAAACTCATCTCTTAATATCTCTTTAGCAATAACTAAACCTGCCCCTGTTTTACCATTTCCCGGATTTCCGTATAATAAAAGATTTGGCATGTTTTTCTCTTCAACCCAAGACTTAGCATCCATTACAAAATGCTCTTGTCCCATTACATCAGATAGTTTCTCTGGTCTATACTTTTCAGTCCATAACATCTCTATTCCTCCAAACTCTTAATTTTCTGCCTCTAGGCAGTTTTTCTTCTTTAACCAAAAGAAATTGAGGATTACCTTTTAATAAAACTACAATCTGTCGATAAGTGGGTATTCTTCTTCTAGTCCTGCCACGAACCTTTAGGTCGATTAATCTTGAATGGACTTCTCTGCTATTCAATTCTTCTTTACCTAAAACTGTTACTATGTTATTAATAAATAAATCTGTTCTAGTTGCCATATAATCACCTCAGTACATGTTAGGAGGTGCATCATTATTTGAAGATGCTATTGCCCTATCTAACTCTTTAGTCTTCATATTAAGTTCTATATCTCGTAGCCTTTCATTTAAGTCAAAGTCTTTATCCATCACTTCTAACGGAGTATAATACTTGCTGTCTAAGTTACATTCAATAGAAACTATACTTCCCATATTAATAGCCGTCTGGGTTTTACCGTTATCCACAATAATAAAGTTATGAAATAATCCTAACTTTGGCATTACTGCCATTCCGGTTATAGTCTTTGGGTCTTTCTGATAGTTAGTTGTATAACTAATCGTCGCTTCAAATGCGTGGTATTTTTCATTCATATATAATCACCTAATTTTGTTTGTTCTATTTCTAATGGTTCTAGTTTTTTTCTTCTAGTTTTTCTTTTTTCGCCTATTTTTAACAGTCGGCATTCTGCATTATTTAATTTAGTTTTAGCCCATGTCTTAAACTCTTCATCTTTAAGAAGAGAGTTTAAAAGTTTAGGGTTCTTAACTCCTAATCTCCTAGATAAACTAGGAATCTTAGAGTATTGTCTGCGCTTCGGCATATTTAATCTGCCGTGTTGTTTACCTTGATGAGCATAAGCAAGCATTTCATAGAAATACTTTTTATTCCATCGTCTTTTTACTACACCGTCTATAAAGATTAATCTATTTGGGTGCATATTTTCAACCAACCAAGATAGTATTTGTACATCTGGCGGTTTATTAAATAGTAATAACTCTTTCATTAGTTCTCTATCAGTTTCTTTTAGATATTCTGCTACTAATGAAAAGGTATCTCTTTCATAGGAAAAGGGTTCTTCACTTCTTGGTGCTAATAGGTCTATACTATTTTTAAGATGATTAATTGAACCTGCTCTTTTAATCTGACACATGTTTTTAATTTCCGAAGGAACTGATTTTTGATTAATAGATGTTAATACTATTAGTCCTTGATAATGACGCAATACTTTTAATATTGCACTCTTATCAGGTTTATAGTGAACATCTTCAATAATAATTCCCTGTTCCACAGGAAATGAACCTAAGTCAAACTCAATATCGTTTGCATACATAACTAAAGCAGTTGGTATTGCTTCTAATGCTTTTGTTGATTTTCCTGTTCCTGTCTTTCCTGTTATTAATATTGGTCTATTTTTATTTATATTGGTCAATGCCATTATATCACTCCTTTAATTTTAAATAGTTGTTCAATACCTTCGGCTTTAATATGTTTCTTTTGTTTAATTAATTCAATTACTAGTTTAAGTTTAGTTAAGTCGCCCTTTGCATCTGGTAAGTCCGGTAATAAATCCGATACTTTGATTAAGTTTTTATTACCTGTTATTTTAAGAATAGGCTTTGGTCTTGAAGAATGTTCTTCATGTTTAAATTTAGATTGTATCTGATGTTGTAGTAGGCTTCTTTGTATTGCTAATAAGCAATCTTCTCTGGCTCTAAAGTTAAGGCTTAACTTAACTGAATATCCTACATTTCTAGTGTTGTCTCTAGATATATTAAAATCTAATTTACTTAGACCAAGTATAATTCCTATTAATGTGTCTTTATTATACATTGGAATCACTATACATTCTTTGTCAGTCCTGCATATATTTCATATTTTCAATCCAATAACCAACAGGTACTTCGTTAGTTTCCATCCAATAGAAATGCGCCGCAGTAATCCTCTTATCATTCCTACTTATAGCACTTTCTTCTGCGTTTGCTATTAAGTTGCTTATAGCCGTTTCAACCCATTCAGTAATGAAATACTTTGCATCATTAGATACTACTAAATCAGTGTTCTCTTTAATTAAAGAAGTAATATTAATTTTAGTCTTTTTAGAATATCTCTCAGGCTTTGGCTGTTCTGGAACAATTAATTCGCCGTCACGAATATAAGGACAATACTCTGCATTAACTAGTTTAGGTCTTCCCTGTTCATGTATAATATTCTTTAAATGTGCATAGCCATCTTCAACTTTTAGACATCTATAAGTTATAGCATCTATAATTGTCATTTCACCTTGCTGTATCATAGTTCATCCCTCGCTTGTTTTAAGATTGCGTTTAATAAAGGCACATCAACTTCATCCTTTGATGATTCAGCCAAAGCAAGCAAAAGAATTTGTCTTACTCTATCCGATGTATCGGAAGTATTAGTTTTGTTGGCTACTTTAAGTGAATCTATTTCTAGAGCCTGTTGCCGAATCTTAGTTCTCATATGCTGCATTTCTTCTGATGCGGCTATACTCAACCAATCAAATATCTGAGTAGTTACTTCAGATGCAATAAATCTTCTTTTATTGATAGGAGTCAAGTTATTCCAATCTTCTCCACTTTTATGAAGAGTTATTTGTAATAGATTATCTCTAGCAACTTTAAATCTGCCTTCAATTTCTTTCTTCCATTTCTTCTCTTGTCTATCAGACATTTCAGATATACTATAAACCCTACCTTTATTAGTCACATATACTTCTCTTATTTCTTTTTGTGTCATTCTAATCTCTCCACATCTTCTAAGGTATTAATGTCTGTAACAAACTTATCGTCACGAATACGGACACATCTAGGGAACCTTAATCCTAAATTACCTTTTTCATCTCTTGAAACTAAATCAGCAGTTATTTCTAATACTACTCTTGGTGCAAATTGGTAAATGCCATTTTCATAAGTCTCAACATTTCTTCTTAGAGTGTTAGTTAAATTAACTAAATCAGCATCACTAAATCCTGTCCCTACCGAACCGACAGAAACAAAACCATTAATAGCCTTCACTCCTACCTCATAAGTGCCGAAAACATTAGACCGCTTACCTTCTCCATATTTTGCTGAAAGGATAACAACATCTAATTCTATTCGGGGAGGCTTATACTTAGCCCAAAAAACAGACCTTTTACCTGCTTCATAACTAGCATCTGCATCCTTAACTATGATTCCTTCAAATCCGTCATTGATTGCCCTATTATAAAACGCCATTACATTATCATCTTTCATTCTATGCGCTTGATTCGGCAAGTTTTTCATCTTCTCCAACCGTACTGTATAAGAAAAATCCATGATTGTTTCATCATTTAATTTTAAGCAATCAAAAATGACCCATTTTACCTTAACTCTTTCCATAGCCTCTTGGATATTCTTTGAATGAACCCTAGTACCCATCTGTTTATGGGGCGCAGGTGCGCCATTTTCTAAGATAGGATAGATTTCACCATCTAAAATAGCATTCTTTACCTCATATTCTGAAACTAACTCGACAACATCAGGGAATTGTTGTGTTACAACCTTTCCCTTGCGATTAAAAATAATCACATTCTTGTCTTCAAGGTGTATTTGATAGCGGTTTCCATCGTATTTGTAGTCCACTATTCTATTAGTAGGCCATTTATTCATCGGTATTTCTTTCGCTAACATAGGGGCTACAAATCCACCATGACTTAAAATCGTTGGTGGTTCCGAATCAGCCTCATAATGAGAAGCGGTAACAAATACTGAATTATAGTTTAAATGTTTCTTAACGGTTGCTAATTTTTTATTATAATGTTTAGCCATAATCTTTGCTACTAATCTAGAACCTATTCCGTTTCTAGGAGTCTTTAGCCAATATCTAATTAACCACTTTCTTTCTAAAGCAGACATATTAGTTAATACATATTCAAAAGTATTAAATTCTGAAGATTCTATTTTACTACAATTTAGATTTAATGCTACATTAACAGTATTAACTGTAATAGTTGCGTCACCTTCAGCAGAAGAATCTAAATAATAGACTACCTCCCCTAAATCATCATGAGCATATAATAGCCCATCTATTTCCTCATCAAAGACTTCAAACACTTTGGCTATCCATTTCTTAGCCTTAGCCAATCCAATATTATTAGAATCATACTCCTGCGCTAATATACTTAAAAGCAAAGGCTTAGAGTCTGAATGTTGTATCTCTCTCGAAATCGTTGTTACCTGTTGTGTTGGTAACATAGTGTCCGTTAATTCTAGCATTCTGCTCATCTGTGTCCATTTCATTTATAATCATCTCCATATTTTTATTTACACTTATAATCAGTTCTTTTAATAGGCTACTGATTTTCCCGTCATGCTTTTCAGCATATTCCCACATAGCACTTGCTAAGTAAATCCAATCATTCTTCTTCATCGGCATTCCCCGAATCTAGTTTTTGGAGTAGTCTTAGGAAGTTAATCATCATTTGATTAACTACTTCGATTTCTTGCTCTGAATTATCTGATTCTAGAAATCGGTGCATCATATGAATTAATGATGCTTGAGTAATAGCAGGGGCTAATCTAGCCAATGAATTACTACTATATATTTCCCAATAACATACAAAAGAAGCCCTTGCTAAATAATTACCAACTGCTACTTGATTATATCCTTGATTAAAGTGGTCTAGTGCCGCAGGTGTTTTCTTTAGTCTAGACCTGTTTTGTTTAGCCCATTCTTCAAACTTCTTATTATTGGTACATGTTAAATATAACTTATTCATTCCACTTCCTCCATTAATTTCTTCCAACACTTTTTACAATTATTAAAGAGTGTTATATCATCAATATTATCTCTTTGCATAATAAAATGTGACTTTCGTATATGTTCAGGATTAGTCATCGCTATTCCTGTATAGTTCAGTGTCTTTTTCTTACAACCCTTCACCTTGCATTTATCTAATCTTCTAGGGGTCATATTTAATCCGCTAACTCGTATATAATCACTCATTCTTCTTCCCTCCAATCGTATTCTGTTTTAGAATCAAACTTAACATCATCTCCGTGTGAATGATACCAACAACTATTAAACGGAGTAATTACTCTCCTTCCATCTTTAAGATAACCAACAACATGAAGTTCTGGTATATTAGATGCAATACTTCTAATTGCTGTTTGATATGTTCCAATAGTTTGAAGAGTCAAGTCTGTGTTTTTTTCTATGGCATCTAACATTAGTTTAAATGAAAGTTCAATTGCATTAATATTTTCAATATTCGATAATGAATCTAACCATTCCTTATTTTCTATAAACCAATTAGCCAGTTCTTCAATCTTTGGCTTCCTTCTTTCTATTTCTTCCTTGTCTTTTTCTATATCTAGTAATCTTTTTTCTTCAATTATTTGTTGAAGAAGTTCAGTCCATCTATCATAGATTGAAGGATGATATTCCTCTAGCCAAGTTGTTAATTCCTTATAATAATCACTCATTCTTTTCACCATCCATAAACTCTCTCATAGCCTGATAAAACTTACCAAAGCATCTTTCAATATGTTCAGGTTGAACCCTACAACCCCTACCACTCTTAGGAGGGACTTTCATTTCTTGTTCAACATAAGTCGCAAATAAATCCATAATCTTACTGCCACAAGTAATATACCTTGGTACTGCGCCCATTCCGTATTGTCTTTCTTGATTAGCACTTCTTAGGCTTTTCTTTGCTTGTACTTCACTCATTCTTTTCTGCGGTATTTCCGTCATTTAACTCTCTCCTTAATATATCTAATAATAGTTTTGCTTCTGCCATGTTCAGACGAACACCTTTATTTGTAGGCTTATCATTTTTAAACCAACGAATATCCAAGACTTCGATATTCCAATATTTTCCTCTTTTAATTATACATTCTTGTTCTGAATCTCTAATGATTCTTCCAATGATAGGCATTTTATCACTCACTAAACCACCCCTGCTTAAACTTATCTAATTCTTTTCTTGAAGTAAAATAGCGTGGTGTATCTAATTCATCTAGCCGATTAACTACCCAACATGCACCACCTAAAGATGATACTTGAACAACTTCATACTGACCATTATTAATCTCTATAACTTCTATAGTATTAACTTCTGGTACTAATCCGTATGTCTTAGTAATCTCATTAGCAACATCGTGTATATTTTCAACAACATACTTAATGATATGCGCTCTTTGAATCGGTATCTTCGGTGCTACATCAATTCCTAATGTGCCTGTCATTTTACAGACTATACATTTATTTCCTTTGCAAATAGGACATTGAATCTTAGCCTTATGTGGTGCTGGCAAAGTTACAGTAATTGCTCTTTTCTTAGCCATTACTTCTCTCTCCTTTGAACCTTCATCATCCCAACCGCATTCTTAGTTAGAATAGTCATAGAACCATCTTTGTAAACAATAGTCATTCTTACAATTTCTTTATCATCAAACATTTCTATTCCTCCAAATCAAAATTCCACATTGTAGGGTCTTTTACTAAAAGCATAGAAAATCTAAATGCCATCATTTGACAGTAACTTTCAAAACTAAGTCCACTAAAGGAACTCTCCTTTTCAAATGTCATTCTCATTTGAGCAACAATCATATCTTTCTTTTCTTTCCATTCTTTTATTATATCATCCATATTTATTCCTCCACTAATACTGCTACATCTGTTGAATAAAACAATTGAGCAATAGACATAGCCGCAAGGAAACTATTCTTAGTTACCTTTACAGGGTCATAAACTCCTGCTTCTTTCAATGAACCAAATTCACCCGTTAGTGCATTAAATCCAAACTCTAAGGTATTTGCACTGTTAGAAATATCATCAAAGTCACTAGCAGACATATTGCTATTATCTAGTAATGCTCCTGCTGGACTTGTTAATGCTCTCTTTAAGAATAAAGGAGTCTTGTCTGACATATTATTAGAAATCCATAATAGTGTATTTCCTCCACCAATAACAATACCTTCTTCTAATGCCGCTTTAGTTGCGTTAAGCGCATCATCAAGTCTTTCTTTCTTCTCTCTCATTTCAATAGAAGAAGATGCACCTATTCTAATAGTAGCAATTCCGCCCTTTAGTCTAGCGATTCTAGATTTAATCCTAGCCGCATCATGTCCCTTCATATCTTTTACAGTTTCTTTTAGAGTTTTAATTCTTCCAGAAGTATCTTTACCGCCGCCAACAAAGGTCGTGTTCTCTTTAGTAATAACAATTCTTTCACATGTACCAAAGTCTTCTAATGAAAATACTGTGGGGTCATGCTTACTTTCTGAATTAAATACTGTACCACCAATAGAATAAGCAATATCATTTAACTCATCTAATTGATAGTCACCAAAGTTAGGTGCTAATACTACTGCACATTGTACTGTTTTGTTTAGAACATTCATTATCATATTGTTTAGTGCTGAACCGTCCATGCCTTTACAGAATACTACAAGTGGTTGATTCTTAGCCGCCGCAAACTCTAACATTGGTATTAGGTCTTTAAAGTTTCTAAAAGACAAGTTAGATATAAATACTAGGGGGTTATCAAATACTGCTTTACCGCTATCTGTATTCGCCATAACATGACTTAAATAACCTTCACTAATTTCCATCCCATCTCTTAGAATTAATTCTGTTACATGGGACTTAGATTCTTCAACTGTAATAATACCATCTCGCCCTACTTTATCAAGTGCTTGCTTAATTAAATTACCTAGTTGAATATCGTTATTTGCCGCAATAGTAGCAACATCAAGAATCCTATCATCTGTTATTTCTTCTGAAAGATTATTTAGATATTGCAACACATCTTCTTTAAATAACTCAAGCATTAAATTAAATTCATGAGTTGATAAATCATCATTCATATTCATAATACCATTACATAGAGATTGAGCCAATATACAAGCAGTAGTTGTTCCATCTCCACTACCTTCTTGTGCTTTACTTGCTAGATTTTGAACCAACTGAACACCCATTTGAATATAAGGGTCTTCATGAGAAATATATCTAGTGATAGTTACTCCATCATTAATTACGATTGGAGGATTACCTTGCAATATAACTGTCTTAGCCTGTGGCCCTAGTGTCGGTTTAACTGTATTCGCTACTAAATTAATTCCTTCTAATAACTTTTTCTTAACTTCATTTCCTTGTATAATCATTTTATTATCCCCATTACATTTTTGATGTGAACAAACATAAATCCATCATACTCTTCATAAATATGACTTGAATCAAGTAATACTTTTTTGCCTACAATACTTTTATCGCATTGACAATCAATAACTTTGCCTACATTATTTTCCTTTACCATAATCCCACTAGAAACAGAAGTTTCTTGTTTAACTATTACATAATCTCCTACTGCTCTCATTCTTCTTCACCTAAACTAAATTTATTTAATCTTGCTACTTGGC
>TARA_R110002012_G_scaffold146409_1_pt1 | contig 11562 bp, 10 predicted proteins | sample TARA_R110002012 | Tara Oceans TARA_R110002012 (sample SAMEA4396515) | marine metagenome | biome: Westerlies Biome; feature: [DCM] deep chlorophyll maximum layer (ENVO:01000326); material: water (ENVO:00002006), including particulate matter (ENVO:01000060) such as... | depth 40 m
GCTCTAACCAACTGAGCTACGGACGCACTAAAAAGATTTGCTGAGGATTCCCTCGAAGCGGCGCGTATAATAACGATGCTACTGAGCGACTGCAAGCTGTTTTTTAAGCCTTGCGTTCGGATGCTGAAATTATACACAAAATGGCGAATTATAATCGCGAACCCGCATTATTTTTTGTCAAATAGCCGAGTAAAGTAGGCGTGATATCGTGTATATCTTGTATTTGGGTTACTGCGTTTAACTCGATAGCGACTTTAGGCATACCAAACACCACGCAACTCGCTTCGTCTTGAGCTAGGGTAAATCCACCATTTTGCTTAATATGCAATAGCCCTTGGGCACCGTCTTTCCCCATACCGGTTAATATCGCCGCAACCACATTTTTGGCAAAAGGTACGAGCGACTCAAACATTACATCTACTGAGGGTTTATGCCCACTGACAATACCTTCGCTGTCCAACTCTATACGGTAATCTGCCCCAGATTTAACTATTTTTAGATGCATAGCCCCTGGTGCTAAATAGGCGTTACCCGGTAAAATTCGCTCACCGTGTTCAGCTTCTTTAACCGTTAGGCTACAACAATCGTTTAATCGCTTAGCAAAGGAGGTTGTGAACCCAGGCGGCATATGCTGTGTTAACACTACGGCCGGACTATTGGCTGGCATGGCCATTAATACGTTTTTAATTGCTTCTGTGCCCCCTATGGAGGCGCCGATAGCGATGATTTTTTCAGTGCTTAGTAGGGGCAATCGAGTAGGTGTTGTAACAGTTGAAACATTCACCCGCTCTACCTTTGCTTTTGCTACCTGGCGGATTTTTTCAACGATAACCTCTTGATATTGTTGTATGCCCTCTCGAATACCCAATTTAGGCTTGGCGATGAAATCTACCGCCCCTACCTCCAACGCCCTTAAGGTGGCATCTGCGCCTTTTTCTGTCAGTGTGGATATCATCAATACAGGCGTGGGGCGCGCCTTCATTAATTTATCCAAAAAGGTCAAGCCGTCCACTTTAGGCATCTCAATATCCAGCGTGATGACATCAGGCTTGTACTTATTCACCATATCTCTCGCTGCATACGCATCCGGTGCGGCCCCGACTAACTGCATGTCTGGCTGTTGCTCGACTATTGTCCCTATAAGACTGCGAATAAGCGCTGAATCGTCGACGATAAGAACACGAATGGTCATCTTCTACCTCATTAAAATAGTTCCACGTCACCAGTGGCTTGGGCATTTCGCTTAAGCTTCAATCGATACTCACTTTCTCGGTCGAGTATAGTGGTGTTATGTAACGACTTAAGCTTGCGTACTTTCACCTCTCCGGTTTCCGGGAAGAAATAGACTTTTCGCGGATATATATCCAGCAGATCACTGGCTAATATTGGAATTTTTTCAGTCTTTAAAAAATCCACCACAAACTCAGCATTGCGTTGACCAACCGTGTTAGTCGTCATCCCTTGTAATACTGCTCCGCCGCCAAATACTTTTGCTTCTAAGCGCCGCTTGTCGCCGCCTAATTTCAAAATCTGGGTGATCAGTATTTCCATCGCATAAGTGCCGTAGCGAGCCGACGCAGATACGGGGTTATCTCCTGCGTTGTCGCTAGGCAACAGGAAATGGTTCATGCCACCGATTTGAAGCTTAGGATCACGTAAACACACCGCTACGCAAGAGCCAAGCACGGTGAGGATCAATGTATGTTCAGTAGTGGCGTAGTATTCACCGGGTAAAATTTTAATGGCATCGCATTCAAAGTGCCTATCATAGTATCGATTGGGGACCATACCATTGGTATTAAAATCTGCATAATAATCGCTCACACTGACCTCTTAACGGGTTTGTAAACCGTCTTGCCTAATAACTTGACCACGTGTTCAGCGGCAGCAAAGTTTTCAGAATGCCCCGCCACATAAATCCCTTTTTTTGACATCATAGAGACCATGCGTTCAAGGATCCGTACTTGGGTTTGTTTATCAAAATAAATCATTACATTGCGGCAGAAAATCACATCGATAGGTGCCGGTATTTGCCACTCTTTTGCGGTTAAATTAAGTTGAGTAAACGAGACCATTTTTGCTAATTCAGGCACTACCCTCACTTTGCCCGCGTGGCGGCCCGTGCCTTTTTGAAAAAAGCGCTTCTTCTGCTCTAGCGATAACCCGTCTATTCGTTCAATGGGATAAATGCCATCACGGGCAGTTTGTAACACCTTGCTGTCAATATCAGAGGCGATAATTTCAATAGGTACATCAAAACGCCCGTATGTTTCAGCCACCGTCATGGCAATAGAATATGGCTCTTCTCCAGTGCTACTTGCAGCGCACCAAATTCGACGACTGTTAGGCATTTCCTGTAAATAACGCTTGAGTACGGGAAAATGATGAGACTCGCGAAAAAATGAAGTTAAGTTGGTGGTAAGTGCATTAATAAAATGTTGCTCTTCATTTTCATGCGTTGCCAAATAATGTAAATACTCAACAAAATTGGGCAGTTTTAGCGCCCTCAACCTTCTCGCTAAGCGGCTATAAACCATCGAGTCTTTACTATCTGCCAGCTGTATTCCGGTCTTTTTATACAAAATCCCTTTAACTTGCTGAAAATCTCTGTGACTAAACGCAAATTCTTGCTTCGCTTTACTGCCACCAATATTAGATGCCATTAATCAAAAGCTCTCCCATTCGTCTTCTTCTTGAGTAGACGCCTGAACTAGCTTAATGCGTTCTTTGTGTTGTACTGGCCTTTTCGTCTCTACCTTGGGCTGAGGTGCCTTTCGATGCGTGACCTGTAGGTCATTTTCGTCAAGTGTAAATGCCGCCACTCGCTCGCTTAACTGCTCTGCTTGCGATTGCAAACTTTCAGCAGCCGCAGTTGCTTCTTCCACCAGCGCTGCATTTTGCTGAGTGGCTTCATCCATCTGGTTAATCGCTTTGCCAACTTCATCAATTCCCGAAGCTTGCTCTGCCGAGGCGGCGGCTATTTCAGCCATTAAATCATTAACGCGTTTAATCGAGGTCACCACGTTATCCATGGTTTCACCGGAGCGATTCACTAACGTATTACCGTTTTCAATTTTGGCGACAGAATCTGAAATTAATTCCTTTATGTCTTTTGCTGCATTGGCAGAGCGTTGCGCTAAGGTTCTTACTTCTGAGGCAACAACAGCAAAGCCACGACCTTGCTCTCCTGCTCGCGCTGCTTCTACTGCCGCATTCAAGGCTAGAATATTAGTCTGAAAAGCGATCCCATCAATAACACCTATGATGTCGGAAATTTTTCGGGCCGAATCATTTATAGAAGACATAGTCGTAACAACTTGATTAATTAAATCGCCCCCTTCACTGGCCACCGTGGACGCCTGAGAGGCCAAACCATTGGCTTGATTAGCGTTTTCTGCGTTAAGACGAACCGTTCCTGTTAACTCTTCCATGGTCGAAGCGGTTTCTTCTAAACTCGCTGCTTGGCGCTCCGTGCGATTAGATAAATCAGAGTTGCCTTGGGCTATTTCAGATGACGCATTTCGAATGGTTTCAGTCGAGCCATTAATTTGACCAATGGTATCGGCTAATGAGGCAATAAAGCGGGTAACGTTTTCGCCTAGCTCTTGAAACTCACCACTGAATTGATGATTGAGCTTAGCGGTTAAGTCACCGTCAGAAAGCAAACTCAGTACGCGTTTAACTTCGTTTATCGCTTCCTTGCGGGCGGTAATGTCTGTAGCATATTTCACCACTTTAAACGGCTTGCCGTTTAAATCCAGTATCGGATTGTAAGATGCTTGTATCCACACCTCATTGCCTTGTTTGGCAATACGCTTGAACTCATCTGAAGTGAACACACCATTGTTAAGCTGCTCCCAAAAAGCGCGATATTCGTGGCTATTCTTATACTCAGGTTCAACAAAGATACTATGATGCTTTCCTTGCACTTCTTCTAATGTATATCCCATGGCATTGAGGAAATTTTCATTAGCGCTTTGAATTATCCCATTCATATCAAACTCAATCACAGCTTGAGATTTACCAATGGCATCTATCTGTCCCGCGTAGTCAGCATTGTGTAGCTTCTGTGCAGTAATGTCGGTAGCGTACTTAACCACTTTGAAAGGTTTGCCATTGAGATCCATAATGGGGTTATAAGACGCTTGGATCCACACTTCATTGCCTTGTTTGCCAATGCGTTTAAATTCAGCGGAAGTGAATTGCCCCGCGTTAAGCTTTTCCCAAAACTCACGATAGGCCGCACTGTTCTTATATTCAGGTTCTACAAATATACTATGATGCTGCCCTCGCACCTCTTCTAAGGTGTACCCCATGGTATTAAGGAAATTATCATTGGCGCGTTGAATCACTCCCTTCATATCAAACTCAATCACAGCTTGAGATTTACCAATGGCATCTATCTGACCCGAGTAGTCAGCATTGCGCTTTTTTTGCTCAGTGATATCGCTAGCATATTTAACGACTTTAAACGGTTGGCCGTTTAAGTCCATAATCGGGTTATATGACGCGTGGATCCATACATCATTACCTAATTTATCAATGCGTTTGAACTCGCCAGAATTAAACTCGCCGGCCTTTAGGTGCTCCCAAAATAAGTGATATTCGTGGCTATTCTTATACTCTGGCTCAACAAACATACTGTGATGTTTGCCCAGCACTTCTTGCTCGCTGTAACCCATAGCGTTTAAAAAGTTATCGTTTGCCGATAAAATTACGCCGTTCATATCAAACTCAATTACAGCTTGAGATTTATTGATCGCGTCAATTTGACTGGCATAGTCAGTACTTAGTATTTTTTGTGCCGTGATGTCGGTAGCATACTTAATCAAACCATTTGGTTTACCGTCTTCGTCAAAAAGCGGGTTATACGACGCTTGGATCCAAACAACTTTTCCACCTTTGGCAACGCGTTTGTATACATCAGAGGTAAACTGTCCCCGATTTAGTTGTGCCCAAAAATCACGGTATTCTTGGCTATTTTTATATGCCTCATCCACAAACATACTGTGGTGGTTACCTACCACTTCATCGGCGCGATAACCCATAGCGGTTAAAAAATTATCATTCGCGGCTTGAATGATGCCATTTAAATCAAATTCAATTACAGCTTGAGAACGATCAATTGCGTCTAGAATCGCTTGATCACGCATCTGTGATGCTTTTGAACTTTTGCTGCCTAACCAACCAAAAAGGCTCATACGTTACTCCTTCGTTGTTGCGTGATTATCAAACAAACCCAACTCATCGCTTGATATTAAACTGTCAATGTTGACTAAAATAACCATGTGCTCCTCCAATGAAGCTAAACCCAATAAATATTTACTGTCGAAAGCCACACCGAATTCTGGCGGTGGTCGTATATCTTCGTCTTGCAATCTGATCACGTCTGACACCCCATCGACCACTATGCCAACGATGCGATCACACACATTGAGCATAATCACTATCGTGAACTCGGTATAGGTGGCTTCCCCAACAGAAAATTTAATGCGTAAATCAATGATAGGCACTATATCTCCACGCAAGTTTATAACGCCTTTTATAAAACTAGGCGCATTGGCAATTTTGGTCACTGTCTCGTAACCGCGTATCTCTTTAACGGTCATGATATCTAACGCGTAATGCTCTTCGCCTAAGAAGAAACTGAGAAACTCGTTCGACTCTGCGTGCGTGTTTTCTTGCGTGATGTCTGAATTCATAAGATGCTCTCTTTACTCATTCCATTTGCTTTAACGCTATTGGCCAGCGACTCTACATCCAGGATAAGGGCAACTTGCCCATCGCCCATAATCGTTGCACCAGCGATGCCGTCTACTCGACGGTAATTTTGTTCCAGGCTTTTTATAACAACTTGCTGTTGGCCCATTAAACCATCAACAAGCAGGCCAAAACGCGTGTTACCACTTTCTATTAGCATCACTATCGCCTCACTGGGTTCGATGATTGCTCCATCAATTTGCATCTTTTGATGCAGTTTCACGAGCGGCCAATATTGGTCGCGAATCCAAAGCAATTGCTCGTTAGAGATCAATTTCATTTGATCAGGAGCTGGCTGAACTGACTCAATTATGTTGACGAGTGGAACCACGAACCTCTGCTCAGCTACAGAGACACAGATACCGTCAACAATAGCTAAGGTAAGAGGAAGGTGAATGTAAAAGCTAGATCCCTCCCCTTGACTTGACTCAATCTCAATGCGGCCACCAATCGCTTCCAAATTTCTGCGTACCACATCCATTCCCACACCACGTCCAGATACGTCAGTTACTGACTCAGCCGTAGAAAACCCAGCTTCGAAGATCAATTTCCAAACTTCGCTATCAGGCATATCTAAATCTATATTCAAACCATTCTCTTCCGCCTTGGAAAGAATTCGCTCTCTGTTAAGCCCAGCGCCGTCATCGATGATACTGATCAAAATGCTACCGCCTTTTTGTTCAGCTTTTAGAATTACTGTGCCTGTATCAGATTTACCCATGGCGACGCGATCTTCAGTTTTCTCGATACCGTGATCAATGCTGTTTCGCACCAAATGCGTAAGAGGATCGACTAGTTTTTCGATCATACTCTTGTCTATTTCAGTAGTTGCCCCTTCGATAACAAGATTTACTTTTTTCCCCAGTTTACTGGAGAGATCTCTTACCACGCGGGGGAAGCGATTGAACGTAAAATGCATGGGAAGCATTCGCATCGACATCACTGATTCTTGAATTTCGCGGGTATTTCGAGTCAATTCAGCAATTGCATTTTGTAAGTTATCATTGGACTCTAACATCATCTCCGAACTAACTTGAGTCAGCATGGATTGCGTGATGACGAGCTCTCCGATCAAATTCACTAACGAGTCAATTTTACCTGTGTCTACCCGAATTGAAGAGGACTCCAATGATGCCTTGCCTTTACCTGACACTGCTTTAGAACTATCGGAAGCAGCCTTAGACTCTTTTTTGGCTGCATGGGCTTGAGGAACTGGTAGCTTTTTAAAAAATCCATACCCTCTTTTGTTTTCTATTTGAACATTAATGTCTTCGGTTTCGTTACCATCAGTAACTTGAGCAATTAGACCTGTATCATTGGATTGAGTGGACTCAGATTTTTCATTGTTTTCATCATCAAAGAAGCCAAAGCCACTATTCTGAGTGTCATTAGGTGGGGGAGCGTCAGGTTCTTCATCAAAAAAGCCGAAGCCAGTTTCTTCTGCATCATTCTGTAACCCAGAATCAGTTGCTTGTTCAAAAAAACCAAAGCCTTCTAATCCGCTCTCTTCTTCATGGTTGAAGCTTTGATCAACCTCAAGAGAGCTCATTAAAGCATTTAGTTTTTCTATCCCAGCATCAATCCCTTCCTGCTCTATGGGCTCTTGATTTCGATAGCTGTCGAGCGTTAATTTAAGTAGATCCGTTGTTTCAAGTAGAAGATCGACTATGGGCATGGTCATTTCGATAGTTTTATTACGCGCCCTATCTAGCAAGTTCTCCATTATGTGGGTGAGGCCAGTCAAGGCATCGAAACCAAAAATACCACTTCCGCCTTTTATTGAGTGAGCAGCGCGAAAGATACTATTCAGCTGCTCCGGGTCCGGCTCTGATAAGTCGAGATCCATTAATTGCTGTTCCATATCTGCAAGGTGCTCTTGACTTTCGTCGAAAAACACGCCGTGGAATTGCTCCATATCAATGGACATATCAATCCTCTATCTAGTTATTCTAAATAAGTTAGCCTAATACTTTACTTGCGACTGCTAAAAGCTTTTGTGGGTCAAAAGGTTTTACCATCCAGCCCGTTGCCCCAGCAGCTTTTCCTTTTGCTTTCATATCATCGCCTGACTCTGTAGTTAGAACTACGATAGGAGTAGAGCGATAATTTGAAATACCACGTAATGACTTAATTAAGGTGAGGCCGTCCATGCGCGGCATATTTTGGTCTGTCAATACAAAATCAAATTGCTGTGACTTACAGAGATCTAGACCTGCCTGCCCATCAACGGCTGTAGTAACCTGATACGAAGCCGACTTCAATGTCATTTCAACCATTTGCCTAATTGAAGCTGAATCATCAACAATTAATATATGTTTACTCATCTTGGTTTTATCCCCTCATTTTAAAAGTACAGAAGTTCTATTGCCCGGAGCAAAAACTTGCATTTGCTCACAAAGTTTATTGACGAGTTCGAGTCCTCTTCCAAACAACGCCTCCTGTCCAGCGACATCGCGCTTTCTTTCCTCGTACCCATTACCGCTGTCTTCTATATCTAAATAAAGCTGACCAATTTCTGGATTGAAATTCAAAATTAAGAGGATTCTGTCATGCTGTTCAAGTGCTCCTAACCTAACCGCTCTTTCTTCTAAGTATTCACCAAAACTGTCAAAATCATGTTTAAGGCTTGAATCCAGTCTCAAAACACCGTGATCTAACGCGTTGCTTATCAATTCAGACACGACAGTAAACGCTTTTTGCCGTAAAACAGTGTTCAAATTAATGCGAGTCAACATATCATCTATGATCGAAATTATATTTCCGGCAGCTAGTAGGTCTCCCGCGAGTTCCATTTCGAGATGAATATGTCCATGCCTTAACTCATCATATCGGGCATGTTTTCCTTGATATAATTGCGTCAGATCACCTAGGCTCACTATACAAACAGACACATCATCATCCACCTGCGTCTCTGAACAATGACTATTGAATGCCTCTATAATTTGGCTTAGTAACGTTTTAGGTTTGGTGTGCGAATCAATGATATTTCTCAGGGCAGTTTTTCCGAACATATCGCCATTTAATGACTTTTGCTCAACCAGGCCATCGCTGCACATTACGAGGAAGTAATCTGGATTTAATTGAATCGAATTGGTAAAAGGATTGAAATCATTGCTTTCAACTATGCCTAAAGGCAATGATTCGGATTTTATACAAGCAACACGCTCTGATTTGCCATTGATAATGAGTAAATTAGGCATGCCAGCATTGATGATACTCACACTGTTTTCCAAATAATTAATCTCTATGGCGATCATCGCTACAAATCTATCTTCAGGAATTTCAGCGCACAATTTGGTATTAATTTCGTGAATAATATTCTGTATAGACATGCCTTTATGTAACATCGCACGCATCGTCGAAACAGCCGGCAAAATACTGAAGGCCGAAGCTAATCCATGTCCAGAGGCGTCCATTAGAATCATAAGGGTGTTTCCATTAGGAAGCTGTTCAGCTCCAAAGAAATCGCCATTGAAAGAAGCATTCGAACGCATGTATGTATCTATTCCCTCTGGGAGCTTCGAAAATGTTTTCGACAAATGTCGATAAACATGTTTTGCTAATTTCTCTTCTTGTTTTTGCTCATTTAACATCAATTCAAGTTTTCGATATTGCTCGCTTAATTTTTGCTCATTGATATGCGCTTTTATGCTTCGTTGTATCTCAAATTCCATCAACTCAAAATTAAATGGCTTTATCAGATATCCGCTAACCCCAAGCAGAAAATATTTTTGCATCGATTGCCGTTCATCGTCACTCGTAATAATAATCACTGGCAAAAATATATCTCTCCTAGCCATAAACTCTAGCAAGTCAATGCCAAATCCATCCATCAAATAGCTGTCTAATAGAACTAAATCGTAGGAATGATTCACTAGTAACTTCTTCGCCTGTTCAATGCCGAATGCACAGGAAACGGAGGCATTTTTCGAAGAAAAAAGTTCACCAACCGTAATGTGGTAGCTTTCATCATCATCGACGAGTAAGAATCGGCACCCAGATAGCGAGTTTTGATGCATTTCAATTACTCAAACTGAAATAGTTTTTCAAAATTAGCGATAAGTAAAATATCCTTCGCGTTGCCCTTGGCCCCTTTAACCGTGACTACTATATTTTTCGCTTTCGCTTTCTTATTGAAAAGAACCATCATCCCCAATGCTGAGCTATCGAGATATTCAGTGCGTGAGAAATCCATAATTATTTTATTAACCAATTGAACATCCAACATTTCTTGATATTGATCTGTAAATACTTTGTGCTGACTAAAGTCAAACCGTTGTGGTACGTGTAATACTCTAACTTCGCTCATGGAGAAATATCCTCGTTCAGCTAAAAAAGTTCCAAATCACCAGCGTCCATATTTCCAGATGACACCGGATTATGTTTTTCTTCCTGCTTAGCAAGGAATGATTGTTTTCGGTCATTGAATTGTTGAAAATCCTCTTGACTATTTATTGAGGAAGCCAAATCAATAAGCTCCCTAATAGAGCCCAGAACATCTTTGGTATAGCCAAGATTTTGAATATTTATGTCGTCAAATTGTAATGCTCTTATCGCCATTCCCAATGCGGAATCTAGGTTGTGAGAAATGGAATCCAGCTCATTAATGACCGTCGCGTCAGTTTCAGCTTTAGTAATAATATCGTGCAACGCGAGGTTAATATCCCTTTTAGCATCAATTACATAAGTAACATCATAGGAAGCTAAGGTACCGACCTCTTCTGTCAACTCCCCAATCTCTTGATTAATAAACCTTAATCTGGTCTGAATACTCTCACTAAACTCAGAAGAGCGACTTGACAACGAACGCACTTCATCGGCAACAACTGCAAAACCTCTTCCGTGCTCACCTGCTCTAGCGGCTTCAATTGCAGCGTTTAACGCTAATAAGTTAGTCTGTGAGGCTATACCATCGATATCCTTCAAAGCTTGCATTACCAAAGGTAAGGCTTCGTGTATTTTGTTAACCTTATCGAGCAGTTCCATAGATGCAGCAGACATATCAACAGTTGATTTAATAAAGCGATCGAGAGTGAGTCCTGTGCTATCGGCAAATTTATGCATACGATCACTGTATAACTCATCTGACTCCCCTGTGACTGAAATCAGATTAACAATATTGTCGCCTTGTTTGTTTATGAGCTGTTGTAAATCCGCAAATGCACCGTTTAGTAAGCTAACGGCATCGGTTTGTGTTCCGCTAATGTTTTCGATACTACTGCGACAATCTTCAATTACAGGCGACACGACTGAAATTGCAGCTTTCACTTCCGAGGTGAAATCATTAGAGATGACTACTGGATTTTCTTTACGTTTAACTATCGGTTTTATTTCGCGATCTGACTTGTGCACTAACCAGCCCGAAAATGTTAAAACAAGGGCTAGTGCAATATACGAATTAACAAAGTGAGCAAGCAGCACCGACAGACATGCGACTAGCAAAAACTTTTCCCAACGCTTTCTCAAAATGGTGTCCAAAAGTTACCTTAATGATTAATAAAGCTAATGGGTAATTGCAAAAGCGCAAGAAAATAATGTGAAAAACTAAATAAAATTCAAGTAAATAGAGTTAAACTTTTTTTAAGTTAGTGTTCACTACTCTGTTTTGCGTTGAAAAATTGAATACAATTTACTTGGTTAATACTTTAGACTTAGAGCATAAAAAAGTAGAAAATAATCTGAAATTTATACCAATAATATCTTTGCCAACTACGGTAATATTATTGTTTTACACAGATTGATACTAAATTTCGTTTTATGTTAGATATTTACGCAGGAAAGTCAGCCCTAACGCTGATCGAA
>TARA_R110002012_G_scaffold137802_1_pt1 | contig 11560 bp, 10 predicted proteins | sample TARA_R110002012 | Tara Oceans TARA_R110002012 (sample SAMEA4396515) | marine metagenome | biome: Westerlies Biome; feature: [DCM] deep chlorophyll maximum layer (ENVO:01000326); material: water (ENVO:00002006), including particulate matter (ENVO:01000060) such as... | depth 40 m
ACGAGTTGGGTGCCAAATACGAATCGTTCGGCGACTATGCACTTTGCGACACCAACGAAAGCGACAGTCCTCGCCGCTTGAGAAGCGGGTCAGTTAGCCTTTGGTCTTCGGCTTCTTTGGATATGCGCTTAGCCGCTTAGGCTTGTCGTTTGCCGCTTCCCCTAAGGGAGCGGGCACGCCTAGCGCCTTGCCCATGATCTCGTCGAAATCGGACTCCTTCATCCGCATTTCGTCGGCCGGCTCGGTCTTGGTTTTTGGCATACGATACACGTCCTTCCGGTGGTCAATGTCGAGGATGATAACCTCGGCGGGTTTCTGCCGCACGACGTAGAGGATGCGATAGTCCCCAGAGCGTTCCCGATACACTGGTTCGCCCTCGGCTGTCTCCACGTCTCTTAGCTTCTTCGATCCCTGCGGGTGCGGGTTGGCGTGCAGCGCCTTAGCCTTCTTCAGCACCTGTCGCCTGATTTTCGGCGGCAGAGTATCCAGAAAGTCGAGCGCGGTGTCGGTAAAGGCGAAGCCTACGAAGGGCACCGCTCTATTCCTCCATCATCGCCGCAAGCCGCGCCTCCAGTTCCGCCCCCGAAACTGTCCTCGCCGTTCCGCTCTTCAACTCCGCAAGGCGCATACGCGCGGTCTGACTGTCGAACGCATCCTCCGCATCTTCGATCATGCGATCTTCGACGGCAGCAGCGCGTGCAAGATACTCCTCTACCCGCGCAAGTAGCTCATCCGTGTGCGGCACTGGAAAGTCGGCGATGCGATCTGGCGTGGCCTTCCGCCCATAACTGAATCGCCAGCGTTCGTTCCTGATGGCTGCTGCTGCAACATACAACAGGGAGTGCGGCACGCCTTCCTTGGGTAGCAGCAGCATGCAGTCGTCAGACACACCGCACGGCCATTCCTGCACATGTGCGTAGGCGATTGAGCCGTTGCCCGGCACCGTCACGAAGGGCGGCTTGAGAATGTGCTCGAACTCGAACAAGCCGTAGCAGCCATTGTCGAACTTCGATGACGATATGACGAGTGAGTGACCGGGTAAAAGACCGTCTTTGCTGTGAAGCTCTTTCTGTCCGTAATAAATATCGAAGTAGGCGGCGACCGTGCCGGGCTTCACGCCCTCGAACTGCCAAGGCTTCTTACGCATGGCGCGCACGTCCAAGGGGTTGTCGGTATGGAGCTGCACCAGGTCAGAAGCGTGATAAGCCACGAACGACGTTCGCGCCCGGATGACCTCTTGCGTGGCGTCGTCACTCTCCTCACCGGTCATTTCCTTAGCAGGGATATATGCTCCGGGACCGAAGCTCGCACCGTCGTCCAAGACGGACCAACCGCAAACACCCGGCTCGCTTGTCCCGGCTTCAAAATGGTTCAGCATCTTGGGAAGCTCAGACCCTTCGCACGCAACTCGGACGGCCTTGCGGATGCGGAATCCGTCGTTCTCGATCCGGGCGAAGAATGTCCGTTTGCCCTTCGGATGAGGGATGCCCTTCCGAAGGTAGACAATGACCGTGTAGGGCTGCGCGTAAGGCTGAAACAGCTCGTCTGGCAGCTTGATGGCCGCTTCCAGCGTGTTGCCCTTAAGGAGCTTTTTCCGCCACGCTGCCTTGTTGCTTTTTACCAGCAGCGAAAGCGGGATGATCGCCGCTAGGCGACACCCCTGCGCCAGCCCCTCTAACCCACGTTCAACGAAATCCTCGGTCGGAGTATCGGTCTTTTTGTGCGGATATGGCGGGTTCATTAGAACCACGTTGGCCGTGCTGATTGGGTATTCCGGCGCGGTGAAGGCATCGCCGCGATGGACACTTGAAGATCCATCACCGCGAAGAATCATGTTGGCAACACAAAGGGCCGCGGTAATCGGTTCTTCCTCGAAGCCGATCAGCCGCGTGCTTACCAGCTTGACCATTTCCGAGCGGGAAATCTGATTTTCTCGAGCAACCCGCTCCATCGCGGCAATCAAGAATCCCCCAGTGCCGCATGTCGGGTCGAGCACAACGTCATCAATCGAAACGCCGAGCAAGTCGGCGCAGAAACTGGCAATGTGGCGAGGCGTGAAATACTGGCCGATCGTGTTGCCGCCAGCGTAGCGGAAGAAGGTCTCGTAGAGCTGCCCGAGATAGTCGTGTTCGGCCGTCAAAACCGAGACGTTCAGGCGCTCCAAAATGCTAATGATGCGGCGCGCTTTGACGGCGAGCTTGTCGTTCGCCTCATCAACGTGAAGACTCTTGGCGAGCACCGCCTTGCCAGCATTCCAGAAAGCCTGTTCGCAAGCCCGGTTGATGTCGCTGAGGATGTTCTGGGGGTCTTTGCGTATCGCCCCCTTCGACTGCCAGAGCGCGAGCATACACGCGCCCACAACGGAAGGGCGGGCGCGATCGTTGACGTTGGACTCGCGAAGCAGACGATTGATCTCATCCGCAAACGTCGCAAGCACTTCGGGACTGGGGACGGAGGGACGAAGCTCAGGGGTTGTCGAGGGAATGCGAAGACGCTCCGCATCGACACGGTTGGGAATCCACCCGATCGGGTTGCCTTCATATGTAACGGGCTTCCAAGCCGACCCATTCCACTTGAATACCCGGACCGCGAAATCGTCTTCGCTGGTCCCAGCGATGGCGACGGCTAGCGGTGAGTAGCCAGCATCAACGCACGCGTTGCCGTAGATTTCAGTCGCCTCCCTCACCGCCTTGTCGAGGTCTAGGAGTGAAGCCTTCGCTTCGATGACCAATAGAGGCTGCATCGACTGGCGATCGACAACAACGGCTTCAGGCAAGCCGTGCCCGATCATGGTCACCTTGCTGCGATGCAGGAATACGTCGCGTAGGTGAGAGTGGTCCTTGTATTCGTGCTGCCGCAGCATCTCCCCGTTCGGCGGACGCCGACAATCCCACCCTTGGGCCTTGAGCAGTTCCGTTAAGAGGACTTCCGTGCGGACCTCTGAGACGCGGAAGCGGGCCATCAGTTCGATGCCTTGGGCTTATACATCAGGCGCTTCCCCTCCATGCGCCGGATACCTTCGGCGGTGCGCTCACCGTCCGACGACGACCGTGTGTTATATTTGAAATCCAGTTCAGCGGTGTAGAGGTGCAGGTGCTGACGGCTGATTTGATGGTGCGTGCCGTCGAGGCTGCGCTTGCTGTTGCCAAAGAAGCCCTCGACCGTGTTTGTGGTGACGGAGCGGCCCGAGCGGTAATCGTAATAGCCGTATTCCTCGGCGGAGTGATTGACCGTTGCGTGCGAAGCAAAGTCCTTGCCAGCCTTCGTGTAAAGCGGGCTTTCGTCGGTGTTCAGGTGCGCCTCCGATGCGACGTGGCGCTTCAGAAGCGTAGTGATGGTTTTACCATTTACGCGCTCGGCTACGGTCGAGCGGACATCGCCGCCGCGCTGCACCAGCGAGACGACACACATCTTGTTGCCGGTGTAGCCACGGCCACGACCGCGAGCCTTGCCGCCGATGTAGGTTTCATCGGCTTCGACCTCGCCACTAAGCTGGTCAGCAGGGCTAATGTCCTTGAGGGCGAAGCGGATGCGGTGGCACAGGAACAGGGCCGAGCGGTAGGAACCTATCTCAAGCTGGCGCTGAAGCTGAAGAGCCGAAATCTGCGTCTTGCTCGCGCACATCATGTAGAATGCGATGAGCCACTTGTTTAGCGGGATTTTCGAACTCTCCATGACGGTGCCGACGGTCACGGTAAAAGTGTCCCTGCACTCGCCGCAGGTATAGAGGCCGGGCCGCGTGCGCGTCTTAGGATTGGGAGTGCGCGCGTAAATTTTCTCGGAGCTGCCGCAATGCGGGCAGACTGGGCCATTCGGCCAACGCATCCGCTCGAAATAGGTGCGCGCGGCTTCCTCCGTCGAGAAGCGGCGCATGATCGAAAGAAGGGTCAGTTCATCGCTAGACATGCACCCTGATAGGCACGCCGAGTGGTGTCGTCAAGTGCATAATCGCCAATCGTTCGACAGGCGTCTCACCGGCGAAGTCGCAGTGTTCCGCAATGTCTGGAGCGACATCCAGTCCGTCGCGACCGCGCCCAACGGGTTGAACACCTATACCGTGAATGGTGCCAAGATGGCCGGCAACGGCATCGACGCCCAGCTGACCTATCGCCCGGTTCCTTCGCTGACGCTGTCTTTGACGGGCGGTTGGAACAACATGGAATACAAGACGACGACCGTGGAGCATTTTGCCGGCGACCGCGCCGATTACGCACCGCGTTACTCGGGATCGGCGTCTGCAGAATACCGGTTCGATCTGGGCGATGCGCCGTCATTTGCACGTCTCGACTATCAGTTTGCCGATGGAATTCAGGTCTGGTTCCGCAGTTTCCAGGCGGTTCCGGCGCTGTCGGAAACGCAGCACCTTCTGAACCTCAACGTCGGCACCGAAATTTCGGGGTTTTCCATTCAGTTGTTCGCGAAGAACATCCTCAACGAATACGGCGTTACCTATCCCGCCTTTGGCTCGCTTCCCTATCCCGGCCGCCCGATACCGCGTTCGTTTGGCGCCCAGGTCAGGGCCAGCTTCTGAGAGAGCAAGTTCAGGCCGCCCGTAGCAATTCAGGTGAGAAACTCATGAATACCAAACGCCATTACGGCCTGCTTGCAGGCATGTGTGCGATCGCGCTTACGTCCGCCCCTGCACTTGCCCAGACGGCGGAGCAGCAGCACACGTCGGTAGAAGAGCCGGCAGCCACCGCTGAAATGGAAGCGCGTTACGAGCGGGCGGCTATGCTCGCACGGGGGGGAAGCCCCGTTTCGCTGAACAATCAGGTCATCCCGACCTGGATCGGCGGCGAAGACCGCTTCTGGTATTGCAAGCAGACCGAAGCGGGCTGTACCTATACCCTGGTCGACGCGCGCACCGGCAATTCACGGCTATTGTTCGATCACAGCGACCTCGCGGCCAAGCTTACAAAGAAAAGCGGCAATATCTTCCCGCCCGACGACCTGGGCATCACCGACCTATATGTCGATGGCGATGGAACGATCACCTTTTCCGCATTTCAGAAGCGGTATTCCTACGACAGCAATGGAGTGTTGAAAGAGTTAGGGGATGCGTTGCTTTCCGCGCCGGTGGTTTCCCCCGACGGGAAGCTGGAAGCCTATGTGAAGGACTGGAATATCTGGGTTCGAGACCTCGAATCCGGCGAAGAAAAGCCCATTACGACCGATGGCCAGGAACGCTATGCCTATGCCACCAAACCGGGCGCATCGAGAGGGTTCACTTGGGGCAGCGAGTTGCGCTGGGCCCCGGATTCGAAGCGCGTCTTCACCGTGCAGACCGACGATCGGCAGGTAAAAGACGTCCCCTTCATTCAATATGCGCCCGAAGATGGCGTAAGGCCGGTGGCATTCAGCATGCCCTATGCCTTCCCAGGCGATCTGCACATCCCGATGTATCGCATGCTGGTGGTCGACGTCGAAGACGGCAAACAGGTGCCCATCAAATACCGCGACCTGCCAGCGGGTCGCATGCTCGACGCGCCCTTCAACGGCGGCCGAGCGTGGTGGGGCGGCGATGGCAAACGCGTGTTCTTCGTCGATGTCGAGCGCGGAGAGAAAGCCGCTCATCTGATCTCCGCCGATGCAAGCACGGGCGATACGACCGAGCTGTTTAGCGAAACCAATCCGGACGGCTACGTCGAGCTGTCCGACAACGTCTATGAAGCGGCTTCGATCGTTCCTTTGCCCGAACGAAACCAGGTGATCTGGTATTCCGAGCGAACCGGCAGGCCACAGCTCTATCTGTACGATCTTGCCACCGGCCAGCTCGTGCGCAAACTGACCGACGATGCCTATGGTGTCCGTCGCATCGTGAGCGCGGATGAAAGCCGTGGCGAGGTGCTCATCTCCATTTCCGGCCGGGATCCGACCAAGAACCCCTACTACGAGGAGATTCTTCGCATCGATCTCGATACCGGGAACGGCGAAATTCTCAGCCAGGGCGACGATCACCGATTTATTGCGCCGGACGGGCGCAACGGCGTGTCCTTCGCGCTTCTGCTGGGCGGCGCGCCGCGCGGCAGCGGCGTTTCGCCAAGCGGCGATTACTGGGTGGAAACGCGCCAGCGGATCGACCGGCCGGCGGTCAGCGTGATCAGGACGCGATCCAGGCGGGAGGTTGCGACGCTCGAAACCGCAAGCCTGAACCATGTGCCCGAGGGCTTCCGCCGGCCCGAACCGGTGCTGGTGAAGGCCGCAAACGGCAAGACCATACTACAAGGTGCGATTTTTCGGCCGAGCGATTTCGATCCAAGCAAGATATACCCGGTCATCGACCTGATCTACGGCGGTCCGCAGGCGGCGGTCGTGCCGGTCGCGCTGGACGGACTTGCCAATATGGCGATGCCGCTGGCTGAGCTAGGCTTCGTCACCGTCATCATCGACGGACGCGGGACGACCGGCCGCGACCGGGAATTCCATGAGCATTCCTACGGTGCCGTCGAAAAGGCGAGCGAGGTCGAGGATCATATCGCAGCCATCCGGCAGCTCGCGCAGCGCTACCCCTATATGGACCTCGACCGGGTTGGTATCACCGGCTTTTCAGGTGGCGGTTACATGAGCACCAGCGCGATTCTGCGTTACCCCGATTTCTACAAAGTCGCGGTTTCCGGTGCAGGCAATCACGATCAGCGGGACTTCTGGCATAGCTGGGGGGAGCGTTATCAGGGCGAATTGGATGGCGACAATTACCTAGCGCAGGCCAATCTCACCTATGCCAAGAACCTGGAGGGCAAACTGCTGCTTTATCAGGGCCTCATGGATACGGGCGTCCAGCCTGGCACATTGTTCAATCTGGTCCAGAAGCTGGAGGACGAGAACAAGGACTTCGACCTGGTGATCGCTCCGCGTGCTGGCCACTCTTACACGGGCTACGCGCAACGCCGGGGGTGGGACTATTTCGTCGAACATCTGGCAGGCAAAACGCCGCCCAAGGAGTTCGAGCTGATCAACGGCTATGACTATACCATTGCCGAGATGAAGCGCCGGAAGGGCGGCGCATCTAAGGCCGGGAAGGATGGCCAACCCGAGAGCAAGCCAGAGTGATACGGCGGGCCGCGATCCTTGGCCTGATGACTGCGTGGGGGGTGCTGCTGCCTTCGGTCGTCGAAAGCCGTGACTGCGAGCACGGGGATCCCGCTGTCGAACTACAGACGGACGCCGGGGTCATTACCATTCTGATCCATTCGAAGGAGGCGCCAGCTTCGAGCGACGCCTTTTTGGGACAAGTGAACGCGCAACAGTATGATGGCGGCAGTTTCTTCCGCGCGGTGCGCCCGGATAACGACAGGACGGAAAATCCGATCGAGGTTGTCCAGGCGGCTGTTGGTGAGCACGCTCCACCGCTCGATCAGGATCCCATTCCTCACGAGGGCACGAACCAGACCGGACTGAAGCATATCGACGGCGCGGTGTCGTTGCCGCGCGGGGATATCGGCACCACCACCGCCATGTCTTTCTTCGTATCGATCGGCCCTCAGCCCGCGCTCGACCATGGCGGTAAACGCAATCCCGATGGACAGGGTTTTGCAGTATTTGGGCAGGTCATCTGCGGAATGGATGTGGTCCGCGAGATTCACAAGCAGCCTGTAAGCTCGGACAGCCCCTTGGCTGCCATGGCAGAACAAATCCTTGAGCAGCCGGTGCGGATTTTACGCGCCCGCGTTGTTCAGCCTAACTGCTCAGGCGCTTAATCGGCTGGTCGTTCGTTATTTTCCGAACCGATTGATATCCTGTCGGCGCTCCCATCAAAGGTTTTTTGCCTTGGCCACTTAATCGCGTAGCCATCCGCCGGTGGTCGAGAGGAGCGGCATATCTGCTGAATAGAGGTGCTCTGAATGTCAGCAATTACTCTGATCAATTCGCAAACCGGACAGACCGCTAACGGCCCACTTCCCGCCATTCTCGACCGCTTTCCACAGCATTTATCCGTGCGAGTGTAGCCGGACACAACCTGTTGATGATCGGCCCGCCGGGCGCGGGGAAATCGCTACTGGCGAGCTGCCTGCCGGGCATCCTGCCGCCGCTTGCGCCTGCCGAGGCGCTCGAAGTGTCGATGGTGCAATCGGTCGCCGGGACGCTGGCCGGGGGGCGCATCAGCCGCGCCCGCCCGTTCCGTGCGCCGCATCACTCGGCGAGCATGGCGGCGCTCACCGGGGGCGGCCTGCGGGTGAAACCTGGCGAGGTCAGCTTGGCGCATCTAGGGGTGCTGTTCCTCGACGAACTGCCCGAGTTCCACGGTATGGTGGAGCTATTGCACCAAGATATCCTACTGAATGATAACGGATTTTCCGTTACCAATCGAGTCCATGACAACCGACCCGCTTCCAGAACTCCCCGCCACTGATCGCCCGAATGTCCTATCAGGCCTGATGACGAAGCGAAGCGAGATAGCAGGCCTCGTCGAGGGTTTGCAGGACCGATTACGAGAAGCGCTGATCAACCTAGACCATATCGACCAGACGATCCTCTTGTTCGATCCCGAAGCGGACCTAGCAGAGGTGAAAGCGAAACCGCTGCCACCCCGCCATGTAGCTTTCAAGGGCCAGGTCACCCGGTCCATCCTTCAGATGTTGCGGGCCACAGGTGAAGCGCTGGACAGCAAGGCTATCACACTGCGTCTGATGGCGGAACGTGAACTCAACACTGCCGATGCCAAGCTGGTGAAGACGATCCAGAAACGAGTGGGCGCGGCCCTAAGGAACTTGCGTGACCGAGAACTGGTGGTTTCACGGCAAGGCCAAAAGGGCTTGTTATTGTGGTCCCTGAGGGCAACGAATGCCGGATGACCTATGCGGCTGCATCCAGCGTGCCCGCAGCGACTATGTTACGAAACTCGGCGAGGATCTCGGGATGTTTGCCTTTGAGATAGGCCGCGATGGCATCGTTCGCGATAAGGCGTTCGATGTAACGCGATGCCAGGACGAGATGGAGGACATCGTCACCGAAGGTTGCTTCGACTGCGCGAAAGTCCTTGTTGAGTGATTCCAGCTCTCGTTCCATCCGGGCCATCTGTTCGGGCGTCACGCCCTTTACTTTCTTCGGCCGTTCGGGCCTGGCGAGGTCCTCTTGTCTGGTCGCTGCGAGGATGGCTTTCGCATAGGTAGCGGTAAAATTATTCATCGAAGCCATCAGCTCTGCCGTGGCGAATTGCCGCTCCGGCTTCATCCTGCGCAGTGTGTCGAAGACCTGCGGATTGACTGGACGATCCTTCAGAATGTCGACCGCTTCGGGAGCGATTCCGTCAAGCATCTTGCTGCGTCGCTGCACAGCCTTAACATCGATCCCGAGCGCTGCGGCGATCATGCCGGCGGAAACGCCGCGATCGAGCGCCCGCTGGATCATGTAATGTTCTTGCACGGTTGCGAGCCGATTTACCCGCTTGTTGTATGTAAAAGCTTCGTCATCATCGGCGATAATGCAGGGCGCGGTCGCTTTTCCCTCTTCCTTGATGGCATGAAGCCGGAGGTGACCGTCCAGCAGCATGTGTCGACTTGAGGAGTCCGCCTTGGTCACCGCGAGTGGCTCGATTACGCCGATCTTCTTTATGGAAGTTGCTATCCTCGCATATTTCCTCGAGCGGGTTATGCGGGATGTCATAGGTCGGAGCGGCAGCAGTGCTTCGACCGGAAGATCGAAGACCTTCTGTTCGAACGAGATTCTTATCGCGCGGCTCATCTCATGCCTCTGCAAGACCGAGTCGCTCAGCGACGGGCTGTGGAAGCGTGGTCATTCCTTCGGCACGCAGGAGCGCGACGAAATGGTCCTCGGCCAGTAGACGGCCCATTGCCGACGTGATGAATGCGAGGCGGCCTTGTGCCAGGCCTGCCTTCTTGAGCAGCTGGCGCTGTCTATCGACTTCCTTTTGATAGGCGCGCACCAGTGCCGCGGAGGTGGGAGCGGCGGTTCGCGGTTTGCCGGTCCGAATGCTCTTAATGCCCTTTCCGATCAGGTTGCGGTCGTCGACGATACGGCGGATGGCGAGGATCTGGTCGCCCGGTAGGGTTCCGTTCTCATATGCTTCTGTCAGTGCCCGCTGCACGTCCTCGTCGTTGGCCTTGGAAATCTCGGCGGCAATGGTGTGCGGAATGATACCTCGCTCGACGGCATCAAGGAGGCGCTCTTCGCCTTTTTCGAGCAGGCCGGCGATCGAATGCACGTATTCCGAACTGAAACCGATTTTCTCACCGATGGCAGAATACGTATAGCCCTGCTCGCGCAGCCGCCCAACCTCCCGGATGAGTTCGAGCGGTGAAAGATTGCGCCGGGCGAGGTTCTCGACCAGGCTCATGACGAAGCATTCCTCCCGGGTCGCATCGACGACCAGTGCGGGGATCGTTGACTGACCGAGTTTCTGGAAAGCTTCTTTTCGCCCCTGCCCACAGACGAGCTCATATCCTTCGCCCGTTTCCGCTCTGCGGACCGTAATCGGACGTTTCAGCCCGACCTTCGCTATGCTGTCGACCAATTCTTCGAAGATGCGCTTGTTGCGCGCCCTCGGATTGAGGACTTCGATTGCGTCGATCGGAATGCTGAACATCTCGCTGCTCATGCGGCCCATCCGATCGGGTGGCGCCTGAGCATGTGATATAAAGGATCGAGATTGTCGGTGCGATAGGCATCAAGCGCGATGCCGTTCTCCTCGCCCATCCGCATCGTAGCCAACTGCCCGAGGTCGAGCCACGGCAGAAGGTAGTAGTCGCGGACAGTCCGGTTATCCGGGTTCATCCTGACGGCGAGAGTGATGTCGGGTCGGTGCTTGCTGTCGAGGCGCAACTTCCAGCGTAGCGAGCCGGCAGCTGTCTCCGTGCACCGGATCATGACGAGCGATATCGATACCTCACCGTTGGCCACGATGATATCGGTCTGCGGATCGACCTCGATGCTTATCGCCATTTCACGGATGCGCTCGACCGTATGTTCGAAAGCATCGCGCTGGAGAAGCCGGAGCAGGCGGTTAGTCTCGAGGTAGCGGTAATCGCGATCCGGCGTATAGCCGATCAGCTGGTATGCGCGCACGAGGCTGCCGAACCGATGCCGATAGGCGGCAGTTGAGGGCATCTCATCGCTTTCGTCGATCAACAGTCCCGATAGCGCACCTCTCGATGCCAAGAGGCCAGACAGCATGGCAAGCAGTTCGTCGTCGCTGAAGCGCCGTGCCCGCGCAGCGAGAATCGCCTGTGCCGCATTGAACAATTCGCGATCGACGATTGCGGTGAATGCACCGTCTCCTCGCACCCACATCTCCGGGTCGTTGAACACCCGCTTGCGCTTCAACTTGTTGGAGATACGGTTGTAGACGTTGTTACCGATGTATTTCTCGTTGGTCAGGATCTGCCGGACCGTTGACCTGGTCCATGGACGTTCAAGGTCGGTGGTGATGCCTTCGCGGTTGAGTATCTCGGCGATCTCGCGTTCAGAGCGGCGCTGCAGGACGAACAGGCGGTAAATCCTTTCGACGGTCCTGATTTCGTCTTCTGGTCCCGGCACAAGGATCACCCGGTCCGTCTGCAAGCTCTTGTGCTCGCCGCGCGCCAGAGGTGCTTTTGGTTCGTCC